>Ga0307928_10003976_pt1 | contig 11252 bp, 11 predicted proteins | sample AceLakmetagen232_FD_201815 | JGI IMG/M metagenome (GOLD analysis project Ga0307928, IMG submission 201815) | Saline water microbial communities from Ace Lake, Antarctica - #232 | ecosystem: Environmental > Aquatic > Non-marine Saline and Alkaline > Saline | place: Antarctica: Ace Lake...
GTTATATTCTCAATCACTATCTGGGCAACCAACTACCTTTATGATAACAAATGGTATATCCATAGGGTCAATATCATATCCTAGATATTGAGCTGTGTTTGGAGTGTAACTATAATCAACATCAATCGAATTAGCTGATGTCGCTAGTATAAATACGATATATGAATTACCTATTGTTCAAGTTACTGAACCGTCAGTATCAACCCCAACAGTATAATCAGTATTTAATACTAATGGTGTTCAATCGTCGTCCACTACTATACTTGAAACTATTGAATCATCTCAACTTTTATTAAGGATGATGTAAATCTCTCATAAAGCTGCTCATGCTGCTGCAATAACCTCTGTTGTTACGGCTACTGGTGCAGAAACTACATCTAATACAGCTAACCCTGTGAAAGTAGACATAGTCTCTAACTCATCACAAGTTACCCATTCTCATTCTAATTTTGGTAGCATTGTTGTAGTATTTGCGAATATTCCAACATCACAATCATCTACTTCTAATACTTTCTTTTCTCAACTAACATCATGTGTAATTGATACGTCTCTCCAGTATCCTGCTCTTAAAAATGTTCGATTAAGTTCAAGATAAGCTACGATTGTATCATAGTTAGGTGTTGTTTGGTCTACAGCAGGAATAGCTAATGCCGCTACTGATGTAGGGTCAAATGCAGATACATATATTTTAGCAGCCTGCATATAAACGTCTTTTTTTGAAAAACTCATGGCAATATTTTTTAAAATTATAAAATTACTTTATTACTGTTACATAGCGCTCAAATCCTGATATAGAATCGAGTTCTACGACTTGCCTAGATTGATATGTCATTCATCATACTTTTGTATGATTCTTAAACATAACTTTTATTTTTTTCTTTTTAGGTATATAAGCTTCTTTCTTAAATACTTTATTTATTTTCTTATCCTCTGTATTCTTATCCATTACGTAATGGTTAAATAATAAATTAGTCCTTTGCGATATATCCAAAGATATAATCTTTCTTTATTAGTATTTTGTTTTTAACTACATTAACGGGTCACATCATATTACCTCAACTTACCTTAAACACTTCGAAGCTATCGAAACTAAGCACTTGATTGTCATCTTGAGTGATTATAGCATCATCTATTATTGCTACCACATCTACTAGGTCTTTTGGTGTAATACCTTCGGTAGAGCCAACTATGTTAAACTCTAACCTAGCGCTATTACTATACATATCTGTAGTTACATTAGACACTATATTTATCGCTATATATATTCAAGAGCTTGGTTCTCTAATTGGCAATCAAAAATATATACCGTTAGTAGCACTAGTGATACTAGATATAGTTTTAAGCTTTGTTACTATTTTATCTACTTGTAGTGCTATTCTTCCCATTATGCGTTTTTTATGTTAGTAATAATTGTTTGTTCTAATTCATCGAATGCCCTCGTGTACATTCTAGCTCATAACTGCCCAGGTGTATTTTGTCATCATCTATAATATGCCACTCTACCATTTCAATTCCTTCTATGATAATTAAATGTTACACTATTATCAAATCATGTTTCTACATCCCATGCGTATGGCGTTTTGTTTGATATACTTCATACAATACCTAAGCCTTCCATATGTGCTTTCTCTATCTTATTGTTACCAATCAATTCTCATGTATCTTCAGGTGTTTTCTCTATAATACTTTCTTTCAACTGCTCTAATGACTTATTTATTCATCTCTCTACCTTTTGGTTTATAGCTAAGACTAATTGATCTAATCATTTTATAGCTGCCATTATAATAATAGAAATAAATTATGGAGAACTCATCCTTGTACATCTTATATATACATTATTGAATACTCAAGCTACAGTATGGAATGTCTCTATATTATCTATTAGATAATATCATTCTACTCATATTTCAGCATCGGTTATTCTAATTTTGTATCATTTTACTATTGGATTGTCCTTATCTCGATAAATTGCATCAATATCTATATCAAATCTATCTAAATCAACTTCTCTAGCCGTTCTAGTATCATTAAAGTTTCTTACTTTCCAAGCTCACCAATATGTACATGGTATGTCTGTATAAGCCGTTATTAATGTGTCGGTTAGAATTTGTGAGCCATCTTTATCAGCTATTGTCTCTTTGTATATTGAACAAGTCTGATTTTTCTTAAAGAAGCTCATGTTTATCAGTTAATATTAAATATTCTATAACTATTTATGATTCAATCTATTGTATTTAACATCTTTTCTCATTCAGGCGTTGTGAACTTTACCGCTCTAGGTCAAAGAGTATATGAACCTATTGTTCTTGCTCACTCCCTATTAAATTCTAATTCAATAAGCATTAATTGTGCAGTTTTTAATTTATCTGGTATGGTTGCCAATCAAGCAGTGTAAACAACATCATAATATTTTTTATCACTAGGTACATAAGCATATATATCATTAATCCATAGCTTTCTTTTCTGTGGAGCTAATATTTTATAATCGGTATCTAACGTTCATGCATATGATACTCATCATATAGATTTTAATGCTGATATTTGAGTATGCCTTAGCAAAAGATGATAGTAACCTTGTATATCACAACTGGTTATTGTTTCTGTCCAGTCTTGTGAAGTCAAATCTCATATATTGTCGTCAAGGATTCATTTAGTGTATGCGATTAAAGATACAAGTTTCGTATCGTATTTATCTGAATGCGCAGTTTCTGAAGAATCTCATGGTGGTGTTTGAGCAGTATATGTACCTGTATCTACATCGAAATGGTCTGCATCACTAACAACTGTGATAGTGAATGTTCCCAATTGGTCTGTTTCTACACCTGCTAACGTTACGCTGTTTCATACTGCGTAATTATGTCATGTTAATGCTCGCCTTGTAACAGTCCCTGTAGGATTCGATGTGATGATAGCATCAAGATTTTGTGTCGTTGACACTGGCAATCATAACCAAGCCTTCACTTCTGTTAAACTTACATATGACATGTATTAGCATTAATATATAAAACTATTCTTTTAATTCTTTTATTTTAGCTATCAATTTAGCTTCTCACATATTGTGCGCTCATTTGATTTTAAGCTTTTTTCCTTCTGCTCTAAGTGCAATAAGTTCATCTGAATCAGATTTCTTTGTCGCCTTTGCTTCTACTTCTACTTCACCTAATTCAGATTGTAATTCTTCCATCTGAACTTGTATATTCTTCTTAGCTAATTCTGTATCAGCCTTCGCCTGTTTGATTTGTGGATTCAATATATCCTCTTCGTTTTTAATAGCTTCAGCCTTTTTATCAAAAGATAATTTAATAGCTTCTATTTCTTCTGCATGTCTTTCTTCTGTTACCTCTAAAGCTTCTTTTAGTAAAGGAGCTAATTCTTTTTTAGAAGCTACTAATGTTTTTAATTGAGATTTAAGGTCTTTTACATCCTTTGCTCAAATTAATTCAAAACCATTTGCCAAAAGGAAGTCCATATCTAATTCACTTTCTATTATTTCGTTTTCATTTACTTGTAAAGGATTTCATTTAATATCAGTAATCATTGTATGTCCTTTACCAGTATATCTAAATTTTCTAGTCATTATTTATTATTAAAGGTTAAATAAGTGGGGAGGGACTGTCTAGCCCCACCTCCACACAAATTATGTTTACACAGTTGCGTTGAAACCTAATACTACTGATGGGTCTGTAACTCCTGCTTTTTTACTTACTACAACATAACCGAATTCAGCTGTTGCTATAATTGAGATACCTTTTCCAGGAATCTTAACTACATCAATTTCGATTGCTTGTCCGAATCCTCGTTGTACACAAGATTTTCTGATGAACATAAATCCACCTTTTGTGTTGTTTGTAAGAGTAGCTCCTGACATTTTACCATCAGCCTCTGTAAGAGTAAAGTCTCTTGCTACAAACATATCAACTCAAGATATATTTGATTTAGCTCAAGTTTCGATTGTAGATTTTAGTCCACTTTCATTAGATTTTTTGAATTCGTCTAATGTCAAAGCTTTATTATATGTATTACCGTTCATTATAAGTAATAGTTCGTCAAGGTCGTAAGAGTAGTTACCTAGTAACGCTCTTGTAGCCATAATATCAGCCCAAGTCATAGCTCATACATCATATTTATCTGTACCAGTAGTTCCAGCAATAGCTGTAGCTCTTAATCCATCAATATATATTCTATGATCTGCTGCTCCTCCTGATGATGCAAATGTTGTAGCTGGTGCTTGGTCATCAGAGTTTACATTTCCTGAAGCTCCAGTTTCAACATCACCATTTATAACCATACTTTCTATTGTTCTAGCGTATGTTTTTGCGATAGCATCAACTATCATGTCTTCTATTTTACCTATAGAATAGTTCAATTCTCTTTTAGATACATCAACAGATGCAATAAGTGGATATTGAGTTATTGTAACTTCTCCTGTAGCTAATCTATTTACACCTTGTGCAATAGTTCCAGCTGCAGTTGTCCATTCTGAATTACCTTCTGCAAATCAGATTTCTCCTTTTATAGGTACTTTTATAGATACACCCATATCGTTTCCGTGGAAACCAACAGACAATGCGTCCATTAATTTAGCGAAAGTAGGTATTACTTCTAATACTTTATCAGTCAATACATCAACTGGTACAAGTTCTTTACCGTATCCTGTATTAGTTATATGTTCAACTTCATTAGCGTTTTTATCTACTGCCACTACATTATTCAAGTCTATATCAATTTGTTCTTGTGAGATACCTCACTTTGCTTTTAAATCAGCGATTAAATTTTTCATTTGTTTTTAAAATAATTAATAAAAGTTTTAGTTTTTAAATTGTTCTATGGCGTTTGTTAACGCACTCTTTGGTCTAGCATCTTCTTTGTTTTTTTCAACAAAACTTGATACTCAATTTACTATAAGAGAACCTAAGTTCTGCTTATTAGTTGCTACCACATTAATAACTTCTTTTAATGCGTTTGTTAACTCTTCAATTTGTGTGTCCTTATTTTTCAAAGAACTTTCAAGAGCATTAAATTTTAAATCATTCTTTGCTATAAAATCTACTTTAAATTCTTCAAGACATTTTTTCATCTCACTAGCATTTACTTCAATTTTAAGTGTCATATCTTTTTTCAAGTCTTCCTCTTCAGTTTCTTCGTCATTTTCAGACGCTTCTTCTTCAGCAGACGGAGTTTCACCATCATTTTCAGGAGTCTCTTGTGTTTCAGAACTTTCTTCTGTTGTTTCTTCTTTCTCTTCTTCCTCAACTTCTTCTTCTTTCTCTTCTTCTTTTTTCTCTTCTTCTTCTTCCTCAACTTCTTCTTCTTTCTCTTCTTCTTCTTTCTCTTCCTCAACTTCTTCTTCTTTTACCTCTTCTTTATCTTCCTCTTCGTTTCATTCTACAGTTTCAACTTCTTCTTCTTTTTTCTCTTCTTCAACTACTTCTTCAACTACTTCTTCTTTTTCTTCAGGAGTTTCAATTACTTCATTAGCTTCTACTTTTTTAGTTACGTTTTTCATTTCATTAAATTTAGATTGTAAAGACTCTTCGCTATCAACTCATAAACGAGCTAATACAGCGTTTTTTTGAGTTATTTTTGACCCTTTATTAGAGGGTAGTGTAACAAATGAGAATTCTACTAAGTCAGCTTGTGTAACTACAAGTATGTATGAGTATAAAATATCTAACCACTCACCAAATGTATCTGCTTTACTTAACAATTCATCAAATTCATCTTCTGATATTACATTTCATGTATCTTTATGTTGGTATTCAACAGCCTCTGATATATGTCATGTAGAGATTCATGTAACTAATCATCTTCCTATATTTCATTCAGAATACGTATCGTCAAATACGAATCACTCAACTATAAGTTCATCCTTTACTACCTTTGCTGATAGTGGTTTTCCTATAGGTTTTTCTGGGTCATGCTGATATAATACTGTTCAGTTCTCTACGAAATTAGCTAATGATTTCTTTCGAGCGCTTGGTCTTATAATATAACCATTCCTATTCAAGTCGCCATTACTAGCTATTCATTTGAAATAAGATGCTCAAGCAGGTATAGATTCTTTGTGTGCTTTTGGTACTTTTGCTGTCTCGTTAGTTATAACATTTAAAGACATTTGCAAAAATCTACCATTATCATTAACGTACTTTTTTAGATTCTTTTTAGTTTTGAAATCTTTTATTTCCATGTTAAATATGAAGAGATAAATCGTTTGTATGTTGTAATATGCAAGCTACGCCTAGACTCGTAACCTGCATATTACAATACACAAAAAAGCCTAAAACACGTCTGTGTCTAGGCAGAATTTTTTAATTTTCATTTTTATTATACTCATAATGCTAATAAAAGCAAGTTTTTTTTATTCTACTTCTTTTGGTTCTGGCTTTACTTCCTTATTAAGAATATTCTCAACTGAATCCATTTGTGTTTGCATAACATGTACATCCATGTATTTAGGTATATCTTTTATACTATATCAAAGTTCAATTGCAGCTCTTTTCATGCTTATAGCTCAACTATTCATTTTAGCTAATATCATATCTTGCTTTACTTGCTCATCCAAGAACTTATCATTTATAAGCTCTATGAAATTATATGGGAATTCAGGATATACTCTTCTAGTGATAGCCAACATAAACTCCTCTAATATATCCGCAAAACTTGTCATTGATTTATCTGACTGATTAGCCATCTTTTCGTATTCAGCATGAGAGCCGTTCTTGTCGTCTTTATATCATAAGAATCTTGGGTCGAATCAATATACTACTCACATTTTTTTAATTGCGAATTTCTTAAGCTCTAATAATTCTATATCTTTATTAGATAATGATACTGTCTTTACTTCTTTAATACCACTACTAGCCATAACTCAATGTGAGTTTTCAGATCAACTGAACTTCTCTTTGAATTGTGTAATAGCCTCTTTCATCTCTTCCTCATTTTCTATATCATCTGATAATGTAAGTATAAGTGATGGAGCTGCATTATTTTTGAAGAAATAGAAATTTCTTTTACTAGCCTCAAAATCAGACATAGCATCAAATACTATAGACTCATATATACTCATACCTATATTTTGGTTGTTTGGATCATATTGTGTTATTTGACCGTGATATTTTTCTAAGCTTATTTTTTTTGTGTTGTACTCTACCTCTTTTATATTCCCGAAACCGTCAAATTCTTTCTTCATTCATCTAGTATCCATAACTTGTATCTTTGTTTCTCAATTTCACATACTAGCAAAAAAAGCATTAACGTTACCACTACAAAAATGGTTAGTATAATACTTGTCTTTGAAGCTTTTAAAAGATTTTGTTACTGGGTCTGTGAATAAATCAGTAATAATCTTCTGCCATTTAGCATCTTTCACTAAATCTTCGCCTTTATAAAACTGCATACCCTTTTTACCTATCATTTTAACGATTAGGTTCTTGGATGCTTGTGCTTCTGTATTCATCCTTTGGATTTTATACATAGTATGCAAGTCTATAGTTATCTCTCAACAATCAGATAATTTATTTCAAACATATGAAAATCAACTTGAATTAGCGTAGTTTATTATACCATTCTTATCCATTTTAGTTGGTTTTACTATGTTTTTCTTCTTTTTAGTACCTTTTTTTTTAACCATTTATTTTTCACATCAAAAATAAATATTTTTATAATTTATATATATTATAACAGTTTTATTGAGTTTTTCAAGCCATTTTTTAAATTACCATTGAAAATGACTTTTTTATCTCTTTTAGCTCCCATATCATCCTAAATGCAAAATTATCTCCAAAATCAGGCGACCTACCTAACTTTTCTTTGACTTCCTTCTTAGAAATAATCCTTTTAGGTCAATCCTTATCTATATCAGCTTCAGTTATTACATCAAGCTCCTCAATTATAAACATCTTGATTTCAGCTATACTCATCTCACCTCAATAAACATGTATGTCGTCAAGATTAACTTTCATCTTTTCTAAGAAATCAGCTATTTTAAAATAAGCTTGAGTCTTTAAATTTTGATAGTTGTTCTTTTTACCTAATTTAGAATTAGCATCTTTCGGTTGTATAGGGCTAGAATTATTTATGAATCCTAAACATCATAAGTGATCTACTACTCAACCCCCTATACCATCTTCATCAATAACTATTCTCTTTCTACTTACTCAATGCTTCGCTGCTATGTCATCTATTTTTTCCTCAAGCGTTGTTGTTTCAGATTTGAAATATATATAGATAGATATTACAGTCCAATTCTCCCATAGGAATATAATAGCTTTATCTCTACCGTGTCTAGCCACATCACAAGTTATATACTTAGTTCAAGCTTCTGACAGCTTTCTTTCTTCAAACATATTAAGTATATCCTCATATTCGTATAGCCTTCATGGAGAAGCGTCATAATCGAAATTACCATATAACAATCTTTCTTTGGTTACCTTGTCTGCTTGTTTCAATGTCCTTATATATTTTTTAGGTAGGTATGGATTGTCTGTAGCTAAAGCCCTGATAAATTTAACATACGATTTTAGCTTTCATTCTTTCCATGGTTTATAATATGTACTATATACCCATCACTTATCTGGATTAAATGTATTTAAAATTCTACCAAGCAATCAATATGTTTCACGTTTACAATTAGGACACATATATTTATTTTTTTCTTCTATTTCATCTGACGCATCTTCTGGGTCAGGATTAATTACTTTATCAATATAAAGAAAATCCTTGTCCTTATTTATAGGTCAAGCACAATGACTACAAAATTGCTCAAGTTTAAATCTAACTCTAGTCTTAAGTATGCCTATTGCCCCTGGGTTTACCTCATTTGCTTCATCAATAAATCAACCAGTAAATTCCATAGATCAATACCTAGAATATAATGGGTCAGATGGCATATACGCAAGGTCTAGTAGCCAAATCGTGCTACCATTACTAAATGTAATCAAACCCTTTATATCATTATACCAAAAATCTTTTAAATCTTTCATTCACCTAATTTGTAGAACCTCGAATATTGTAAGCAATGTAGACATTTTTAATCTTTTAAGCTCTTCTCTTCATACGAATCGTCTAGTTCAAGGGTATCTCTGACACATCATATGTAATCGTTCAGCCCCTACCCTAGAATTATGAGTTACTATAAAATCGTTTGTTATATATAGTCAATTTGGATTAGATACAGTTATGCATCTTCAAGTAATGTTTTCATCTAATACCTCTACTTTAGTCACTGTTTTATTTATTTCTTTCGGTTTCAAGTTCTGTTGCTTCCTTGTCATTTTAAACAACATATCAGGGTCTCTATGTTTAATATACAAAGTATAAAATTTTTTACATTCATGAACTACTCAATCTTTTTTATATTTTCAAATTCTATCCGTTACCGTGACAACGGCTCATAACGAACGAAGAATAAACACCATATCGTCTGCTAGTTGTTCCGATGTTGTATAATAATAAGCGGCATATGCGTCCTTTCTTTTATATCAATCTGTATCCATAAGTCATCTTACTATTTCATATCTATCTTCAATAGAAGCATATTTATATGTTTCAGGTATAAATTTAGTATCTGAATATGTACCTAATAATTTATATAATTTTAATTTATTTTTTATATATATATTTTTTTCTCATTTAAACGAAATAGAAACACTTTCTCACTCTTTTCAAATAAGAGACACATCTTCTTTTCATATATATTTTAACCAATGCTCTTTATCTTCATTAGCACAAGTAATATTAATATTAGAGCTTTTCCATGTAATACATCAGTCTCATAATAATGCTCAAAGCAAATATGGGTCTAATTTGTTTTTTTCTTTGGATACTCTCTGTAGAGATACTTCTTTTGTCACTGGTATCAATGGACTATATCATCTATCAAGCCAATCTTTTAATCATTTAGTTTCTATAACTTCTGAACTTTCTACTCAAAACGTACGCTTCATTCATATCCACCTACTTTTTCTAGCTCTCCACGCCTGCCACAAATGTCATTCAGCGACGTCTGTAAATGTTCAATCAGAAAAAGACACCCTACACTTAGGTAAAACCATCTCTTCTGTAATAGCTACTATCTTTTGAAGAGTCCCATCAGGATTGCATACCTTATCTCACACATTTAAATCTATTCATTTCTTCCATCAGAATTGTGTAAGAATAACCCCATCATTAGCTAGAATTTTTCATCCTCAAGCCGCTCAACCATAGCCTAATTCAGCCGTAACATCATCAATAACTACAAATCAATTTTCATCTAATACCTCTTCGAATCTATATCAATTTTCAGTCTTTATTTCTCTAGTCAATGGAACAGCTCACAAAAATTGTAGAGCTTTATATTGTTTGTAACTTGGTTTGAAATCACTCATATTATTCTATCAAATAAATCAATCTTTAACTCTTACGTCAAATTTTCTTCTTCTACAACACATCCTTCAAATATAGTATACCAGACTAACTAATGTTCAGTCAGAAATCGAAACGGCTCTAATTTTAATATCGCTTCAGTTACGAACTACCTTGTAGTCTACATTTGGCTTATAACCTACGATGTTAATATCACTTGCGTTCCAAGGTATCATCTTTCTGATAGTAAAATAAAATTTCGTCTATTTTCTTTTGAGATAATTTTTCTCTGATGGGTGTTGCTTTTCTTGAGTCTTTTTTATATATTGTGATGATACACATATCTTTTGATATTATATAAACAGCTAGACTCGTAGAGAGATAATACATATCTCTTATTGTGTCTAGCTGTAAATTATTTATATTTTTAGTTATATCAAAACATACATCGCATTCTCTGACTCATTTAAAATGCAATCACAACCTAGACTTTGCGTGTTTTGTAAACCTTAATATCATTTATTTAGTTTCTTTAGTTTTCTTTTCTTCTTCCAATAATTTAGGAGAGAATTCTTCGAAAACCTCTAAGTCATCCCAGAATTTAGCCTTAAGATCTATAAGCATAGCTACAATCTCATTATAATGAGATATCTTTTTTTTGATTTGGGTCGCAAACGATTCAATTTCTGTATCGTATTGTTTAATTTGTGCTAAAAAATTAGTTAAAATCATACCAACTTCTACAAGACTTTCTGGAGATTTAGCAGTCAATAAATCTTCGCTAAAGTTTTTAGGGAATGTAACCGCATTCATTAATTCTTTTTTCTTTTCTACAGCTTTTGCAACTACAGCATCATAGTTTATAGTCATATTCTTTCTGTTAGTCTCTGCTGATACTTTTTGGTCTG
>Ga0307928_10003977_pt1 | contig 11250 bp, 14 predicted proteins | sample AceLakmetagen232_FD_201815 | JGI IMG/M metagenome (GOLD analysis project Ga0307928, IMG submission 201815) | Saline water microbial communities from Ace Lake, Antarctica - #232 | ecosystem: Environmental > Aquatic > Non-marine Saline and Alkaline > Saline | place: Antarctica: Ace Lake...
CCTCACTTATTAATATATATAGAACTTACTTTATAAATTAGAACAAAAAAAAATAAATCGAAAGTGGGTGAGAATTAATCTCACCCACCTTCTTCCCCTCAGTTAAATTCTAACTTCACGAACTGTATCATCGACTTGTTCTTTGATGTCCATAAGGGCTCTTCCGGCAATCTTCATTTTGGAGATTACTTCTTGAAAAAGATCTTTTGTAAGAACATCATTAACTGTAAGAACCAATGGTTCTGCATCAGCTCTCATTTTTATAGTAATAGAATTTGAGTCGATTTTGTTATAACTTGGAATTGTATCACTATAAACCTTTCCAACAGACACACCGAATAGTTTTTCAATTCGATTTAATGTGGCAACATATTCAAAACCAATAATCTTTATCTCTTCGTTAATTAATTTTTGGTATTTAATAACTGACTGTTTCATTGTTCACACTCCTTTCTTTCATTTTTAGATTAAAAAATTAAATTATAATTTTAGTTTTTAAGATGTTATTTTCTCTTTCATTTAAATAGATTAGATACTGACCAACCAATAAAGTAAAGTAATCCCAAACATATAATGATGGCATTGATAATATGATGGGGTCTGATACAAAATTTAGAAGGTTTTAATATGCTCCATTCAACATCTATTATTTCTTCTGATTTATTTTTTTCCATAAATCTTCCTCAATATTCTCTATTATTGCTTACCATATACAAAAGTCATATCTTTATCAAAATTAAATGGTTCTATCTTTAAAAGAATTTTGTCACCGTTTTTCCATTCTATATGATAAAGCCCTTTTTCCCGCTTAACTTGCCAAGTTTTTCCGGGTTCTAAAGTACCAACAACAAATGCTATCGGTTCTTTGTGAGAGGTAATTTGATGATTTATGTGATATAAGAAATAACTAATAGGTATATTTGAGTAATTTTTAAATATAATTTTATGCTTTTTGGGGGGTTCATGTGCTACAGCTATTATACAAATAAAAATACCCAATAATAATACTATAATACTAATAAATATTTTCATGTTATCCTTTCTTTTGATTTTTAATTTGCTTACTCATAGTCTCGCACTACAATACCAACAGGTTGAGAAGGTAATCCGGAATCAGTATATTCAGGAAATCTTACGGTTAACATCTCACCAATATCGTTTGGAAGATTTATGAAGAGTTCTTGTCTTTCTTCAACTGTTCCTCTGGGTCTTACATCAAACTCAAGACCGCTTTCGATTTTACATCTATAGATAATACAACCGGTATCAGTTCCGACTCCTTCTTTTCCTCCAACGATTTCAAACTCAGCATCTTGAAAGTCTTTCATTTTCTCAATGTTATCTGATCTAAATTCAAATATGTAGAAACCAGCAATATTTTTTAATATAGCTCCTTCAAATCCATCTGCTACAAAACTATCATGATAAGCTTTTGCTTCTGCATAATTATTGACCAGGAAAGTTGGAGTCATTTTGATTGGGATGTTGTTAGATTGAGGAATATGACTGGTTAGATATGTAAGACGATCCCCAAAAGGAATTCCTAACCAGGCAATATCATATACCCAATACTCAAGAAGGTGACTATCTGGTTTCAGTTTTTTTGTGTATGAACCTATTTTTTGAAGGCTCCATCCATGTTTATATAATTCACCATGTAAAGGTGCCGGTGTGTTCATTTGGCTAATGTATTTATCAAGATGGGATACCGCAGTAAATAACTTTCCTCCTCTTGTATGGTGTAGTATTTCTGATTTTATATCTTCTGTTAGATTACATATACCATTTAATTTTGGTTGAATATAGCATGGAAAAACAATTTTTCCTTCTTTGGGATCTTTGGCTAACTGGGGGAGCATTACCCTTGGTACATAATTATTTGGATCCATGATTTCAAGTTCATAGTTTACATTTCGTCTTTTACTCCATGCGGATTTAACTTCCGAGAATGCTTGTGTGAAAGGGGTTGTTTCATTTGACTTTCCAATATTTTTCCCCTTTTTAATTAATTTAGGACTAAGTCTAAGTTTTCCGCCAACATAACCTGACTCAACGTTTATCATTGCTGTACCATCTTCATTTTCCTCAACCCATGTTCTCCATTGTTTCACCTTTCCCTTTTTACTTAAACCATATAGAATTGGTAACGATTGATCTATTTGCATATGTATTCTCCTTTTTCACTTAGATTTTCCATCTTTATTAATTTTTTGATACCAAGTTGACATTTGATTCCCTATCAATTTATCTAAAAAAATGAGGATTTTCAATATAAGTGTTGTTCCTCATTTTTTTGAAATTACATACGATCTTTTATTTGCGCTTCAATCATAATGGGGCATCGGTTTGTATAACATGCATCGTTGTCCAAATTACAAACGAAACATATATTAGGATAACCACTCTTGTCGAAGTTAGAGCAAATGTGTCTTTCCCACCAACTAGTTTTTGATAAGAGTGAAAGTCCGATTACTACTACGGTTATCACAATCACTGAAATTGTTAATGTAAACATAAATAATACCTCCTTGACTCGTATAAGGTTTTTGATTAGTAATTAATATATATAGTAGTTCCTCTTAATATAAGAACAAAATAAAAATATACAGGCGGTAGATATATATGGTTATAGATAAATATTTAAAGAAATTGTATGAGCAACATACGTCTAATAGTTTTAAAATTGATTCGTCTTCGATACATGGTCGTGGATGTTTTGCTAAAAGATTATTTAAAAAAGGAGATTTTATTAACCACCATTTTGAGCCAGGAAATAAAATAACAAAGTTCGGATCTTATCTGAATCACTCGAACAATCCAACTGCAATTTCTAAAAAAGGGGATAATGGTTATGAACCCGTCCACGCGTTAAAAGATATTTCCAAAGGTGATGAAATTACTTTAAATTATAAAAATCGTCCTGATTTAGAACAACCATTTACTGAGTGGGATTGATGCAAATATTTGATACCATTGATATAATCCCAAAAGAAACGTAATAACAATTATTGCTAATACTACTAAAATAAAGACGCCTTTAAAATAACTTTTTATATCATCAACTTTCTCTTTGAATTTTTCAAATTTTCTTTTTTCCTCACAAGCAGAATTATAGTTTTTTTTACATATCATCTTTACTAAACATTTTTTACATGGATCTTTTTTCTTTAATATCCATTTTTCAAGTTTTTCTAACATATTACCTCCTTTGTTTAAAAAATAAGGTTATTATCATTTATTGATATATATAGAAGTTTAGAACAAAAAATAAAGGAGGACTAACCGATGAGTCTAATAGAAAAAGTTATAGAAGAGTTTTCTAAGTTGTATGAAAAAATATCTATAGATCCAAGCGATGATGAAGTTGTTAAAATTAAAGTTGATGACTCAGATGATAAAAATATAACTTATAAAGAAAGCGAAAATCCATTTTCTATGGTTCAATCAATAAAGGTTGAGGTTGAAATAGAAGAGGATAAAGATTCATCTGATTCTCCTTATATAGATAATTTAAAAGAAGCAATAAAAAAACGTAAGATTAAAACAAGGTAAAAAATTATGTCTTCAGATACTGTATTTGGGCAAGGAACTCCTCCAGATCCTCGTGATGAAACTTATCTTTCATTATTAAAGAAAAGTATCAAACCAGTGAAAGTTGTAATCAAAAAAGAAGAAGAAGAGAAAGAGAAAGATGTTATTCATATAACAAAAGATGATAAAAAAGTAGACCCTTCAACCAGACCTTCAATATATTAAATAATTCTTTTGGGGATAAAATGATGAAGATATTAACTAAAATTTTTTTGGTGATTTGTTTGTGTTTAACTATATCTTGTTCTGGTGTTCCAGTAGTTCCTTCTACTGTTTCTCCTACATATAACTTTTCTTTTTATTCAGATCATCTTAGTAAAGGAATGTTTCCAGAAATAGAAAAAGTAGTTATTTCTTATAAACGATTTTTAACTATAAAAGACTGTGAAAATCTAATGGAAGATGTATTTGATTGTACTTGGTGTTACATAGAAAAAAATAAATTATATGTATCTCAAGAACCTGTAGTTAAAGTATCTAAATTAGAAAGTAAAACAAATGTTGCATTTGTACTCAGTGTTGAAATACATTTTTTAGATAAAGAAACTTCATTTAAAGGTTTAATAAATACAATAATAATTACAAAGAAGTTTCTTATATTTCTTGATAAGAAACGAACGGGAGTTAGAATATAATGCCAGAAGAAACTATCCATTTACACTTTAGCGATTTAAAGCTATTAATGGAAAACTATCAAAATGTGATTCAATTAAATACACTTTTATTAGAACAACAAAAACAGATTAGTGATCTGCAAAAAGAAATAGTTAAAAGTCAAACTACTATTTCAGATAGACAATCAAAAGCTGATGATAAGGTAAGTGATATAATTAATAAAATTGACATACATACTGATACTGTTCAACAATTAAATAAAGCTGTTAAAATTAACGTTAGAGACCTAGATGTTGCGTTACATAATCGTTTTGATATAGAAGATAAGAAAATTGATGACACAAAAACTTTAGTTAATTCTATGAATTTAGATATGGTGAAACAACACTCTGGTTTAACAAATAAAATTTATATTGCTCTTGTTGGATCTGGAGTAATAATTTTAGCACTTATAGGGATGCTTACAACATCACTCGAAAAACTTAAGGTAGTGGAAAACCTCAATAGTATGGTTCAGAAAATAATGGTTTTTTTAAATGTTGGGGGAGGAGTATAGAATATGAATACTATAGAACTTAGATCTGTATTAGAACAGACTAAAAAGGAATTACAAAAAACATCAACGGAGAAAGAGGCTCTCCAAAAAGCTATATGGGATATGCTGAATTACGCTAACATGTTTATTTTACTTTTGGATTCTAAACTGAATATTTTATTGATCAATCATAGTTTTGCAAAAAAGCTTGGATTCAATGATCCAAAAGAAGTTATTGGTGAATGTTGGTTAGATTTTATAAAGCCAGAAAATCATGATCATATTTATGCTATTCATCATTCATTAATAAATGATAGTGAAAAAGAATCTGAAAAATATAGAGAGGTGGTTGGTGATATTATAAAACCAAATGGTCAAGTTTGTACTATTAAGTGGTTTAATTTTCCTATAAATCATCAATATAATCTTATATTTAGCATAGGGATACCAAAAGAAATGCCAAATGAAATTACAGAAGAATCCGTTAGAAGTTATTATAATGATATTTTACAAAAAGACAAAACTATGATTTTGTCATTAAAAGACAGAGTTGTTAAAGATATAGAAACTCTTGATGCTTGTGAAACATAATTAAGTCAGATTAATATGGATTTTTAATATCTTAAATATTTCGTTTGTGAGTTGATTAGCATTCATGGTACATATACAAACGTAGATTTAGAAAATAAAAATATTGGAGAAGTTCTATGAACGACCAGAAGTATAAAATTGTTATCTTAGATGATAATATAGAAACGTTAGATTTGTTAAATGACATGTTAAATAAAAGCGAAATCAATTGTGATATATATTGTTTTTCTGATGTAGATGATAATTTTTGGAAGTTGATTGAAGATGTTGACATTGAATTGTTTATTGTAGATATCCATCTTGCAGGAGACGATTGTCGTACAGTAACTGAAAGAATAATTGAAAGAAAAAGAGGATCTGTATTTTTATTTATTTCTGGTTATAACTATTCAATTGACTCACTTTCAAATTTTAAAGGAAAGTGTATTTATGATTTTATGGCAAAACCAATTGTTCTATATTCTTTTATTAGCAGAATAAGTGCATTATTAAATATAGTAGAATCTTTTAAACCATTAGTAAAAAAATATTTTCCTGAATATAATGAAGAATCAATTGATCCTATTAGAAACATATTTATAGAAATGATAAAAAAAGATAAAGATATGATTCGTTCATTTAGGGAAAATATGTATCCTTCTCTTGCAAGCAAAAAATCTTTTTAATAAGAACAAAATAAAAATATGAATAGTGAAAGGAATTAGTAATGGAAATTCAAATAGTAGGACACACCTCCTTCCTCGGCCACACCGGATATAATAATCATTCCAGAAATTTTTTTACACACCTCGATAAATTGATACCTGTCAGAGTAAGAAACTATACTTATGTTAAGGATCTTTCGTATTTAAACTCACAAGAGAAAAAACTATTAATTGAACAGAAATGGCAAGACCCTCCATATAAAATAGGAACGCCTTTTAAACCACATTCAGATAATCTTATAGTTAATATAGTACTTAATGAAAGTCATCATTATTATTTTTATGATAAATATGAGTATCCTATGATTGCTTATAATGTATGGGAATCTACAAGACAATTACCAGAATACTTTAATCGAGTTCTTGAATATGATCAATTTTGGTGTCCAACAGAGTGGCAAAGGCAATGTACAATTGAACAAGGGTATCCAGAGGATAGAGTTAAAGTTGTTCCAGAAGGAGTCAATGGAAATATATTCTATCCAGCAACTAAACACGAGACATATCAACTTAGATATAATCTTTATAAGAAATATAATATTCCAAGAGAAAAGTTTTCATTTATATATTTTGGTAGATGGGATTATAGAAAATCTACAGAAGAAGTAGTTCGAGCTTTTTATGAAGAGTTTAAAAATAATGATGATGTAGTTTTAATCTTGTCCGCTGATAATCCCTTTGCAAAAGATGGAATGAAAACTACAGAAGAAAGATTAAAACATTATAAACTTGAAAGTGATAATATTAAAGTGCTGCATTTTCCTTCAAGAGAAGAATATATACAATGGATGCAAGCTGGTCATGTATTTCTTAGTTGTGCTAGATCAGAAGGTTGGAATCTTCCATTGATTGAAGCTATCGCTTGTGGAACCCCTTCAATCTGTTCTAATTGGGGAGCTCAACTTGAATTTGCTAAAGATGTTTCATATTTAGTTGATGTGCCCAATGAGAAAGCTCCAGAGCAATTTATCTTTATAGGAGATTCTGATGAATATGGTGTGTGGGGCGAACCTGATTTTGATCATTTAAAAATTGTTATGAGAAAAGTTTATAATGAGTATAAAGATGCTAAACCAAATGCTGTAAAATTAGCTGATCAAATAAGAAGTGAATTTACTTGGGATAATGCAGCAATGAAAGCTAAAAAAATAATACATGAACTTGTTAGCGGATATAAACCAGTTAAGAATCAACCCATTAAACAGAAATTCAAAACATATTTTGAAATTGATGATGGATCTCCTAAAGTAACTTTTGAATCTTCAGTTAATTTTAAAAATTTATTAGTTTATATGAAAGATTCTTATGGGAATATTATATATGAAACTTCGTTTGATGATTTAAAAGTTGGTTTACGTTATTGGGTAGCTGCTTCTACTATGATCAATCAAGTTAAATTTGAAATTTTTGATAAGCAAAATCAATGTTTACATTCAGAAACTTTCATTACTGATATTGATGAGAAACCACTATCTCAAAGTCATGGTATGGAATTATATCAAGATCAATATGTAAATGATGAAGTAGTTGTTGAAGGCAAACGAGATTGTAGTTCAAGATATGAAGTCATGAAACAAGTATTTGAAAAATACAATAGACCTTTTACAATTTTAGATATTGGGGCAAACTTTGGGTATTACTCAATAAGAGCTGCAACAGAGTATGGTGCTACAGCAGTAATGGTTGAAAGTGAAGATAATGAAGTGAGAACTCTAATGGATCTTTGCAACCAGAATAAATGTAAGGATAAATTAACTGTTCTTCAAACAAGACTAGATTTATATAAATTAAAAGAGATAAGTAAATGTGAGCACTTTGATGTTATTCTGGCTTTGAATGTTATTCATCATTTTAATAATGAAGAAATATTAGAAGTTTGTGAAACATTTACTAAACTTGGGGACAATCTTATTTTAGAGACTCCTCCTGCTGAAGACCTTGGAGCATGTGGTCAAAATAATTTAAAATTTATAGTAGATTATTTTAGCTATAAAGGTGGATTTAAGTTAGGGGAGTTTAAACGACATACAAGCAATACAGTTAGTGAAATGGTTTGGTTTAAAACTGATAGAAAGACACTAGAGTGGCCATACTATGAGTATGAAAAATTATTTACTAATAAAAATTTAGATATTGAAAGGTTAAAGAATCGCTCAGTTAAAGGTGCTAAAATTAGTTTGGATTCAGATTTTAACAAAAAGAAAATTTTAAATCCAAGAAAAGAAGAAAGACTGGATTGGATTCCGGGAATTAATCTTAAAACTTTTATTAAATTGAATGGGATTTATCCTGATTTTTATAACCTAATAGAAAAAATAAAAACTCGAGATATACAGACTGATTATAAATGGGATGATTCAAATAACGATCTTATAACTCATAATTTTATATTAAACGGTACTGATTTATATCTGATTGATTTTGATGATAAATTTATAGACAGTAAAATTTATAAAGATCAATTACAAATAGATAGAGTTATTAGTGATATAACAGATAATTATTCTCTTAAATCAGAGAAAGAAAAAGTTAAACTCAATTTAGGTTGCGGAAATATAATTAAACCTGGTTATGTAAATATTGATAGATATAATAATACTGGAAATGTTGACTTTAAAGCTGATTTAGGAGAACTTCCATTTGCAAATGATTCTGTAGATGAAGTTTATACATCTCATGTATTTGAGCATATTGGTTTAAATGATATATATTCAGTTGTGGAAGAATGGAGGCGAGTTCTTGTCTTAAATGGAAAATTGGTTTTAAGATTGCCTAATTTAGAAAAGGAAGTTAATATATGGCTTAATACTCCAGACAATAAGAAATGGTTTGCAGTAGGTCGTATATTTGGAAGTCAATCTCATGAAGGAAATACACATCTATGTGGATTTAATCCTGAAAGTCTTAAATCATTTCTAGAGTGTTTTGATTTTAAAATCCAAGATATAAGATTAGGAAATAGAGGGTATGGAGAGGAGATTCAATGTACTGCCATAAAGAAGTTATCTAAGGGAATTGAACCTTCACATTATACTTGTCATTTTGTTGATGGTCCATTTATGGAAGTTCGAGGTGATTCTAATGATAAAGGTTTTTATCTTTTTGATTTTCTAGATCCTGATAATGAATCTAGTGTCCATCAAGATTTATTAGGAATTAATTGTTGGACTAGACCCAATAGAAGATGGTATACAAATTGGTTAACTAGAGTAAGAAGAAATGGAAAGTTAGTATATGAACATGCTTTTGATTGTAAAGGGAAGAATGTTTTAATAAGCCTTGATTCAAAAAGTTTGGGCGACACAATAGCATGGTTCCCATATGCTGAAGAATTTAGAAAAGAACATGATTGTAATGTTTGGGTTTCATCATTTTGGAATAATTTATTTGAAGGGCATGAAACATATAAGCATTTAAATTTTATTCAACCGGGATCTATAATTGAGAACTTATATGCTTCATATATTATTGGTTGTTACGATAATAATCTAGATAAAAATAAAGTAAATTGGAGAATTATTCCTTTACAGAAAGTTGCTTCAGATACTCTTGGGTTAGAATATAAAGAGATAGTAACTGATATTGGAGTTAAACCAAAGGATAGACCAATAAAAGAAAAGTATGTAACTCTAAGTGAACATAGTACATTTCAGTGTAAGTATTATAATTATCCTGGTGGTTGGCAAACTATTGTTGATTACTTAAATGATATTGGTTATAAAGTAATGGTCATTAGTAAAGAGAAAACTAAATTAAAAAATATTATTGATAGGACTAATCGACCATTAGAAGAAACTATAACAAATATTGGGAATAGTGAATTTTTTATGGGAGTGAGTGCTGGCCCAGCATGGTTGGCGTGGACATTAAAAGTTCCGGTTGTTATGATTTCTGGGTATAGTGCTGAATTTGGCGAGTTTTCAACTGGAGTAGAAAGAATTATCAATAAAGAAGTTTGCAATTCATGTTTTAATGAACTTGACTTTTCATTTGACAGGGGTGATTGGAATTTCTGTCCAAGACATAAAAATACACCAAGACAATTTGAATGTACAAAAAAGATTGAACCGGAAGTTGTTATTAATTCTATTAATAAATTATTGGGAGTTTAAAATAACCCAACGAACACTCGTTAAGTTTAGAACAAAATATAAATTAACTCGAGAAGTTAGCGGTTAGATCTATTAGATCTATTAGAGGATAAACTATTAAATGCTAAGAGACACTATTATTAAAAGTGCTATAGATTCAGGATTTACATGGAAGGGTCCTTGGTATGATGGAACAAGTTATGTTGTTAATGATCTTGTCGAAGATAATGGCAATGTTTATGTTTGTATTTTAGATCATCAAGCATCTGCTAGTACAGAACCTGGTATTGGTATTAGTTGGTCAACATATTGGGATTTATTTATTGATGGTACAAGTGGAACATCAGGAAGTAGTGGAACTTCTGGTTCTTCGGGAACATCAGGAAGTAGTGGAACTTCGGGTTCGTCAGGCTCAAGTGGAACTAGTGGTTCTTCGGGTTCGTCAGGCTCAAGTGGAACTAGTGGTTTTTCAGGAACTTCTGGTTCGTCAGGGAGCAGTGGTAGTTCAGGATCATCAGGTTCAAGTGGAACAAGTGGATCTTCTGGTAGTTCAGGGACTTCTGGTTCATCTGGAATCTCTGGGACTTCAGGATCCAGCGGAAGTTCAGGTAGTTCAGGCACATCTGGGGGAAGTGGTACATCAGGATCGTCAGGTACAAGTGGTATAGATGGAACAAGTGGAAGTTCTGGAGAAAGTTTTAATTGGATTGGTCCTTGGGATAGTACATCTTATTATTATATTAATGATATAGTCGAAAATGGTGGGAATGTATATATAACAACTCAAGATCATCAGGCATCTGCTAGTACAGAACCAGGTGTTGGTATCGACTGGCAAACTGTCTGGGATTTATTTATTGATGGTACATCTGGCACAAGTGGTACATCAGGAATAGGAGGAACTAGTGGAAGCTCAGGAACAAGCGGCACATCAGGTAATTCAGGAACTTCTGGTAGTTCAGGAACATCTGGGTCGTCTGGAACATCTGGCGAGACAGGAACTTCAGGTTCATCTGGATCGTCTGGCTCAAGTGGAACAAGTGGAAGTTCAGGAGAATCTGGTACAAGTGGTTCATCCGGAGCTTCTGGAACAAGTGGAAGTTCTGGCTCTTCGGGTACATCA
>Ga0307928_10003978_pt1 | contig 11249 bp, 14 predicted proteins | sample AceLakmetagen232_FD_201815 | JGI IMG/M metagenome (GOLD analysis project Ga0307928, IMG submission 201815) | Saline water microbial communities from Ace Lake, Antarctica - #232 | ecosystem: Environmental > Aquatic > Non-marine Saline and Alkaline > Saline | place: Antarctica: Ace Lake...
GAAAAGGGAAATATTGAAGAAAATGCTTTTAAAAAATTAGCTAAAGATGGAAAACTCTTTTCTTTTTATTATGATGGAATTTGGTTTACTATAAATGATAAAAAACAATTAAAAGAAGCTGAGGAATATTTAAAATTAAAATGAAAAAACAAAAACAAATAGCAGTAGTGAGCATTTTATTAACTATTACATTTATTCTTTTAGTTTTGAGTGTAGGTCATATTACTTATGCTACCTCTGACAAAGATTCAATTGATGAAGAATATTCTATTAGTAATTCAAAACTTAATTTTTATAAAAATATCTCTTATAATTATCAAACTGATAAAGAAGTAATAAAAGTTTATGAAACTTGTTTAAACTCAGAAATAAAAGCTATTTGTGTTTATGAAAATATAGATTTTGTTTGGAGTAAATCATTTGAATCAATGAGAGAGAATTATACTTTTTCTCCAACAGAAATGGTTGAACAAAATGGTTATGGTTTATGTAGAGATATTGCGGTGTTTAGAATGGCTACCTTTAAAAAATTAGATATACTTACCGATTTTGTTTTTATTCCAAAACATGTTTATCTTAGAGTATTTGAAGGTGGAAAGATTTATGAATTAGATAATGGGAATTTAAGGGAATTAAAATGAAAAAAGAAGAAATAGAATTTTTAAAAGAAAGTAATGCTATTGAAAGGGAATATTCTCAAGAATCTTTGGAAGATGCTATAAAAGCATGGGTTATGGCTTGTATTAATTCACAACAAATAAATATTTATTATATTTTAGGGATTCATAGAAGATTATTAGCAAGACTAAATCCAAAAATAATGGGGAAAATTAGGAAATGTCCTGTAATGATTGGTGGTAAAACAAAGTTTACTTCAAAAGAAGAAATAATATGTGAATTGATAAAGTTATGTGAAATTATACCAAAAACTGAAAAAGAAATAAAAGAATGGCATATCATATTTGAAGACATACATCCTTTTGAAGATGGAAATGGTAGAACAGGAAGAATATTAATGAATATTCAAAGATTAAAAATAAAATTACCCTTATTAATAATTCATGAGGGAGAAGAACAAAGAGAGTATTATAAATGGTTCAAAAATAATAGATAAAATGAAAATACCAATGTCAAAACCTTCAATAACAGAAAAAGAAATTAGTTATGTAGATGATGCTATGAGAAATGGTTGGGGAGAAAAATGCTATGATTACATTAAAAAATTTGAAGATAAATCTAAGGAATATATTGATTGTAAATTCAGCCTTGCAACATCAAGTTGTACTGGAGCAATTAACTTAGCATTAGCAACAATTGGACTTAAACCAGGAGATGAAGTAATTGTTTCAGAAATGTCTTGGATAACAGCAGTTTCTCCGATTACTTATTTTTATGCAAAACCTATTTTTGTGGATATTCTTCCAGACACTTGGTGTATTGACCCAAAGAAAATAGAGGAAGCCATTACTTCAAAAACAAAAGCCATACTTGTAACCCACCTTTATGGAAATTTGGCAGAAATGGATGAAATCATGGAAATAGCCAAAAAACACAATTTATATGTAATTGAAGATGCAGCAGAGGCTCTAGGAAGCTCGTATAAGGGAAAAAAGGCAGGTTCCATAGGAAATATAGGGGTATTCTCATTTCATGGAGCTAAGACTTGTACAACTGGTGAAGGTGGAATGTTAGTTACAAACGATAAAGAATTATTCAAAAAAGCACAGACACTTAATAATGGGGGAAGAGAAGTTGGTGGAGAAATGTTTTATGCAAAACTTCTTGGATATAAATATAAAATGTCTAACTTTCAGGCAGCACTTGGTTTAGCACAAATAGAAAGAATTGAAGAATTAGTTAAAAAAAAGAGACAAATCTTTTATGAATACAAGAAACAATCATCAGATTTACCAATTTCTATGAATCCAGAACCATCTTATACAAAGAATAGTTTTTGGCTACCAACAGTAATCTTTAATCATATGGTAGATAGAAATAAATTAATCAGTTTTTTTAAAGAAAAAAATATTGATATAAGACCATTTTTTTATCCTACCTCTTCATTACCAATGTTTGAAAAAGTAGATAATAAAGTTGCTTATGGAATTTACAAAAGAGGAATTAATTTACCAAGTTATCACGATATTACAGATGAGGAAATTAAATTTGTTTGTGATGGTTTGAGGGAGTTTATTAAAGAAGATGGAATCTAATACTAAAAGAGAAAGTTTTAAAGAAAGATATGATTTTTTTTGTTGTAATTGTAATCATGAGCAATGGGCTAAACCTTCAATGATGATGACTCAATTTGGAATAAATTCTGGGCATGGAAGTTGTTTGAATTGTAAAGAATTTTTACATTTAGAAATTGAGGGGGGAATAGATGGAGAAAATATGATTAGTGAATTATGGGATGATTTTTTAAAAAGAAAAGGTATTGCTCTTTCTCAGGAGATTGAAAATTAAAACAGAAAGATTAATTCTTAGAAATCTTACGAAAAATGATTTAGGAGATTTAGTAGAAGGGCTAAACAATCTTGAAGTTTCAAGAACTTTTGGGGTTGTTCCACATCCTTACACTAAAGAGAATGCAACCAAATGGGTAAATAAGTGTTCTAAATCTAAAGATAGTTATCAATTTGGGATAGAATCTGAAAATAAATTAGTAGGGGTAATTGGTCTTAACCACATAGATTATTTTAACGAAGGAGCAAGTGTTAGTTATTGGGTGAATCAAAAATATTGGAAGAAAGGAATAGCTTCAGAAGCAATGAAACCAGTAATAGAATTTGCTTTTAATAAATTAAAATTAAGAAGATTATACCTATTTGCTTACTCTTCAAATGAATCTTCAAATAACTTCGCAAAAAAGATGGGGTTTAAATTAGAAGGAATTTTAAGACAATCTCATAAATCAAAGGCAACAGGAGAAATTTTTAGTGCGAATGCTTATGGTTTACTTGAAAACGAGTAACTTTTGAACAAAGTTTTTATCCTTCTAGCAAAGAATATTGTATAAAGAATAACCAAAATACTTAATAAATAAACAGCAATAGTTTCTAACCTAAAAAAGATTAATAATAGTGGAAGTATAATTATAAAAGAGTAGAGTTCTGGTTGTATAATTTGTGGATTCCATCTTTTTATTTTTAAATATTTATTTAGTTTATCTAAAATAGCAACAACTCCACCTATTCCCATCTTACTTGCATCTTCTCCACCAAAAATCTTAAACATATTTTTATCTTTATACCTTTCATCTGTACTCATTTGTTTTGTTGGAATAAGATTATAATAAAATACTTTTGAAATTACCATAAGGTTAAATGTTTTCAAAACAAAAAGTAAAACGCCTCCAAAAACTAAAAAGTTGTTTTTTGTGAATAAACCAACAGAGATAATTACTACAAAAAATATTATAATTGATGTTCTATCTGCAATGGCATCTAAAAATTCTCCTTTTTTAGATGTTTTATTCAATCCCCTAGCTATTGCCCCATCTAACCAATCAGTAAGTAGAACAAAATAGAATAAAATTGCTATGATTAAATACAAGATTCTAAGTTCAAACATTGGTGCTAAAAAAAGCAAAAGAAGGATTATCGAAGAAAGAATAAATAATCTAGTTAATGAAACTTGGTTTGGAGTAATCTTTAAAGAATATTTTTTTATACAATATGCCATTCTAAGTGCTAATGGATTTAAAAATAAGTTAGCAAAAAGACTATCTTTTGGATGTCTTGCTCTCTCACAAAATTCTTTAAAAGATTCAGCCATTTTTCCTCCTAAGTGAAATCTTCCTTGAAATAATTAATCCAAACAAGTAGAAGTATTTACTAATAATTGTTGCTATACATACCCCTATTACTGCAAAAAGATGACTATAATTAATTAACCAAGTAATCAATACATAATTTAAGATTATATTAATTGTTATAGATATCACAAGTAAGATAGTCATAATTTTAATTTTCCCTTTTGCAATAAAATAACTTGTATAAATAAATATTAAAGGCATACTAATCAACAAGAAAGAAAGCAATCTCAACAAAGGAATCGAATTTAAATAACTAACTCCATAAATAATTTTTATAATTATTGGTGCAAAAACAAATGAAAAAAAGAACATAATTAAAGACAAAACGAAAGTTATCTTAACTGATTTTTTTAATCCACTTTCTAGTCTTTTACCTTTGAGTCTACTAAAAATAGGGAAAAGAACACCAGAGAAAAAAATCAATGATGCTGCTGATGCTATCAAAGTAAATGCTACTTGATAATATCCAACAAAATTAGATAAAACAAACCCCCCAAGCATAACAACATCGAGATATCCAAAAAAGAGTCCAGAAAGACCAAATATAGAAAGAATTATAATAAATTTATTAAGTCTTTTCTTTTCTTTTCTTTTTAGTTTCCTTGCTTTTACTTTTAAAAAAGGTATTTTCTTCATAAAGATTAAAAGAAACACTATTGTTGAAAAAAATACCAATCCAAGAGAAAGAATAATTATCAGGATATTTATCTCTGAATTAAAATGTGGTAGAGATAATAAAATTAAAACTGGAACAACAACAATTCTTAATGCTTGAAAAAATATTTGCTTGAAAAAAAGTGTTTTAAAATCATTTGTTGCTTGAAAAAGTAATTGTATAAATCCCAAAACTCCAACTACAAGAATATATAATGTTCCTGCTATTAAAGCTAAGAAAAGTGGTTTATTATAATAAGTTTGGGAGATGAACTTTGAGGAAATTCCTAAAAGAATCATAATTATGAATAAACAGCCTATTTTAACTTTTGCTAAATATATTGTATATGCTTTTGCATAAGATTGCTTATCTTTTTTCAATGCTTTTGAAACAAATCTTATCAAAGTTTGTCCAACCCCCACCCCAGAAAAACTTACAAATAAAAGGATAGTAGAAAGAGCTAGACTATACAATCCAAAGAGTTCTGGCATTAAGATTCTTGCTAAAAGGACTACAAAAATCATTCCCCCAACTTTTTCGACTATTGTTGATGCAGAACTATAAATACCATTCTTTATTGCTAAACCAGTATACCCTATGAAGTTTCTTTGTTTTATTCTATTTAAAATTTCAAGAAAATACCAGTTTTTCATTTAATTTATCTTCCTTATCTCAACATAATCCCCCTCTTTTATGTCAGAATCAAAAGGAATCGTCACTTGCATTTGTTTATTAGTTTTATTTTTTCTAACTTTAGCAATTATTTTCTTTTCTACCATACCTTATATCAGGTAAATATGGTATATAAATATTTCTGTTTAAACTAAATAAAAATTAATTATAAATTGTAAGAACTAGCGAGAAAAAATTAAGAATTCTTATACTACCCAAACATCCCAAGTGACATTTAACTTGTCCCCGCTGCTAAGATTGACAAGAGCAAATGTGTTTCCCGCTAAGTCATCTCCATTAGCATTTCTTAATCTTGAAATATTTGTTAATTGATTTGTTGCTGAGCTTGTGAATTCATGATAAACAGTCCAATTTCCAGAAGCGGCATTAGTTCCTGCAACTCCTGCTGCCTCAGATAATCCATCTGCTGCATGAGCTGTATATGCTTCTGCTTTTCCTGCTGAAGGGGCTCCAACTGCTGCTGCTGCATCTCCTAATTCAATCCAATCAAATGCGTCTCCAGCTCCAGTTCCTTCCATTAAATAATCTTCTATCTCTTCTTTACCTGTATCATATAATTGATTTGGCGAAGCCTCAATAAGTTCCCATATCCCTACATGGGCAGGAGAAACTCTACCTTCAAAATCTCCAGTAGTATCATAACGAACCATTGAATTATAAGTGATTGAATTTTCAAGGCTATTAGAAACAGGTTCACCCATATTAAAACCAAAAACAAATGCTCCGACGAGAACTAATGCAAAAAGAGGAAGCAAAAATAAGTGTTTCTTTTTCATATTATTTACATGTAAGAGTTATTTATAAACTTTTCTATTTTAAGGAATTCTTACAATTTCCTTTAATTTAGTTAATTGACAAGTTGAGGGGGTTATTTGACTTGTACATTCGGTAGGAATTACTTCAATTGAACATACTCTTTCTTTAGGAATATTTTTAAATTCAAATCTTTGAATCATTTTATCTCCTGGGTTAGTAGTAGAAACATAAAAATCTTGTGTTTCATTATATATTCCTCCACAATCTAAATTTATTCTTCCAGTTATAGATGCAGAAGGTTCTCCAATTGATAAACCTTTAAAATTTAAAGGAAGGATAGAAACTAAAACCATTTGATTTTCAACACCTTCATTTACAAGTTGAGTTAAGTGAGGGGGATATCCACTCGTTCCTTCAACTCGTAAATTTACCACATAAGTCTCTTCCTTAACCTCTGTATTTGATGCAATAACTAAACCTATTGCTGAAATTAATAAAAGTATCCCAACAATGATTAAAAAAATATAACCCTTTTTCATTAAAATACTAAGAAAAACGATTATTTAAATGTTCTTGTGAAAAAATTATTCACAAACAAGTCAAAATTGCAGGTAAATTAATAAGGAAATGAAATCCCATCGTTTCTTTCCACTTCCCAATCTCTAAAAGCCTATAATAGAATACTGCCATCACAGAGATATACAAGAAAATAGGTAAACTTCCCCCAAGTAAATGAAGTAAAGCCCATATGCTTAACCCAACTATAAGCCATTTCTTACCACCTAACTTCCAAGGTAAAATCATGAACAAGAGGGTCTCGGTTAAAAACGCTAAAGATACAAGAATTAAATTAATTGGTTGACAAAAATTTTCATTGATTTTGTCAGATGTTTCACTAAAAGAAGGAGATAAAGGAGTTACAACTAACATAATAAAAATCCCTATACAAAGATAACCGACCCAATATAAAAACAACTTTTTAAAAGAGATATTTTTATCTAGGGTTCCTAAAAATTTCATTTTTACTCTTTTTATAAATAAATTCAAAGTAAATTAATAAAACCAAAAGGGTAAACCCTGATTTAGCTTCTAGCATCATTGCTATAAACGATATCACCAAGATTATCAAAATCCTCGCCCAATTTTTCATTTTTTAAATTAACCTCCTTTTGTCTTTTTGTGAACATCAAAATAATAAGTAATGTTAGAGTTGCTAAAAAGATAAGGTGAAACCAGATGAAATTATATCTTTTTATTTTAATAGGTAAATTACAGATATAAAATAAATTTAAATATTTTTCTCCATTGTTTTCGTGAAATTGCCCATACCATTTCCCAGCCCTAGTAACTTGTACACTTACAATATCTCCGACACTAATTTCTAAATCAGCCCCACCAATTTTATTTCTCGTACTTTGAGGCTCATAAGAAAAAGATATTAATGAGGAGAAAAAATTTATAGTTATAATATAAAAGATTATAATTCCAAAAATTAATATTATTTTAAATATTGGTTTCATATTCTTTCAACTCCAATTAATACTTTAGTTCTTTCATTGAATACAAGTAAATTTTCTGGATTGAAAAATTCTTTGGTAAACATTTGCATTTGGAAATATCTCTTCCAATGTTTTCTATTCCCATTTGTTTTCATATGACATTTTTTGCAAAGAGAAATTAAATTTAATTTACTATTGTTTCTCTTATCATAATCAATATGGTGAATAGAAAGTTTGTGTTTGAATTTTTCTTGATGTTTTCCACATTCTTGGCAAGTATTATTATCTCTTATTCTTACTTGTTCTTTTAATTCTTTATTAAATTCAATTCCATATGGTTCAAAAGAAATAAAATTTTTCCATTCTTTTATTGAAACTCCTTGTTTTTTAGCACTAGCTCTTATTCTTATTTCTACTCTTTTCATAGCATTATTCTTACCAGCAGTTTGTCCTTTTTTAAATTCTGTTTTTGGTGAATAGTGTATCCCTTTTTTTACTTCACTTAAATTTCTTTTTTTTATATTTAATTTTTCCAATCTATTAACTATTGTTTTAGTAGAAACTCCCATAATTTTTCCAATTTTTTTTGGTATTTTATTTTCAACTAAGTATAATTTTTTAATTTTATCCAAATTTAAGTTTATAATCTTATCTTCAGATGTTTTTCTTATTTTTATTTTACTTTCTTTTAAAATTCTATTTATAGGACCCTCACTTACTTTTAAAATTTTTGCTATTTCTTTTATGGATTTTTTCTTATCAATATATAAATCAATTATTTTTCTTTTATCAAGAGATAACTTTTTTTCTCTTATTTTTATACCAATTTTTCTTAACCTTTTAGTAATTGTTATAGGACAAACCCCAAGAATCTTCCCTATTTTAATAGTAGATAACCCTTTATTGTACAATTCTTTAATTTTATTGTTATCTAAATTCAAACTAATTGCTTCACTATGATTTCTTATTTTTATATTCATTTCTTTTAATCTCTTACTAATTGTTCCATGATTAACACCCATAATTTTTGCTATTTCTTTAGTAGTATTTCTTTTACTAACATATAAATTTTTAATCTTATTCATATCTAAACCTATTTTTTTACTTCTTTTAATTCCTAAACTTTCTAATCTTCTATGAATAAGAGAATGGCTTACATTTAGAATTTTAGCTATTTCTAGAACAGATTTTTTTTGGTTAACATACAACTCCTTTATTTTTTTCAAATCTAAATTTAATCTTTTCATTTCACCTTTTTTATGTCTATTTCAACATAATCTCCCTCTTTCAATTTTAATTTTTTCCTTATAGGTTTGTCTATGATGATTCCAAAACTATGCGCTATTTTAACCATCTTCTTAGTTATTTTCATATTGTAATTATAATATAGAACTATTTAAACTCTTCTATCTTTCAAATTTCTTACTTCTTCTTTCAAAGCCCCAAATTGTCTATTCTTTTTTCTTGTCTTTTTTTTCTTCCCAAAATATCTCCATCCAATAACTCCTAAAATTATTCCAATTCCAGAACTAATGAAAATTAATCTATATAATGGGATGTACAATTCTCCTGTGGTTACATCTTTACTTGCTAAAAATCCTCCAATATACTTCCAAAAGCCCTTAACTTCGATTTTTATTCCACCATTCCATACCTTTTCTGTAAACAAATCAAAAAGATTATCTATAAAATTTGGTTCTAAATCTTCTGGCTTTGTTTCAACATACCATATATAGAAATCTACTTCCTCCGACATTCCAACCGTACCAAGTTTTACAGTTAATGGATTACAAGTATATCCAATAGGAATATCACAAATTCCATTTGATTGGCATCTTAAAATATCAACAATATTTTCACAAATTATTTCAGAATCTTTATATCTTAAATCTCCAAGTGTAAACTTTGAAACTGATTCAACCTCTATTTTTTTGAAAGTTGTTAAATTGCCACCGACGCTTCTTCTACCTTTTTCTATATTTGTAATTATTGCTGTTGGCGATTTATACGATAATGTCACTTCCATTACCTCTCCACTAGCGAGTTCATCTACTTCTAATATATAGTCTCCTTGGACTTCTGACTTTGTGTCTATTGTAACATTTTTATACTCATCAGTTTCTTCATCGTCTGGGCATCCACCCTCATCCCCGTAGTCTCCTTCACAAACTATTAAATCTTTAGCATATGAGAGAGGAATACGATATTCTACGGTACTATCCAAATCATCCTCCGCCTGATTCTTTAAACGAAGAACCTGTGATAACAAAGCATCTTCTCCTACCAAAAAATGAGTTGGGAAATATGTAGAAGAATCAAGTGTTACTGATTCTGTTCTATATTCTATAACAAATGTTTTAGTTTGTCCAGCATCGAGATATACTGAATTAGGGAATAATCCAGATTGGTCTTTATCTATAACAGTAATATAAGGGGCAAGTCCCCCATATGGGTCATATTGTAAATTCTTCCTAATATCATCTAATTTAATATCTGCTGAACCAAGTGGAAATTCATATTTGTAAACTTTTGTTGTTGCGAAAGCATTAGAATTACTCATCGTTAAAGTTACTCTCCAATTGATATTATCAAATACATAAATAGGAGAGTTTAGAATTTCTTTAGAAATTGTAATTGTTATTGGAAAACCTCTATCATTCCATAGTTGATAACTTTGATTTTGAGGTAAAGTTTCAAACCATTCAACATAGTCATAGGAACCATCTAAGTCTCTATCTTCCCAAACTGTGCCCAAATCGTTAGTAATTTCGTTTGTACAATTAGTTAATAAATATGAACATTCATATAATCTATTTGCTACAACACTTTCATCAGTAAAATTAAATTGATAATAAAAGTTTGTCATTGACCTTGTTGAATTTGCTTCTAAAGTAACATTCCAAACATCAAAATCTTTTCCTCCACTTACTTCTGTATGGTTTGTTTTATTAATTGTTACGTTATCTGTCCTATATCTTGTTATAAATTGATAACTATCTAATGAATCTAATTCATCTAAACTCCAATTAACATTTCCATTAAGATTACTAAAAGTGTGTGTAAACTCTACATTTGTAGTATTTGTTATATTCACAAATGTTGGAAGAGCAACCGAATCTGTTGTAATATTCATTGAGATATCTACATAATCATGGATTGCTGGATTAAGTAAATTTAAACTATTCCCCCAATGAGTTTGATTTCCTATTCTTTTATTTGAAGCAATCCAAGTTCCTTCTCCTGCACTAATTGCTAGAGTAGTATAATTTAAGTAAGTTACATTTGAACCTCCTGGCGTCATAGTATTATTATTAATCACCGTATAAACACAGCCAGTATTATTCACAAACATTGAATATGTTAAATTTACCCCATCTATTGAAATTTGAACATTTTGACAATCTACTGGGAGAGTATATGTTTTTGTTGTATTTACCCAATTTTGAGGTGAAAGAATATCCACAGTCAAATTATCATATAATCCATAAGGTACTCTTAAGTTTTCATAAGCTTGGTGTTGAGTTAAAGTTTCTACACTTGTAGTCCAAGACCAAGCGTCAACAGTTAATCTATGAAAAAGAACAAAAAACATTTGAAAGAGTTGGTTAATTTGTCTTGTGAAACTTGTTGTTTTTTCAGTCAAATTATTAATTCCAAAACTTTGAGTTAGAGTTTGAAAGAAGCCTCCAACCTTACTAATTATATTATTTAAATTAAATGATTGAGTCACATCTCTTGTAAATCCTCTAAATATTTCAGTTAAATTATTTATTGAAAAACTTTGAGTTATAGTTACAAAAAAATCATTTAATTTTTCAGAAACACTATT
>Ga0307928_10003979_pt1 | contig 11248 bp, 18 predicted proteins | sample AceLakmetagen232_FD_201815 | JGI IMG/M metagenome (GOLD analysis project Ga0307928, IMG submission 201815) | Saline water microbial communities from Ace Lake, Antarctica - #232 | ecosystem: Environmental > Aquatic > Non-marine Saline and Alkaline > Saline | place: Antarctica: Ace Lake...
AGAGAATTTAGATGTGGGAGGTAACATAATAACTAATACACAATTCCAAGATACCAGCTTGACAAAAGGCTCTGTATTATTCGCAACTACAGACGGAGTAATATCACAAAATAACGGACAGCTATTTTGGGATGCTACAAACTTAAGATTCGGGTTTGGGTCGATGAGTGCAGATTTAAATCAGGCTAATGGGAAATTAGTTATAGCTGGTATTAAAAATGATGGTGGAACTGCTTACGGAGGCGCACCAACAAAGAATTTATGGATTAACGATTTAAACCCACCCACAGTAGATGATAGAGGCGGAGCTATTACGTTCGGAGCAGTATATAGTGGGTCAGGGTTAACAAGTATAGCAGCAATAGAATCTAAAGTTAGAGCAGGGGCTCCAACAACGTATGCTGGAGATTTAGATTTTTTAACAAGGTCAGGGACAGGGTCAGCTGCAACAGCTCCAAGAATGACTATTAAATATAATGGTAAAGTTGGTATAAATACAACTACACCAGATTATAAACTTGATGTAAATGGTAATGCAAGTATCACAGAAAGTTTAGAAGTAGGTGGCAATGCAAGTATAGCTTTTGATTTAGATGTTAATGGAAGTGGAAATATATCAGAGAATTTAGATGTGGGAGGTAACTTCACAGCTAAAATCCCTTATGGAATGTTTAGTTCAAATGAAAGCCAAGTAGTAACAGTAGCAGAAACAGTATATGTTTTAAACTTTACACATATTGAAGATGATTATTTAATGGAATTGGAAGGAAGCGAAAACATAACAATTAAACAATCAGGAGATTATTTAATTGCGTTATCAGGTCTTTTTGTAACAGATGCAAATAATAAACACTTTGAGATTTTCCCACAAACAACTCATACAGATGGGGTAACTTTTGTAAATGTACCGAGAAGTAATACTTTAATAGAAGTTGAAAATGCAGGAACTTATGGATTAATAGCAGTTACTTTTATTTTAGATTTAAATGCAGGAGATAAATTTAGAATAATGTATTCCAGTGATGATGCAGGAAGTATGACAGTATCAGTAGCAGGGCATGGTGTAGGTGTAAATGCAGTTCCAGCAACCCCAAGCATGATAATGACAGTAAATAAAGTATCGGAGATAACTGATTAAACATGAAGAAGATAATCATATTCGGAATAGAAGTTTTAGTAATGCTTGCTATTGTAGCAACAGCACAAATAGTATCTGTAAATAATGAAATCAAAGCAGAAAGCAAGGAAATATATGATTTACTTAAAAGTGAAGGATTAACAGATTTCAAAAGAACGCCTTGCATAGTTTACTCAGAAACGTATTGTAGAGTAGAAGATATGCACTCAGCAAGTGGTGAGATAGTAAGAATAGATATAAGGTATTCAGGTAAAACAGTAGCAGAGATAGATGCAGAGGCTTTGGCAGAGATAGAAATCCAGCTAAATGACTATGCAAAAAACAAACTACAACCAGAATCACATACAATTTATGAATCTATAGGATCACAGGAAACAATAACAATCAAAGAAAGATAGAAAAATTAATATAAATGTTATACAATAAAACAAATGAAAATGCAAAATGAGGAAAATAATATTACTATTGTTAATGATATTCGTGATGCCTTCTTTAATCAACGCCTTAGAGATGTGCGATTCATACCCCCAGATAAGAACCAATTGCACAATGGTAACTCCAATAATAGAATGCGGGGTTTACAATTACACGATCTTCAATGTGACCAAGGATATAGTAGATTCAGGAAACATGTCAATATTCAATTCAAAGATTTACCAGTTCAATTTCACAGAGGCCAAAGGAGATTACATAATAAGACTTTGCGACGGTACAACAAGAGAGGTATTTGTCAGAGAGGAAACTAACACTAAAATGTATGTACTACTAGGATTAGGAATAATAGGAATATTGTATTGCTTTTTGATATACTTCATATCTCCAAGGAAGCAAGAGGACATAGGACATAGCCCTTTAAGAATTGCTTATATTGGCGCAACAATGCTTTCAATAATAATCATTTCAACAGCTTTAATAACAATAGGAGAAGATGAAAGCTTATCAGCTAATCTAAAGGAAACATTACAAATGAATTTTAATGTAGCTATGTGGATGATTATAATATATGCAGCATATCTATTGATATTCGTAATACTAAAAATAACTACATACATTACTGGAAGAGATTATGCATTGATCTTACAACAAAAAATTAGAGGAGATGATGATGAAGAGTAAGAATCCGAAATCAATAAAAGTTGCACCAGAGTTTGAAGAGATACTTAAAAAATTTAATAAAGAACAGAATGAGAAGATACAAGAAATATCAAATAAGTTAAAAAGGGTTTCACTAATAGACACATCTAGATTCATGGCTAAAAAGTTCAAAGAAAATAAAAAGGATATAATAGAATGAACAAGAAAGGACAAGCAGTTGGAATAATGGTATTAGTTTCAGTATTCTTATTTGCTATTACAGGTTTAATTATGTATCATTTATTTACAGAAATAAATACATCTATGCAAGCAGATGATTCAATATCAGATAGATCAAAGGGGATCATGTCTAGTAATGTTGAACCTATAAAGAATTGGACTGAGGGATCAGTATTACTTATATTTGGTTTTATGTCCTTTGCTGCATTAGTCTTGGCAGGTATGGTAATAATAAGACCACTGTTCTTAGGACTAAGTCTATTCTTAATAATATTAGAAATCATAGTTGCAAGATACTTTTCAGACATTTATACAAGAGTTGCAGAAAGTTCATCTCTTGCAGCGACTTCAGCAACATTTACAATAACTCCTTTCGTTATGGATAAGTTACCTTGGCTTACGTTTATACTAGCAATCATACTAGGTGTTGTAATGTATGGAAGATCAAGATTATAATCGGTGATATATGAAAAAAGTATTAGTATTGGTGGTGATGTTCTTTATCTTATCTAGCTTTGCTTATGCTAATAATCAAGTATCTTATTACAAATTCAGTTCTACATTAACAGATGAATGGGGTTCTAATACACTTACAGCAGCAGTAAGTGAAACATATAGTTCTAATTATCCAATATATGCAACTAGTGGAAATGGTGCTAATGCTTCTTATAATTTTACAGGTGCTAATTCTCTTATATCTACTGAAGAACTAGGAAGAATGTTTTGTAATGGTGCAGAAGCAAACGGTACTTTATCATTTTGGTATAATGTAACTGATGGTACAACCTTGACATTATATGAGTTTAAGGATGAAGTTACAATGAGAACTCAGATAAGAGAAGATTATAATTTGACCTTTGAGAATAATCTAGGAGGAACAAATTATCTTATAGGCTTTATATCTAAACCTCTAAAATTATATCATATTGCTTATGTTTATAATTCATTAGAAGGAATAAAACTATATGTAAATGGAAAACTAAACGCTTCAAAAGCTATAACAGGTACTTGTACTAATGGTGCTGGCGCAGATAGATGGGGATCAGCTGCAAATGGAATAGACGAGTTTTTTACAGGAATTTTTGATGAGTTACAATACCATAATAGATCAATGTCTGCTGAAGATGTTCTTAATGTATATAATTATGGTTTTCAAAACGGATCAATGGGAAATGTATTCGTACACAATGCAACAATATTCCCATCTTCACCAGATATAATAGATAAGCTAGCTTGTGGTTATAATGTTTCAGCTTCCAATTCCTCAACCTCAACTCTAGTAAATGTAAGCATAACTTGGTTCACTAGCAATACCTCAGGCACATTATTCATAAACAATGACACATACGATCAAACCTTTACAAGTGTTATCCAGCATAGACTTCTTAGGACAAATGCAACAGGAGGTAATTTCTCAGGTACATTAAAGGAAAACACAAAATATAAATGTCAAGTAACTGTAACTGATGGAAAACACACAACAAGATTAAATAGTACAGTTGTTGATCTTGAAAGCCCAACAATAACACTAAACCCATCAAACGCTTTCAATAGAGGAAACTTCTCATTGATAAGTCAATATATAGGAAATTTCACACTAAACATAAGCTTTGCAGATAATCATAAACTATTTGCATATTCCATAAACATCACACAAGCAGGCAATATTATATTTAATTACACTAACACTTCTGATTCACTAGGTCAAACAGCTTCTTTCATAAAAGAACTTAGTAAATCTTCATTCTCTAAGGGATTAGTAAATATTACCATAATGGTATCAGACAGCCATACAGACCAATCTATAGCTGATTATAACCCATCATTAAGAACCTCTCAAATCAATTATAATACTGCTGAAGGCAATGCCATAAGCATTAGAAGTGAATCTCTTGCAATAACCAAGACCACTAAATTAAAAGACAGATATGATTTCAATTTCAATTTTATAGATAAACAAATAACAGATAGAATTTTCCATGTTACCTCAGATAAGAAAATCCATTATCTATCAGATTCTATATACCCAGCGCATTTCGTTATCCCTAATGGTAATCAGGGAAACTGGATAGACTTTTCAGGATCACCTTCAAGACCAACAGTAAAGAAGCTTACAGATTTACATTATACTGTAAGCATTAAAAACTTAGAACCAACTATAAAATTCAATTCTATAGGTGGGCAGAATGTCAGAACTGAAAGTTATACTTGGTTCAATGGTAATACTACAATGACACCAGTAAGAGGTCTATCGAACCATACAAATATTTTCGTATTAAACATAACAAAATCAGAAACTATAAATGGGATATGGGCAGATTTCATTTTCAATGGCACTAGACAGAATGATACTTTCCAGACAAACTTCACAGACTTCATGCTATTCACAAATAATCACATCCCCCCAGATGTAAACATATCAGAGAACTTAACTTATATGTGGAATATAAGTGTAATCCAAGGTGATCTAAATACAACATCCTTCAACGTATCAAGGAACTTCAGCAACAACAATCTTTTCATAACAAATTGTAATAATGCTGTTCTAACATCTATAAAAACTCTAAACTTCTCTTTAAAAAATGAAATAGGACAAGCTTTAGTAAGTGGAGATATGACATCTATCATCTCGATATGGTCAGATTCATCAATAAAAAAACCGTTCAGTTTTGCATTTACTGGAGTTGAGACTGCTGCAATCTGTAAGTTTCCAGACTTTGCAGAATTGAATAGTAGCATTCAAGTATCTTATGAATCTTCAGGTTTTGATCCAAGACAATTCACAAGTGAAAAAAGGTTAAGCAACGCAACAACAGCAATAGACTTATTCTTACTTGCACAGAATAACGGAACAACAGTATTCATCTTCGTAAGAGATGAAAACGACCAAGCTATAACTGGAGCATTTGTAACAATCCAGAGATTCTTTCCAGCAGAGAATAAGTTTAAGACTACAGAAGTTTTAGCTACAGGCTTCAATGGCGAAGTAGCTTCTTTGCTAGTATTGAATGATGTAACATATAAATTCATTGTCACTAAAGATGGTGTTGATCTTCCTATCATTGGTGGGAATACCGATAAGGTTTACTCAAATCTTCTATACTTGAATGTCAAGACAGTACCAGCAGTATTAGATAACTACTTCAGTTATCAGGATATGGGTTTCACATTGACATGTGATAATAAGACTAGCACAGTAACATTGACATATAGCGATCCTTCAGGAAGAAACTTAAAGACATGTCTTAGGACTATAAGGAAAACAGCAATGACAGATATAATTATTAATGAAACTTGCAAGACTTCATCAAGCGATTCAATCATACATATCATAAACTCAACTGCTTCAGTTTTATATATGTCTACAGGTAGAGTAGTGATAGATAATGAAAACCAGACTTACCCTCTAGGTCAATGTAGTATAGATAATAGAGCAGACCATGTTGTTTATGGCAACCTTGGATTATTACTAGGTTTCTTGCTTGCCATATCCTTGATAGTTATTGGTGCCACAGTAGACACAGGCACAGGAATATTATTTTCAATCATAGCTTTAATCACAACGTCATTGATGGGATTTTTAGCAATAAGCGCTAGTGCTTTATCAGCATTAGTTATCTTATTCCTAATGGCTATGGCACGACAAAAAAGATTATAAAATGTTTCAAAAACTAACTATCATTGTAGGAATCTTCGCATTAGTTATGTTCACATTTGGTCTAGTAGTTAGCGATATAAACACAGTATATAATATTGACATAGATGATGATTTCAACAATTCACAAATATATATTAGCAGACTAAGAACACTAAATGCCATCTCAAATAAGTCTATGGATTCATTAGTGAATGCTCCAACAGGTGAAGAATCTAATGAGGAATCCAAACAGATCATAAGTTTCAAGACGGTCAAAGATGCAATATGGACTTTACCATCAAATCTTATAGGCTTGACTTTTGCTAGTTTTGCAGATGTAGCGCAATTCTTAAACAAAAGATTTAATGTACCTACAGAGTTTTTTACCGTAGCTGCAATATTCCTCTTAGTTATAGTTATAACCTTCATGACAAATTTCGTAATAAAATTGGTGGGAAGATGACACTCTTTAACGATTCAAATTTAACAGCAGCAACAGATTGGTTTGGAATAGTTGATGTAGTGAACAGAGAAATTCTAGGAGGTTTTTATGGCTGGGGTATTATCATAATAATTTTCGCAGTATTATATACCATCACAAGTTTTAGTAGAAGAGAAGAAAACAGATTCAGCTATGCAACAATAGGCACAGCAACAGTAGGAATATTTCTTGTAGCAATGGGCTTCATGCCAGCTTATGCACTATGGGTTTTTGTGGTAGGAGTGATAGTTTCTTTGATTAGCTTATATCTGTAAAAGTCACCAAAACCCCTTATTTAGTCACCATACATATATATACTACAAACTCTATTTTATACATTACATCTTCGGATGTGGTGATTTCAATGAAAACAAAACTAAATAAGAAAGGGCAGATTACAGGTGCATTTAGCCAGCTTCCAGCAATTGCAATATTGCTAGGTATAAGTGTTGTGATCTTCTCAGTAATGGCAGACGTTGTCCAAAAGGTGCGAAACACCCAGACAGCAGGTACAGGCGCAGCAAATATGTCCGACAAGGGCTTAGATTTGTTTGAAAACATAGGAGCACAGTTCCCTCTACTTGGTACTATTACCATTCTAGGTATTGTAGTTCTTGTACTAATAAGCGTATTCGGAAATTTCATAAGACTAAGAGCTTAATTGCTTTTAATCTTTAGAGGAATACAATATGAGAACAAAAAAGTTTAAGAAGAAAGCACAGATCGCTGAAAACTTCTCCGCTTTACCATCAATAGCAATACTTATCGGTGTTTCTATTGTAATGTTCTCTGTTATGGCTGAGATTAATACCAGTATGTATAACCAAGAAATAGCAAATTTGGCTAATTCTACATCCACTTGTAATTCAAGCGTTTTTACAGGTTGTAGTTCTGGATTGTTAAATATGACAGCATCAGGAAACGGTTTGTATAATTCAATTGGTGCACAGTTTCCTTTGCTTGGTACAATAACCATCCTTGGTATTATAGTCTTAGTCTTGATAGGAATCTTCGGTAGATTCTTTACAGTGCAAATTTGAGGGGAAAATGGCAGCTAGAAAGAAAAAGCGAAAGACTATGAAGAAGAGATCAGTAAAAAGAAAGAAATCTAGTCGAAGCAAGAAGAGGCGATAAAAAACCTTTTATTTTTTTTTATTTTACAACTTTTACAAAATTATAAAAAATGAACAAGAAAGCACAGATAGCAAATGCTTTTTCAAGTCTACCATCAATAGCGATACTTTTAGGTATTGCAATTGTAATATTTTCTGTCATGGCACAAGTCACAGAAGATGTGCAGAAAACAGGAATTACAGGAGTGAGCAACACTTCAGGAAATGTTATTGAAGGAGTTTCATTTTGCAACTCAACAAATGAAATAAACTGTAGTTATAGGAATTGTACTTCAACAGATACATCAGGATGTTCAAACGGTGTTTTTAATATGTCTACTAAAGGCTTAGACTTATTCAATAACATAGGAGCACAGTTTCCCCTACTAGGTACAATAACCATCCTTGGTATTATAGTGTTGACGTTAATAGGAATCTTCGGTAGTTTTTTCGTAATAAGTATTTGAACAAAATGGGAAAATTCAAGAAATCCTTGTTTTTCAAACCAAAAAACAAGAAGTTAGCGAAAGCAATCTCTATTAAATCCCCAGCTAAGTTTAAGGCAAGCATTAAGAAATTAAAGAAGGGTGGGATTACTACAAAGGAGAAGCGAGCATTGAATCTAGCACAGACTAGAGCAAAGCTACAGCTAAGAAGAAAGAACCTATCTCCAGCAGAGAAAAAAGAATTTAAGGAGATAAAAAATATGGAATTACCCAAGATCACACAGAGAAAAAAGAAGAAACCCTTATTCTAACATATATACCACAACATACAAGTATTTATATATTTCTATGTTACATAATATTCTAAAGATGCCAAGAACGAAATCCCCAGACACTAAACAGTTTGCAGCAGTACGGATTCTTAAAGGAACTTATCTAAAGGTTGTTAATTTTATAAAGGAGAAGAGCAACAGCTATAGATCAGCAGCACAATTTGTGACACAAGCAACAGAGGAGAAACTACAAAATGGCGACAGAAACAATAAACTTTGACGAAAACTGGAACAATAAACTTGACAACAAATACTTCACATCCCTTAGAGCAGCCCAAACCTTTGTAAGATATAAAGATTTGATAGGTAATAAGTTTAATGTGTCTATTGATAATACTCCCTATTGCAAGGCAAAGCTTATGTATGTAAGAGAGGGGAATCTATACAATCTTCCAAGAGAACTAACTATTCTTGATACAGGTTTAATGAATCCTCATCCTTTATTAAAGAAGTATGGGATTGTAGATATTTGTGTGATACTCTTATTTGAGAGGTTGAAATGATCCGACACATAAAAGACTACATAGATGAACATCCTAATTCAACTCTCTTAATAGAGAAGCTTATGCACAGCTATGTTCTAATAATTCTTATATTGTTTACAAGTACAATGATTATCCAGAACTACATGAACTACATGGCTTATGCACCCTTAACAGTATTCTTTGCATACTATATAGCACTACATCTAACACCTTTCAATAACCAGAGAATCATACTGAAAGCTAAAGCTATGGATATAGCACAGATGATAAGAGACATTGACACAGCTATAAAGAATAACGAGAACCCATCAATCAAGATCAGAGAACTATTAAAATTACCTTAAAATGGCAGACGAAGAAAAGCAAGAGGAAAAAGAAGTTGATATAAGATTTGAACATATACCTGCAATATTTTTTGATATGTATAGAATCCATTCTAAAGCAGCAGATGCACTTGAAGAAATAAGTAAGACACTAAAAGAGATCAAAGACAATAAGAAAGAAGAACGTATAGATTGATAGACAATTGTTTTTTAGGACAATTGCTTATTATTATTTTCTGGATTTATATAGGATATATTATTATAATAGGATTATTCGGATTAATCATTGATCTATTTTTTTCTAAACCTAAGAATTGAAAACATATATTGTAACATACAAATATTTATATATAAGCTTCTATTTAATGTTACATAGAATATCACCACCTTCGGAGATGGTTTAACCAGTAACGAAGATCGCAGAGACTAAGAATAAACCATCTCCTTTTATATTCAAATGCGAGATTCCACTAAAAATAAAATAAGATACGCTTTAAGGCAAGTGTTTGGCTTTCTAGCGTACTTATCAGTTTATAGCTTATTCATAGTGATTGTTATGAACATACTCTTAAAACTAAGCTTAGGGCTTCTAGTGGGCATTCTATTCCTTACCTTTTGCTTATCAATAACATTAATCCAATATTATAATAATACTATAACAATATGATGAAAAAATGCGAATACTCAGGATGCAACAACAAGGCGATACTTCACATAACCAAAAGCAAAGGAAGGATCATCAACAAATGGGTATGCGATTGGCATTGGGAAAGACTATGCAAAAAATAATATTCCTTCAGGATATGGTTTCAAAGATACCCATAAATATCTTTTTCTATTACAAGACTAACCCTCTTTACATATCCTGAAGGTTCTTTAAAATGGAACAAACAATCATAGTAGGTGGAGATGTTTTCTTCGACATCATAAAGAAAATGCACACTGAAGGCAAGATCACAAGGATCAAATACAGATTGTAAGATACGACATGCAAAGATAATATAATAGTAGGTTAAGATGGCAAAAGACAAAACAATACAGATTGATGGTAAAAAGTATAAGGAAGTTGATGATAATATCTGCAAGCACGATTGGGAAGATATAGTTGAAGTATCTACAGCAAATATGGGTGACAAAGTATTTATCATCCAATGCAAGAAGTGTAAAGCAATTGGAGTTAAAGAACCTGAGAAGAAAGATACACTGTTTGGCTAAGCTTTCGTATAAGGTGACAAAGACGAAATGAATAAAGTAAAAAGAATTTCAGGATCATTGAAAGCTTTAAACAAAGCAGAGGATAGAAGAAAGATAGCTAGCATAACTAGATTATGGGTTCAAGATACTAAAAAAATTCATATCTTAAACTATTGGTGGTACAGATATTTTACAAATGAATTAGAACTATACATATTAGATGCAATTAGATTTGTAACAACAGATGTACCAGCACCACCAGATAAAGTTATAAGGTGACAAAGACGAAACAAAATGAATAAATCAACCATGTTTTTAGGACTAGCAATATTCTTTATTGCTATGGGCATATGGGGATGTAACATAAATGATAAAAATAGCATAGAGGTAAAAGGGAACTGTTATGATAGCAGAAATAACGAAATCATAGGCCTAGAATGTTCAATCACAAAATACCAACCAGAATCACAAGGATCAAATACAGAGATAGAAAAAGTCACTGTACAAATGTACCCTTTATATATAATTATAGGTATAATATGCTTTTTCGCCTCCGTTTATAAAAAATAAACCAGATGGATGTAATTGATATATTTATTATTGCAATGATAATATTGATAGTATTATTAGCTTTCGCCTCCTAATAGAAAAACGAAACCAAAATGACCTACTCCCAAAATACACTCAGAAATCAAAAGATTTCTGGTGTCCTAAAAATTAATAAAATTTTTATGAAATCACGCTAAAGCGTGGGGTTTCTCTCCCTTAAAGAGAAGAGGAAACTAT
>Ga0307928_10003980_pt1 | contig 11246 bp, 22 predicted proteins | sample AceLakmetagen232_FD_201815 | JGI IMG/M metagenome (GOLD analysis project Ga0307928, IMG submission 201815) | Saline water microbial communities from Ace Lake, Antarctica - #232 | ecosystem: Environmental > Aquatic > Non-marine Saline and Alkaline > Saline | place: Antarctica: Ace Lake...
CGTATGGCCATGTGAGTATCGGCGGGCGTCTCTGCTTTTGAGGAATGGATTTTGAAATACAGAATTTCGCCATCCACAACACGTAACACGAAACGCGCGGTACGCGCGCGACATTTTGGTTTCAGGCCCCCCGGCTGGCGGGTGGTTAAATTCGGCGGTAATGCGAATAACACTCTGAACACTGGAGCGTTTTACGTCAATGCGAATAACACGTCGTCGAATGACAATGTGAATATCGGCAGGCGTCTCTACTTATGGATTACACAACTTTTTCATTGGGGCCAGAAACCATGCCACTTGGCAAAACACAAAGCAAGGCCCGTTTGTTGGTGCTGGTAGGCCGGTCGCGGTTCGAACGCTCCAGGGCGAAATAAGCAGACTATGAAACGATACGGAAACTTGTATCCCAAAATATACGACATGGAAAACATCAAAGAAGCCCATGATAGCGCCAGAAAAGGAAAAGCCCATTACCATGAGGTCCGGAAGATTAACGCGGACCCGGATAAATACCTGGGCCGAATCCAAACCATGTTGAAAAACAAAACCTTTAAAAATTCACCATACAGGGTCTTCATCAAGACAGGCCTTAAAAAAACCAGAACCATCCACAAACTGCCCTATTTTCCGGATCGAATCATTCACCATTGCATCGTCCAGGTCCTGGAGCCCTTATGGATCCCCTGGCTGATCAAAGACACTCTGGCCTGCCTGAAAGGGCGCGGTATCCACCAGGGGGTGAAACTTATCCGCAAGGCACTCAGGACCGACCCGGGCGGGACGCGGTATTGCCTCAAAATGGATGTCAAAAAGTTTTACCCGTCCATGGATCACGATATCTTAAAAAAGATCCTGGCGCGCAAAATCAAAGATCCGGATGTTTTGTGGATGCTGCGGGAAATCATCGATTCAACCCCCGCCGGGGTGCCTATAGGCAACTATTTAAGCCAGTATTTTGGAAATCTCTATTTAACCCCGCTGGATCATTTGATCAAAGAACAGCTCAAATGCCGCCACTATTTTCGATATTGTGATGATATGGTCATCCTGGAAGCCGACAAAACACACCTGCACGACATTCGCAAAGCGGTGGATATATATTTGCGTGATCACCTTAAACTAACCCTGAAAGGCGACTGGCAGGTGTTCCCGGTGGCGGTGCGCGGGGTCGACTTCCTCGGATACCGCTTTTTCCCAAAATATACCCTGCTGAGAAAATCAACCGCAAAAGAATTTAAGCGCAAAATGGCCGCCATTAAAAACGGAAAGTACAAAAACGCCACCCCCGTCACCATTGCCAGCACCGTCATGAGCTATCATGGCTGGATGAAACACGCCAACTGCCTCAATTTGTGGCACGCACACGTTGATGAGGAAGTCGAGGACCTGGTTGAGACCGCATGCCGCCGGGGCGGTATTCATAACCCACTAGAAAGGAGATTCGCATGAGCAATCCGGAAGAATCCAAAGAGAGGCTTCCCCATTGGGGCACGACACGCGGGAAAACCATCTTCCGCTACAGCCACCAGCAGAAAACCAAGCCCAATGAAGCCTATTGGACCTGTAATTATGTGTTGATGCCGGGGAACACGCCACAGACCGACGACGCCGCCAGGGCCTTGGCCATAACACAAATCCGCGCCGAAGCCAAATACCAGATCGAAGGGGTGGCCGGGTTTCCACAATGGTTTCAGGCCAACGTGGCAAACGGCATATACCCATCAGCAGTGGGCGATATCATGAAAGCCCATATCGCCGCTACTATCGCCGAATCAAACCGATGTGAAGACCTGATCACATCCGCTGCAACCATCAGCGAGGCGCTGGAAGTGATCCCCGCATGGCCGGAGGTATAACGACATGAAACATACCTATGACCCAACAGAATGGGAAGCCAAGAAACAGGCAAAAACAGATCTTGAAAAACCCCACGCTGCCCCCAACAGCGTCAAAGACTTGCGCGAGAGGGTCAACAAGATTGAACGGGCGCTCAACATCGCCCCCAGCGAGCAATAAAATGACCGTCGCCCTGGCCGATAAACGGAAAAAGCGTTTTACCGATTTCGCCGACGAGCCCAAACCATTGGACGGGGACAAGGTCAAGTTAGACGCGATTTTAAACCAGGAAATAGAAATTCTCGGTTGCCGCGTCGGATCCACTAAATATTCAAAGAACAAATCCGGAAAATATTTGACGATGCAAATTTTCCACAACGGATCTAAACACGTGGTTTTCACCGGGAGCGACGTGTTGATTCAACAGATGGAGAAATACAAAAATGAGCTTCCATTTGCAGCAACCATTGTAAAGGTCAACCGATATTACTCGTTGAGCTAAAGGATGAGAAGATGAAGGATCAAGATAATGATGACCTGAAATGGTGGTTCCTGGCTATGGGTCTGGCGTTAATTGCGCTGGTAATTAGGACTATAATGGTGGACTAAATGGACACAACTCAAATGCTCTGGGGAGTTAACTCGTTACTGATTGTGATTCTGGGTTTTATGGTCCGGTCCTGGGTCGGAAACATCAACGGTAAAATGGCGAGCAAGCAGGATAAAGCGGTTTGCAAAGAAAGGTACCCAAACCTTAAAGCCGATGTGACAACTCTTTTCTCACACAAACATCCTGTCCGTGAAGGTCAAGATGAAACCGGAGGCGTGATTATCCCATGAAAAGACAAGAGAGGCGGCGTACCGACAGGATAAAGAATCATCTAGGCTTTGGGGGCAAGGTTGCGTTCCTGATGGCGGTGTCTTTGTATCTGTATGTCACAATGTCATTGTTTTGGCCTTATGTGCCCATCAAAGTTCACAGCATCGAGATAATGAACCCAGACAAGACGGTTATCGCCGGGGAAAATCTGATCTACCAGGTCATGTACTCGAAATCCAAAACATACCCTGTCATTGCCGTCTCACGACAACTCATTGACGGGTTTATTCTAACCCTAGCCCCCGTAGCCGGGAGCAGCCTGCCGCTTGGCGAAAATCTGACGATTAAGGTCTGTGTTAGAATACCTAACTCTGCCGACCCTGGGACATACTACATGCGCCTATCGGCGATATATCAAGTCAATCACTTGCGGACTATTGTTGTCGCAGCTGATTCTGACAAATTTGAGATTGTGAAAAATAATGGATAAACAAATGGAAGCTCGGGTAAAGGCCCTGGAGACACAGATGGAAGCAATGATCAACCGATACAATTTCATGGCGACCGAAAGCGAGCGAAGGTATTTTATTTTTCTGGGTCTTGAAGAACGGTTGAAAAAGCTGGAACAGAGGCCGCAGGGTGGACGAAATGAGACGAAGTACAGGTAAATGGAACTAAACAAAAAGCAGACCGACATAAAACAGAAGATTGAAAAATTATCGGAAGTTTTCGGCATTGACCCAAACTGGGCAACCGCCGTAGCTATGGTTGAATCTTCGTTGGGTCTGCATCAGAAATCCCCTACGGGGTGCCGGGGTGTTTTCCAGATGTCGGGTATCGCCATGAAGGACCTTCTTTATGAAATGGAGAATCATGACGATGATATGATTGATATCGCCTGTGGGATTTTGTTTTTGCGGTTACTTCTAAGGCGGTGGGGGACCGAAGAGAAAGCCACTGCTCATTATTGTGATCCAAATGATTTATATTTTTACTTGGATAAGGTGCAGAAGTATATGGAAGAGTTTGGGGGTGGTGATGTCGCGTGACCCTTGGAGAGAGTATAAGGCATACGACCCCAACGAGCAGCGTAAAGATTGGGACAGGGCGCAGGGCAACCGAAGATGGGAGGTCCTTATTAACGTTAAAAGTATCTTTTCACTTGCTCGTAGAATTTTTGGAAAAAAGGAGAAATCATGAACTACGTAACGCTGGTGATACGGTTAATCCCGTTCGTAATCAAGATGGTTGGAATTTGTGAAAAGCTCTTTGACGGAATTCCAGATTCTAGCGCCGATAAGAAGGCTTTTGTTATGACCGCAGTAGAGGGTATATTTGGGGTTGTTATCGGAATTTCCACCACCGGGCAAAAAGAATTATGGGTCAAACTAGAACCGGCCATAGCTGCTGTCGTGGATGCAATTTGCGGGGTAATATTTCCGCATGAGGAGGACAAATAATGAACCTGGACGCTTATATCATTGAGTGGATAAACGGGAACTGGCTGTTTCTCACGATGCTCATAGGACTGCTAAAGGTCATAGCTAAAATGACGCCATCCGTCTATGATGACCAGATTGTTACAATGCTTGCGGGTGCGGTTGGGTTGGTTAAGAAACCGCCGGTGGGGGTTCCACCTCTCAAAGACCGGGGAGAAGAATTGCAATAAAACACGCCACATGATGCCCCAAAAACATCACTGGTCGCATTCAATATGCGACCAACAAAAATCCACACAAACATAAGAAATAAAAGGGCTTTTTAACCACCAAAAGCCCTGACACGGTAGGGGTCCAGGGTTCAAATCCCTGCGCGCCTACCAGAAGAAAATCAAGGACTTAGGTCAATTCGACTAAGTCCTTTTTTTTTGGGTTTTTGGTCGCAATTTGTAGGACCAAGCATAAAATAAACCTTCGCTATGTTGGCCAATTCACGATTTGATCTTTCGATTATATCGTTCCAGGCGCAAATTCATCCCATCTAATCGTGTTTTATCGGTTGCAAATCCGCTTCGAGACATGGTATTAAAAGGCCAGGAGCGAAATAGAATGGGCGGAAAAGACGCATATTTTCACATTGTTTACGACGGGCCTGCGCTTGACTCCAACGAGATGGATGTCAAAGACCTAGCCCCTGCTCTTTTGGCAATTTCAGAGGCGCTTGAAGAAACGAACCGGGTTTTCAACCAGGGCCGGGCGGAGTTGGCCGTCAACATAAAGGCATCATTTAAAACAGGCTGTTTCGGTGTTGACCTGCATGTTGTACAAGATATTTTGCAGAACATTCTAAATTTAGTTAATACAGACAACCTTGCAGCGGGCGCGGACCTGTTAGCATATCTCGGATTTGGCGGAACGGTTGTTACTGGAACCACAAAGGGGTTGATTCACGTATTAAAATGGCTCAGGGGACGGGTCATAAAGAAAATTGAGATAAAAGATGACGTTGCAAAAATTCACACCAAAGATGATTTTTTTGAAGTTGAAAAAGCCATTGTAGAGCTACTAAAAAACCATAAAATCAGAAAGGCGCTTGAGAAAGCTATCTTTGAACCACTTGAAAAAAGCGGCATTGACTCCTTCGCCGTTACGGGTGGCCTGCAGGAGGCCAAAGAGGATCATTTTGTAATTATCAGCGCTAATGAAAAAGAGTATTTTCTATCGCCGGAACCGGAAGACGAATTGATAGAAGACAAAACCTATACAACAGACCTACAGGCTGTTAGCGTTGTCTTCCAGGAGGATAACAAATGGCGATTTACAGATGGCACTGTCACTTTTTTCGCGGAGATACGAGACAAAAAATTTATTGAAAAAGTCCAAAACAATGACATTTCCTTTGCAAAAAACGATATTCTGAAAGTCGAGGTCCATGCCCTAAAAAAACTAACGAGCAAGGGCATGAAAACAGAATATACCATCCTTAAAGTACTTGGCCACAGAACTGCCGCAAGACAACTCAAGCTGCCAATGGGTTAAAAAACCAATACAACCGAATTATTCACCTTTAGTTTTGTATGCAGAATTTTCTAAACCAGCAAGCGCCGGGATTTTATTAACCGTCTTTTTTCGGAGCGTGGTGGAAACGTGTTGATAGGTCCGCATCAAGGTTTCCGGGCGGGATCCCATGATCTCAGAGAGTGCTTTGATGTCCGCGTTTCTTTCGAGTGCCGCCGTGGCAAACGCATGCCGCAAATCATAGGGCCGCAGCCGCCGGGTGATGCCCGCTTTTTTAAGTGCCCCTTGCCATGAGTGTTTGATGGTGGATATGGCCCGGTTGCGATAATGGATGAGGGGGCCGCTTTCGTTTTGGTCCTGGGCGTGCCAGGTTTTCATGATGGGCAATAGGACCGGATGAATGGGGACCGCCCGCTTTTCAGGGCCGCCTTTGTGGGCCGACGACACCATAATGGTTTCCGACTCCCAGGACACCGCCAGCCACGTGAGGCTCAACAGTTCGATGGCGCCGGGCCGCAGGCCCAGATAATAAGACAGGGTGATGGCCCGCCGCAAATGATCCGCCGCCTGGGCCAGAATAGCTTCCACCTCCGCTGTGCTGGGGGGCTGAATTACGGCATCATAAGCCCTGGGCTTTTTATAGTCCCGGACCGGATTGGAAGTAATGATGGGCGGGCGCCGTTGAACGGACCAATTTAAAATGGCTTGGATGTCGGTCAATTCCCGCCGGATGGTGGAATCCGTGACCGTCTTCCGTCGTTTTGTGACATAAAGATCCAGATCCCGATATCGCAGATCCCGAGCGCCCCGGTGCCCAAAAAAGGGCAGGATGTTGGCCGATAATTTATAGACCAGCACGTCCCGGGTGTTTTCCGCCATGTGCTGGTTGCGGATGTAGCTTTTGGCCAGTTCAAAAAACAAAGGCCCGCCGGTCCTGCCCCGTCTCGCCGGACGCCGTTTTTGCAGGTTCAGGGAATCATGACGCGCCTGGGCCGCCTTTTCACCTTCCGCCCCGCGCCCGAAATATTCCCGGGTTTCCTTTGACTTGCCGCTATCCGGATCCCGCCGCCGATAATAACAGATCCACCGCCCATCTTTTAATCGCCGGATGGCCACATCAGTTGGTGTCCTTCAAGATGCCAAAAAACTCTTGTTCCTTCGGTGTTATTTTTCCGTCCACCGTTATCAGCTCTTCAGACTTTCTGATCAAGAATTCAACGACATTCAAATCCATATAGGCCAGTTTTGCGATTTCATTTAGGTAATCTTTCTTCGCAACTTTATGGCTGAAGGCGTAACTTTCCACCAGGTCCTTTTGCTCACCGCTGCAATATTGGGCAATGATTTTGGACATTACATCCTTCTCTGCATCAATGAATCTGCGGTCGACCCTGGCCAAATAGATCAAAATGTGAAGGATGACTTGTAGCTCTTCCATTTTTTCCGAATTGAATATGCCGTACCGGTCAAGAAACGTTGAAGAGTCGTGGTGGACTTCCCCCGTTTCCAACTCGATAATCTCTCCAATCCGATCTTCCCGGAAGGTCCTGTAGCTTTCTCTAAGGAAACAGAAACCTGACAGGTATCTCAATTCGTCTTTGAATATTTTTTTGACTTCAACCTGTCTTTTGGTCAAATTACCGCTGGCATCCGAATATTGCATACCAATGGGAATGCTGATACCCGATATTAAAGTATTCGATCTTTCACGCCATGCCTCCAATGCATCAATATTATCGGTTTTGTCAGATGGAATGTCCGGTTTTGACGGGTAAACATCGCCGGTGAATTCAACGTCCTTTTCGTCGCTGTCGTCAATATCAACTGAGTAGTCAAAAGGTATGAGTTCGAACTTTATTTCAGGTTTTCCGCTGACCAGGGATGATAGTTTATCGATGACGATTTTGATGCCCAGCATGGTTTATTTACCTCCTTTTCTGTACTGAAAACGAAATATAGTGTAAACGTGCCCCCCCCGTTCAATCCAGAACATCCGGTAAATGGGGAATCGACGGAACTTTCGGAAGATCGATGGCTTGATGCCCGCCTGTATGGAACCGGAAACTACTTTGTAGACAATTCGTTTTGTTGCTCCTTTTCTATCTATGTAACCTTTCACTGTTCGGTTTTGTTTTTTTTATACTTTCGCATTTCTTCCAATTTTCCGTCTAGATAACCATCTAGCCATATTAATTCATTCTCATCGATTGCTTCTAACTCTAGAAGTTTCATATTTACAACCCGTGCTATTTCTGGGTTTTTAAATCTAGAGATGATGCTCTTATGAGACAAGTTTCTGCGATCGTCAATGTTTTTTGTACTCAATGCCTGGCCTGAGCGCACATTAAAAAAATCATCAAGATCCACGTCACATGAAAATTTCTGCTTTATTGTAGCGAGGAGGTCTGTCGGTGGCATTGTATTGTGTTCATAGTTCCAGTATGTATTTGAATTTACACCTAGTTTCTTTGCAAATGCGCTTGCGCTTGAAAAACCCAAGCTCTTTCGAAGAGCAGCAAGTTTTTTACACAAGGGTTTAAAATTAAAATTAGGAAATAGTTTTTTCATGTGTCATCATTTTTTTCTTGACAATATCCATGTACGTGTATAAGGTTACTCCGTCATCACAAACACTACCCGTTTTTCCGAGGTCAATAAAATGATCCCAAACAGCTACATCCCGGTAACCTGGCGAAACACGCTTCCCGTTGAGAGGTCATCCGCAGGCATAGGCATAGGGTTCAATACTCCTGACGACCGAGTTCTACGCCTTAAATTGGATGTTTCGGACGCTAAGCATCTCACTCAAAGCATTACGGAATACCTGGAACTTCAAGGCCATTCAAAGCCCCCAAAATAAGGTTTTCTTATGAAACTGTTTACCCGTAACAAACTGTCAAGAAAAAAACAAGGGCAAAATAGAAACCACAAGGCATTCATCGAGCTGTGTGGCTTAGACTTTGATCCACCCGCCGCACGTAGCGCGTTAATTGCCATGAACAAAATCCGTGTGAAACATCTTGCCCTCGATGCCGAAGTCACCGCCCCCACAATTTACCAAACATGCTATGGCATCCGCCGAAACAAAGCAGCCCAGACCATCTTGAGCCAGGCCCTCGGCATCCCTGTGCCGCTCCTCTTCCCCGACACATACCAAGAGGGTGCCCATGACTAGCCTGACTCCGCTGGAACTCCAAAGCGAGATGCAGCGCATGCAACAGGAAGTGGTGGAAATCCAGGAAGAGTTTATCCCGCGCATTAACCATTTAGCGCACTCCCTTAATAAACTTTTGAACGGGGAGAACCTGGATCCCCCGCGCAAATACAAAGCAAGCGATGTCAGAGATTGGATAAAGGATAACCCGGAAAACCCACCACACGAATAAGAATACAAAGGGGTCTTACTTATGCAGGATGTGATTGATCTTTTAGACGTTGCCGCCAAAAACTACCCGATCAAGGCCCTGGCGCCGGATATCGGAAAAGCCGAAAGCACCCTCAGAAACGAATTAACCCAGCAGGATGGCTACAAGCTGGGCCTTGTCACCACATACCAGATATTGAGACACACCAAAGACTACCGCGCCCTGGACAGGCTTGAAACCCTGTTGGGGCGCGTTGCATTTGAACTCCCCAAGGCGAGCCCCACGGACATGCCTGGGGTTATGAACCTTGTCGGTAAACTCACCAAAGAATTTGGAGAGAATGTTCAGTGCCTGGGCAATGCCATGGAAGATGGCCGGGTGTCCAGGGAGGAGGCCCGGGATTGCCTAAACGAGTTACTGGAAGTCCTGGAGGCCGCCGTTAAACTCAAAGCCTACCTGGAGCAATTGACATGAACCACATCGGACTAATGGGCGCCCACGGAACAGGCAAAAGCACCTATGCCCGGGGCTTAATCGCCCAGCTGACCAGCCACCACCCCAACCTGTTAAGAAAACACATCCTGACCATCAGCGAAGTGGCCCGCCGGTGTCCCTACGCCGTCAACCAGACCACCAGCGAGGCCGCCCAATTATGGATTTTCCACCAACAGATGGTGGAAGAGATCGAAGCCATTGCACACTCTCAAGTTATTATTTGTGACCGCACCATTTTAGACAGCTTGGCCTATGCCGAGCACGCCGGATTATCCGATGTGGTGGATGCCTGCATGCCCATGGCATTGATGTGGCTCGAAAAATACACACAAATTTTATGGTTTCGCCCGGTCCCTGGCCGTTTGGTCGCCGATGGTTTCCGCGACACGGATCCGCATTTCCAAAAGGCCATTGACCGTATATTTGAAGCGTGGGTTCAAGCGTACCACATCCCGGTTCAAGAGGTGCCGCAATGCTCCATTGTGCACTGACAGATTGCCACCAAACAGGCTATGCCCCGGAACGACAACTGTGGGCCGCTGTATTGATCAAGGCCATCAAAGATGCCCAGGGCGTCGGAGAGCCCTCCCCAAAAGTTCACCGGGAAGCCCGTACATGGTTAAAAACAGGCCAGGCCGATTGGATATGCAATTTGCTCAACATCAGACGGGGTGCCGTAAGTACCATCGGAAGCCCCATAAACCTGGCCAGGAGTCAATTAAGATGATTCGAGTATCGATTTTCCAAAGGCACCGGATTTATGGATGGATAACGCTATTGAGTAGTGCCTACGAGATAGTGTGCCGAGACCACCGGTTTAAGTGATAGCTCAGTCCCTGGCGAAATACTGAAGAGTGGTTTATGGGACATTTCAACCTAATCGGTTTGAGGAGTCAATTAAGATGACAGCTAGCCGAAAAGAATACATGAAAGAATACATGAAAGAATACCGCCAGCGCCCGGAATACAAAGAATGGCTGAAAGAATGGCTGAAAGAATATTACCAGCGCCCGGAATACAAAGAATGGATGAAAGAATACCGCCAGCGCCCGGAATACAAAGAACGTATGAAAAAATGGGGTCAGAAACAGTCGTCTACTATGACTGTCTCATATATAAAAAGCCTCTTGCGAGCACATGGAATTCCAGCGCCTTATTCACAAACATTAATTGAAATAAAAAGAGAACAAATGATGCTTTATAGGGCATTACACTCAATAAAAAAGGAGATTAAAGATGGGACTAATTGAAGAAGAGATCAAAGAACTACGCCGGGACATTAAAGCATTTCGGGCGGGGAAACTTTCAAATGAAGATATCTCCGCTTTAGTCTCAATGTATAACCAAACAGAAAAACGCGCGACTTTGATGCTGAAGGTTTTCGCTTTGAGTGAAAGACACGGAAACAGGTCTATGAAAAGAGCATTAGACTCTAATTTGTTGGGCAGTGGGGTTGTCATCGACCTTTCCTTAGAAGAAATAGAGGACGAAAAGATTCTTTGCCCTAATACAGAAAAGCATATCGCAAGGCACGAATGTTTAGATATCTCAGGATCGACAGATCATTTTGAAGCATGCCAGGGATGTGAAATAGGGATAGAAAATAAAAATCGTTTGATGGGTAAGCCAAAATATGACTAACCCAATGATTTCAACCCCAGACATTAACCCGCCGGTTTCCCCCGACCCCTTATCGGCAGGCAAACCAATATCCAAAAACGCTTTAGGGTCATGGGTCCTCCCTGGGAATAGGCCAGATACGGTTTCCCCCAA
>Ga0307928_10003983_pt1 | contig 11245 bp, 11 predicted proteins | sample AceLakmetagen232_FD_201815 | JGI IMG/M metagenome (GOLD analysis project Ga0307928, IMG submission 201815) | Saline water microbial communities from Ace Lake, Antarctica - #232 | ecosystem: Environmental > Aquatic > Non-marine Saline and Alkaline > Saline | place: Antarctica: Ace Lake...
CCCACACCAACAGAACGCCCGCAAGGCCGACTGTCCCAATGATGACCTCGTCAACCAGCGTGGGGAACTTGAAGGCGGCCAGAACCGCCAAGCCCGCGCCAAGCACGAGCGTGACGATGATGCCGACAATCGGCGTCTTGACCGCCTCGATAACCTGGTCCTCCACCTCCTCGGCAACGGCCTCGACCTCCTCGGCCAACGCCTCAACCTTCTGCTCGACCTTGCCTACTCGGTCAATTGTCTCGTTCTCGATCCGGTCGCCCACGTAGCGCGTGATCGCTCCGCACCCGCACGCGAACATCAGTACCGCCAGCAGCAGGAACGCCAGAGCAACCATCGCAAAGAATCCGCATGTCGTCTTCATCGCATCACTCCGCTCGGATTATGAGTGCCGCGTCTTCGCCAACGCCTTCATGAGCGAACGTCAATACCTCGTGCCTGTCCGCATACCCGTTGTCCGCAAGCCACCGCAGTAACACCCGCTCGCTGTATCGGTTGTCGTAGACCCAGCCCGGCGGCTCTTGGCATTCCGTCGTCGCCATCACGTCACAGTCCCAATCAAGCCCGTAACCGAACGTGATAATCGTCCACTTCGCCCCAACACCCACCGCCTTCTTGACGAACTCCCGATAGTGGGGCCGGTGCTCCACAACCCCGGCCGCAAGCACAAGGTCGTACCCGTTGCTGAGTTCGTCGTCGGCAATCGAAAGCCAGTTGCCGTGTATCAACTGGGCGCCAGGATACTTCCGCATGCCCGCGCTCACGGCCCGTACGTTCTGCTCCACGCCGGTGTACCGGGCAACCAACTCGGAATTGCGGCCGTCGCCGCAGCCGATCTCAAGCATGCCCTCGATGTTCTCGGCAAGGACGAACCGGCCAAGCCACGTCCAGAACGCAGAATGTTCCTCGCTCACTCGGCAACCTCCTTGCGCGCGGCCAACCGGATTTCCCGTACATCGTTCTTGATGATGCCGGTCGCCACACTCGTGCTCGCGCCCTCACAGACCGCCTGCGCCATAACCTCAAGGGCCGATTCGCTGGTGAAGTAGGAATAGTGCGCGCCCTTGCGTTCACCGTTGACGCCGTCTTGGCGCGGAACGACCACGTACACGTAACCGCCGGGCTTCACCACCCGCCACATCTCGGCCAACGCCCGATCCGGCTCTGGGCAATGCTCAAGTACATGCAGACACGTCACGAGATTAAACTCCCCGTCTTCATACGGCATGTCTCGAACGTCGCCCTCGATGACCTCAAGACCCCGCTTCTGCAACCATGCCGCCGCCGGCGGAGATATTTCAATACCCCGTATCCGCTTGCACGGAGCCTGTGAGCCAATGTGCTGCATGATGTAACCGTCACGCGGCCCAACGTCCAACACGTCGGCGATCTTAACACCCGGCTGCTCCGCCAGCCAATCGACCGCCGCAATCCGCTCCTCGCGCACGAACTTGTGCTCCCGGTGCCCCGGCGCGATCTTCACCTGCTGCGCCACATAATCGCTGTAGGGGGCGGCCAACTTCTGGGCCACCACGCGAATCTCGCGGCCTTTGTTGTGAATCTTCTTGGTGACAACGTCAACGACTTCAAGGCCCGCTTGGGCGACGACATGCACCACGTCCTTCTCTCTTGGGAAACACGATAGGTGAGCCTGCCACTTTGGCTTCTGTTCTCGCGGGACAACGATAAGGGCCTGCCCCCCCGGTCGCAGCACACGTTCAATCTCACGCATCGCCTTGTCTGGCGACGAGCAATGTTCAAGCACATGTAGACCTGTCACAAGGTCGAACGTCCCGTCAAGAAACGGTAACTTCTCTGCGTCCCCAACGCGCACGTCAAACCCTTTCTTCTTCGCGCTATCAACGCGCTGTCGAATGAGGTCAACGCCGTACACGTTGGCGTTCGGGTTATGCTTGGCGATTAGTTCCATCCCTATCCCGTCGCCCGTCCCAATGTCCAAGGCCGCCTCGACTGGCGGCTGGTGCTTGTGGCCCGCAAGCCACTCGAAAGTTTCCTCGCGCTGCGCCCGCTTGACGCGGCCGGTATTTATGACTTGGACGCTCTGGCTGTTTAGTTCCCTGTCCTTCGGATAATCGCCACAGTAGCCAAAACAACTTGGCGGTTCTCGCAGGAATAATTGCCGATAACACTCCGCTTCCGTACATTCAGGTAGTCGATTGTCCCTGATGAAGTCACTCAATCGCCTGAACCTCTTGGACTTGAACGACTCGTCCACCCGCTTCATCACCGATGCGCGGCCCCACTTTGGATGCTTCATCAGGTGCGGGCGCCAGAAGGTCTCGTATGTCTCCGGGAAAAGGGCCTTGTGCATCCAGTGAGCGTTCGCCGCATGGTGCCACGACCCTATGGAGAAGCAGAATCGCCTATCCGGGGAGTACCTGTGGATACAAGTCACGTCCTCGACCACCACAGACGGCACGCCAAGCGCCCAGGCAATAAGCCCGAACGTGGTATCGGCACATCCCCAGAAGCCCGGAAGGTGCGGCCAGCCGCCCAGCTTGTCCAGCACGTCACGCCTCATCGCATACACGGCCCCCGCAAGGCCGGGGTGCGTCGGATGCACCGCCTTGGTCGCCTTGGGTACGGCGATGCCGCGCTCGTTGATTTCCCACTTGCCGCCATATCCGACCTTCGACCCCTTCTCCATCGACCTTATCAGGGGCAAAATGATGCCCGGCTGACCGCCAACGGCCCAGTCATAGGCCGCCACGGCCATCTTCTTCAGCCCGTCAACCGGGTAGCGGTTGTGGGAGTCCGACCAGATGGTCACGTCACCGGTCGCCGCCTTGGCTAACAGTTGCCGGGAGCCGGTGCAGCCCATTCGTTTGTGCGTCCGCAGCACCAGCACGTCACGCGGCAGACCGCGCGTGCAACCGTCAACGCTCTGGTCATCGCACACGATGATCTCGTGGTCGAGATCGCCTATCCCCTCCTTGGCAGACTGGATGGTGTTACGCAGGGCGTCCGGCCTCTGGTCGTTCGATATTGGCATTAAAATTGACACGCGCATTACACAATCCCCTCCACGGGCAGGGGTTCCATGCACAGGCCGCGCCAGAACTCGCTGTCGGGCCGCTTCTTCTTCGACTGGAACAGTAGGCGTTCGTTCCACAGTTGGTCGCAACCGAGCATCTTCTCAGTGTTCCGCGTCACGTTCCCGGCAAACACCATCGGCCACCAGAACCCGTCCCACGTCTTCGCGTCGAAACAGGTCTTGGCCAAGATCGCCATGTTCCGGTTGACTTCCATCGGGGTCGCCTTGTAATGGGCATTCTTGGAACGGAACAGGTGGCGCACCATCGACGCGCACGTATGCAGTATCGGCACGTCCAAGAAGAACGCCTTGACCCACAGCATCGGTTCGTTCGCCCCGAACCCGCGACACAGGTTGCTGATCGGCATGTCGGCCCACACAGTCAACGGAACCGTGTAGCCCGGTGAGTTCAACGCACCGGTGCGTGACAAGTTGTCCACTGGTTTGTCAAAAGACAGGCTATTTCGGAAAAGATAGCCGGTCTCGTCCTTCCGGGCGGTCGTCCTTGGGATGATCCGGTGCTGGGTTGCCGTCTCCTGTTTCTGGCCCTTCCTCAACTTGGTGAACCTGTCCCGGTCACGCAGGCCACGGCAGTCCGGCATCACGATAGCGTCATGCTCAAGGGCGATCTCGGCACACGCCTCGACGCAGCCGGGGCTTACCCTCTGGTGCGAATCGAGGAACATCACCGTGTCGCAGTCCGGCAGGGCCGCAACGCCCTCCGTCCTCGACCAACCGATGCCGTGCCGCTTCCTGTGCCGGACAACTTCGGCCCCGAAGTCAGGTGCCCGCTCTGCGCACCCGTCGTCCGAGCCGTCGTCCACCACGACTATGTGGGCAGCGTCCGAGTTTTCCCGAACGCTGTCCAGTGTTGCAAGTAACTCGTTACCGTCATGCTTCTCCGACAGTTCGTCCTCGTAAGAGAACGCGCCACAAGGCTCGCCGCCGGGGGTAGATTCTCTCTGCCGCCAACCCGAACGAGCCTCGTTGTATGCCGTTATGACGATACCGTTCTTCACGCCGCCCTCTTTGTTAGTCCGAGTCCGCTGTCATCGTGACGGTAGCCGACTGGGTTGCCGTGTCCGTCGCCGTCTTGGTCTTGGACGCCGACTTCGACGCCGTGTCGCTCTTGGTTAGAGTGGCCGTCCCGGTGTTCGTGGCCGTCCCGGACAGCGTCTTGGACTTCGTTACCGACTTCGTCAGCGACTTCGACAGGGTATCTGTCTTGGTCAGCGTGTCGGTCGCTGTGTCCGTCTGCGTCCGAGTATCCGTCGCCGTGAACGTAGGTTTCGCAGCCGTGGCCGTCCCGGTCTCCGTCTGAGTCACCGTCAGCGTCTTGGAACCGGTCGCGGACTTCGTCAACGACTTCGACCCGGTGTCCGACTTTGTCAGCGTGTCGGTCGCCGTGTCCGTCGCCGTGTCCGTGTCCGTCGCCGTCTGCGTGGTTGTAGCCGACGCACTCACGGAAGTCGTGTCCGACTTGGTGAGCGTATCGGTCGCCGTGTCCGTGTCCGTGATCGTCTTCGACCGCGTCTGCGTCTCAGTTACGGTCGGCGTACCTGTGATGGTCGTGGTCGCCGTAGTCGCCCCGCCTATGATCGGCGTAGACGCCTTCGTCGCTACCATCGTGGCTACCGCGTGGTCGTCCAACTGGCAGAATACGTCAGCGTCATAGGCTGACACCCTCTGCGTGGTCACCTTCAATGCACGCGCGCCGCGCACGTCGATGACCAACCGTGCGACCTCGTTGTTGGCAGGGGAGAACGTGACCGACCGCTCAGACCCAAGGGCATCAACAATCGTGTCCGCCCAAAGCGTCCCGTCTGCCCCAAGCGGGGCATCGGTCGAGTCCGACAGGTCGTAACTGGCCGAGCCAAGCGTGATGTCGCCACTGGCAACCGGCGTCCACACGTAGCAACCAGCGCCCTCGTTGTCCACGCGATACGCAAGGTCAACGCGGTACTTGTAGATTTCATCTGCGGCGTCCGAGCCGCCAAAGAATAGCGTGGCCGTTACGGCGTCATTGGCCCGCTGGTCTTTGAAGTCGTAAATGCCGGTAGCCGTTGACATTGTCAACGACTTGGCAGGTGTGGGTAGCGACAACGCCGCTACATCCCGCGAACTGTCCAGTATCATCTTCACCGGTAAGCCTCCTTACCCTGTTCCGGCCAACCTCTCAGTTGCCCGGCGTCCAGAGTCTCGATGTTTCCTTGCCGCTGCTCGCCCCCACGGAAACCTTCCCACTCAGTAAGTGGGCAAGCATGCTTGCCGCCTCGCGGATCGCGTCGTCGGACCCGTGAAGCTGTTGCAACTCCTGTGCCACGTCCTCAATCGCGCTGTCAAGCGCAGCCGACTCCTCGCAATAGCGAAGCCGCCGCTCTCGCAAGTCATTCAGCAGCCCATACTTCTTAATCAGGTGGAAGGTGCGCTTGTGCTCCTTGTCCTTCCGCTTGTAGTCGCGCAGGCGCTTCTTCTGCTTCGCCTTGATGTCGCCCGTAGTGCCCGCAACAGTCTTGACCATCCGGTCATCGAGTGCGCGGTACGTGCCGTCCTCGTTGCAGACGACGATCCAAGGAATCATCTGCCGCGTCGTCTGGTCGTAGGCCAGTATCACCCAGCGATTCTGTAGCGCGTCCCAGGCAGGCTCGACCTCGCGGTCAAACCTTCTTCCGGCCGCGTGCTGAATTCGCTTTACGAGCTCGGGGCTTACGCTTGGCGCCTGCACTCTTTGCCTCCTTTTTGGGTTTCGCCGGGGCCGTAGGGCAACCCATAAACCGGCGCGTCCTATTAGACATCTCTGCACTCCATAAAGGGGAGCGGGCAGGGCCGAGCCCCGCCCGCCCGGTGTCAACTAGTACGCCTTGACAGTAACAAGTGCAGTCGTGGTGATCGTCTTGTCGCCCGCGCCGGCGCCCGATGTGTACGGGTCTGTCGGATAGTAGCACCCGAGCATGTTCACGTTGCCCGTGAACACGTCGTCGGCTGCGCCGATCAGCGCAGTGCCGTCACCTTCCGAGCCGTTGCAGAACAGGCAATCGTAAATCATCACGTCCTGCGCGCCCGCACCCATGTCAATGGCATAACCCGTAAGGGCCACCCCATCCGGCACGCACTCGAACTTGCAGTCCTGAATCCGCGTCGAAGGCGATGCACCGCCCACGATGTCAATCCCGCCGACCTGCGCCTGGATGACGCTGTCCTTGATCGTGAACGTGTCGTTGGCCGTGTAAGCCACCGTCGTCGCACCATTGGCAATCAACTCGCACCCGTCAATCACCAAGCCGACACAGGACGATTCCAGAGCGAACACGCTTGCCGTAGTACCAACGTCAAGCACGCAGTCCTTCAGAAGCCCGCCGGCCGTCACGGCCGCGCCTGCGCTGTGTCCACTCTCCGTGCCGAAGTACACCGGGCATTTGGCCGACAGGAACGTCAGGTTAATGAGCCGGGTGTTCTCGGCCAGCGAGTAAATCAGCCCGTCGTCGTGGCTCTCGTCGGTCGCACCGATCACCGTGTGCCTGCACGAACCCGGCAGCGAACTCGCCGAACAGATGGTGAGATCGTCCAGCGTCGCCGCGATGACAATCGGCCAGACCTCGCCCGTGTCGTCGTGGTACGCCGTCTGGCTCGGCTCCAGTTGAATGCACTGGTAGGCCGCACCAAAACCAGTTGCCAAGTCAACGGCCTGGTCGAGCGACTTGACCGGATGCATCGGGTCAACGCCACTGTTCGTGTCCAGCCCGTCGATGTTGTCCACGTACCACACCATCGAGTAGAATGAGTAACCCGGATGCGTCGTGTCCGCTCGCGGAAACTGCGAATGAACTCGCCGCGTGTGGTTCCTGTACCGCTTGAACCGTACCTTTGAGGAATCCATCTTGTAACTCCTATTCTGTTTTTGTTGAGGAGGTGGGCGGGAGGCCGCCCACCCCCAACGTTACCGCTTACACGTCTGCGTGGTGGTTCTCCATGATGTCCGCCAGCAGGGCTTCCTTCCAGCACTGGCCCGAAACAGCTTGGAGCCGCGTACTGAGCGTATACGTCCAGCCGAACTTGCCGTCCGTCATGGGTATCATCGCCTGTGCAGCATTCGGCCACGGCGAAAGCGGCCAAACTTCCTTCTTGCCGATCCCCGATTCGTCGAGGAAATACATCCGGCAAGGCAGGCAGTACGGGTCGGCCACAATCGGCTTACCCCGATAAGCAGGCCCCTCGATGGAATGGTCAACCGTAGTCACACGCCCGGGCGACCGCTCGGTATTCATCTCAACCATCGAGATGTACTCCCGCTCCATCGCAGGCGAACACAGGATGTAATCCACGCTCCCGCCCTTGAGAAGCTGCGCCTCCCACAACCGATCCATCAGGTTGCGGTCCAGCGCCCGGAAGTACGTCGTGTCAACATACGGATACACCGAACTCGAACTGCCGTCATGCACGATGGCAACGTTCTTCGTGTACGTCGAAGTCCGGTCCCGGTTTCCGTAACTGCCGGTCTGGGGGTTGGTGTCGTTGAAGATTGCGCCTAACCCAGAGATTGTCCCAACGTTCCCGGTCTTCGTGCTGTCGCTCGCCGTGCCGTCGGCCTGCGTTGAAATCACGACAAAGTCCTTCGCCGCCGTGCTGGCCGGTGAGTCCGTTATCGTGATGTCCTGAAGGGGCAAACCGCTCGACCAACTCACGTCGCCAACCGCCGTAACGGCATCGTCTAGCGTGACCCGCTCGGTCGTGTCGGTTGTGTAGTCCAGGATGTTGATCACGTGACCAACCTCGACCATCGCCGGCGCAACAACCGTAAACGCCGCGTTGTTGTCCGCAGCCGGTAGATACGCCTTCGCGCCCGAGCCGTCCATGTGATAGTCCTGGGACAGATCGGAGTTGGCGCGGACCTTGAGGTTTTTCATCTCAAGGGTCAACTGGTTGACCGCTGCACGCCGATTGCTCTTGGTCATCCGCACCGTACTCAGACTGATCCCAAAACAGTAATCGTACATCAACGTCTCGAAGTAGAAGTTCAGCGACGTACTGTGACCCGACTTGTGACGAGTGTTTGAAACCGTCGGACCTCCGCTTTGGTTGATTGAATCCAGGTAGGGGATGCGAACGCGCCACATGCCGTCCGGCCCGGTCTCCACACCACCAGCCTGGGTGTCCTTGACGCGAGGCCACCCGACGTTCTTCTTGTCGAGCATCACCGCGTCCTTGTATGTCGCCCAAATTTCCTTCATGACGTTGCCAGTCAGGTCACTCAGGACGGCATAGTCGTCTCCCGTTACAGCCATATTGTCGTTCCTTTACGCCTACTCCTCTAGCTTGGCCTCGGCGTCGGCCAACATGGCCGCCGACTTGCTTTGGATGTAAGCGTCTCTCTCTGCGTCGTTCTCAAACTTTTGAGGCCGCTGTATGTCGCCCGCAGCTTTGCCCGGCGCACCCGGCCCGGACGCCTTGCTGGCGGCATGTGCTTCAATGATCTCGGTCTGGAGGCCGGTGGCATACTCGATGCCCGCCTTCACTGCCTCCTCGATGTCGCCGTCGAACTCGGACTTCTCAAGGATGCCCCAGGCGTGCCCGTAAGCTTGCTCCTGAAGATGCTCGCCGGTAAGCGCCTTGAACTCGTCAAGGCCCTCGGCGATCTCCGTCATCTCTGCGGCGTAGGTCTGTTCGGCCCGCTCCGCAGCGACTGCGTCAGCATTCTCCTCGGCAACCTTGTCACGCTCCACCAGCTCGGCCCTGAGTTTCTCGATCTCGGCCTGGGGATTGTACTCGTCGCCGGACGCCTCGCCGGCGGCCTCTGCAAGTAGCTCCGAAAAGCCCTTACTCTCGGCCAGTACGCGAAAGCTCTCCTCGTCCAAGTCGTCCCAAGCCCTGTCTCCGCCCGCCTCTTCGGCTTTTGCGATGGATCGGTCCAACGCCTTCTCGCGTGTCGAGATGTCCTGCTCGCTCTTGGTCAAGTTGCTGAAGCGCTCGCCAATGCCCTCCAGCCCTTTCAATTGCTCCGCAGGCACATCCAATTCCACGCCGTCCGGGGTCGTCCACTTCACCATCTCAACTGCATCGCCGCTACCATCTCCAGCATTTCCCGCATTAGCCTCCGGCATCGTCGTCTCCTTTCAGAGTGCTCGACAGGCCAACCCAGCAAGGCCCAACACCGTCCGCACAACGCACTAAAAAAGACAGCGCCCCCGAAAGGGCACTGCCTAATCAGTGCTTCAATACCGCGCGTGAATTAGGTCACGCAGCGCCGCAGCTAACGGCTCGGCATCTCAAGTTGTAGGTCGCGGTGTCTCCTTGCCTGTCAGCCCCGCCCGTTCTAGTGTGAACGAGACGCCATGTGACCACCGCCCAGGCACACGCCCAGACTACGGTGGGCACATCTCGACCCGCTCACCAGCGGCGACGCGCTCCAAGTGCTCTGAACACGCTCGGCGAATCGCCTCGGGCTTCTTTGTGCCACCAGCCAATATTGTGTTAGCCCTGTCCACTATCGCCGAAGACGCTTCCTCGCCGAAGACGAGCAGCAAATGGCCCGCGCGGACATCTTCGTCCGTTACAGGCTGCCGCCACGGCGGAACACCGTTCATCCATTTCTCGCTCACTTCTTCCTCCGCATCATCTTGCACCGCCGTATTGCGGTCGCTATCGCCACGCCCTCGTCTGCACCGCCTCGTAACATCGCGTTCGCTATCGAGGCCGCCTTCTTCGCCTGTGGCGGGCTCGCAGCATTCCAGTGCTTCGCCCGGAACTCAGCGCCCGACCAAGGCATCATTTCGCTCCTGCCGGTTGCATGAGAGGGTGAACGCCAGCCATACTTAAGGCGCACTTGGCGGAAGCAACCCATTCCTTCCATTCGCGGTCGGCGGCGGCCCGAAGATGTTCCTCCAGCTTCGGTGAATCGCCCCACCCGCGCGCGGTCAGTGACCCGCGATGATAGGCCGCGCACATCATTCGCGCAACCGTTTTCTCGGCATGAATCGGCGCTCTTATGGGTTTCATCATTTTGCTCCGTTCTGTACCTGGGCCGCCTGCATGCCTGGCTGGCCGCCCGCCTGCTGGCCGCCTTCGCCGCCGCCCTCTTCGCCCTCGCCCATCGCCATCGCCTGCAACTGAGCCATCTCGGCCTGCTCCATCATATCGTCGTACAACGCTTCCTTGTGCGCCTCGTAATGGTCCTGAAACTGGGCCTGTATCATCGGGGCAAGTGACAAGAACTCCTGCCGCTCGCGGTTGCGATAACGGTCAAGCTCGTCCATGTGCAGAAAGTCGTCGTCGTATGAATGCACGCCCAGCGGCTCGCCCGTCACCAGCGTCTCGATTTCCTCTTTCTGCGCCTCGCGGTGGTCTCGCTCAAGGCTCGCCACGCTCGATATGCGGTCCACGTGAAACAACTCGGCCGACATGGCGTTGATCTGCTCCGGCGGTGTGCCGATGCTGACCATCTTAATCAGTACGTCCAGCTTCCCGCCCAGTGATAACGGCAGGTTCGGCTCCTGCGGAATGTAAAGCTGCGTACTGCCGCTCAACTTGCTCTTGTGGAAGTCGTACACCTTCCACTGGTTCGCATCACTCATCACCGACGCCGTCCGCTTCTCGCTGAACCAGCGCCGAGCCATCGCCAAGCGCCAGCCGCCAGTCTCGCATATCATCGTCCGCGTCCGCTCAATAAGCGGCTGCAACGGCAGCAAGTCGGTCTCCCGCACCTCCTGAACCGCCGGCTGCGACCGTATCTGGCCCTGTACCTGGCCCTTCATCGACTCGTGCTGATAGGACATGTCGGACAGCCCCTTGTCCAACTGATCGAGAAGCTGAAAACCGGCGTTCCCCGGACTGGGCACGGCCAGCGGGATCGGCGTCATTCCGTCGGCATCGTAGTGAATGACCGACAGCTTGCTTCTGACCCGTTCGGTCAAGTCCGCCTCGCTGATCTTGCTTTCGTTAGAAACAAGGATCACTTGGTTCAGCGCGTTCTTCTCCGACTGGATCATCGAACTGAGCATGCGGTTGTAGGCGACGTTGTTCTGCCGCGCCTGGCTCGCAAACGACGGGCTCCAGCCCGGCCCGATGGGACAATACTGGACCATGCCGACCTGTAGTTCGCCGTCCGGGTTCAGGTTCTTGCCCTCGTACAAGACCCGCTCAGGCTTGTCGTTCACCATCGTCCAGTGTATCTCGCGCCCGTCCGGCTGGCTCTCG
>Ga0307928_10003984_pt1 | contig 11244 bp, 14 predicted proteins | sample AceLakmetagen232_FD_201815 | JGI IMG/M metagenome (GOLD analysis project Ga0307928, IMG submission 201815) | Saline water microbial communities from Ace Lake, Antarctica - #232 | ecosystem: Environmental > Aquatic > Non-marine Saline and Alkaline > Saline | place: Antarctica: Ace Lake...
CAAGACAATGATTAATCCATTCTTGCGGATCTTCACAATCATAAGATAATGCTTTGATATCTACCTCTGTTAAAATTACACTAATTTCTGCCATTTTTTATTTCTCCTTTATGCTATTTTTTGTATGTCCATATAAGTTAATCCTCTTAAAGCTGCGCCATCGATATCAGGCGTATTGACTCCCATTGTATGAAAAGCAGAAAGCTCGACATAGTCTCCTGCGGATAAATCCAATATAGCAGTAGCTGTTGAACTGATCGGACTCGCACTCGCATTGACTGCTATTTGATTTATAGCATTTACAATTGCTGATCCATTTTTCCTGATTCTCGTATAAATTGCTTTATCTGCAACTAATGTATTTTCTACCCATGTTATGTTTCCAACAACAAGATATTTTCCTGCTTCTGTCGCTGTGAATCTATGAGTTGAAGTATTGAATTCACTAAGCGTATCATAATTTACTGTATTAAGATTTACCAACGTGTCAGTTGTATTTACTATGTTTGTTTGATCTGCGCTTAAATATGCGCTACATCCACTTTGCCTCGCAAGGCTTAATATTCCATTTTTACTAAATACTCCACAAGTTGCATTGTCTGTTTTAACAGTGACAACTCCGTCCGATCCAGTATCGGTACATACTACCGATGTGTCTCCTTTAATTATTGAGTCACCAGTTCCAGAACTGACAACCTGTGCGATGATGTTCCAATTTGAACCGTCACAAACAATCATTTTTGAATCGTATTGATCTGTTAATTCTGGTGTGAGATCTCCGTCAATAGTTTCTGTGCCGTTTCCGTCAATTGTTATTGCATTTGCGCCTGAATCTGTTTTTTTTAATATAACACAAAATCCGTCACTAGCAGTTGCTGCTGCAGGAAGTGTTATTGTAAAAGCCGCACTTATCGCATCGCATAAAATTGTTTTATTAAAATCAGAAAGGTCAACGGTATAGGCTGCTGATTTACTTATCACAGTATCAACGTCAAGAGTACCTCTGATTTTCCATGCACTATTCCCTGAGTCACGCTGTTTTAATGTATTGGTTGTCGTATCTGCCCAGTACATATAAGCGTACGTTGTAGATGGCTCTGTGGATCCACTGTTCAATGTCACAATAGCACCTAATGCATTATTGATATCACTTCTTACTGTTGGATATGTTGCGTTTGCTATTAAATAATCATGTTGAGACATTTATATTCCTCCTTATTTGTATGATTTCATGTAATTTTATATTTGTACATATTTTTTTTAATATCCTGCTGCGATATAACTAAAATTTCTTATAACATATGTCCCTCCAGAATCTTTTATTCCTATGTCAAATGATGTTGCTGTTATATTTTGAACGTCTGTATAGTCTCCTGTTTGCATATCGTTAATGGCAAATCCAAGGAACGGTTCCGTTGTGAGAAATATTTTATTAAACGATATCGTTTTTAATCCTCCACTAATTGTTGCTGATGATCCAGAATCAATAATGTCTGGAACATCTACGCCAACGCTCAAAGATGATATGTCAACATTCAATGCTGTATTATTACTTTCAACTTCAACTTTAAATTCATACGCTCTGCATGTGTAATCTCCGACCTGGAACCTTCTGAAATCTGACCAGACAGGAGTTCCTGCAGGATCATCATCTGTGGTCCTTACAAATAGCTCAACAGATAATCCGTCAATATCTTCTCCGTCAAACAACCCTGTCTGTGCATCAAACAATCCTGATCTTTGATCAAAGTATTCTGAACCGTCATAAATTAAAGCTTTTAAAATACTTGTTACTCTTGATGTTGTTACTTTACCAACGTCAAGATATAATTGAAATAAATAGGTTCCACTTGCCTTATATCCATCTATCCCATAATCAAATAATCCTCCGCCATCATCAAAGTCTCCAGTTCCAGAATCAAATAATAATGATCCGTCAAGTCGTAGGTTGCTATCAATTACGACCATATTTGTTTTTGTTCCTGGGAACGTAGGATCTTGCGTTGATGTTGCAATAACATTCATTTTTACAATGTTTGAAATTGTTCCACTGATTGTTGCGGCTGTAACGCATTGGTTGCCTGTTGAATCAACTGATTTTATAAGATAAGTTCCATCGAGCAATGGAACGGTTGCAGAGGTTGAATATCCTGGGACTTCTGTCACGATATTTGCCGTTGACCAAGATGCTCCAGAAGTCTCTGCTGTATGTTTAATCATTATTGTTCCGCCCTTTTTAACGTCAAGGTCACTTGATGCATTCCATGTTAAATGAGCATTATTATTTATCGCATTCAAACTTAATCCTGTTAGGTTTCCTGGCGCTGCAAAAAGACCAATAATCTGAATAACATTTGTCGCCCAAAGACTCGCTTTTCCTACTCTATTTATTGCTCTAACTCTAAAGTTATAAATTCCTGCTGCAATATCAAATATTGTTAAACTATTTAAATCTTTACTCCTTTTTCCTGCGCCAATATAATCTGTATCTGATGTTAATTTATATTGAAGTTCATATTCTTTTAAATATAATGACAAAGATGCGGTCCATGAAACAATGGCCTTAACTTTTACGCTTGTCCCAGTTGTTGTTTCGTATAATTCCTCAACGACAGAAGGTGATCCAGGAGGTAAAACTCTGTCAAAAGGACTTGTTAGATTTGTGTCTGGCGCTGGATCTACAATTGTTGCTTCTCCTGAGTTCCAGTCGTAACTTTCAGATGATTCCTCTTGACAATATAAATTTATACCATTTCCATTTTCGTTTATTTGCCATTGTGCGATCCTAAAAATTTTATTTGACCATCCCAAATCATCAAGCGTTACATATATTGTGTCCCATACTGCAAGCTTTAAGCCTTTAAAATTAACAGGAAGAGTAAGCATTATTCCTTGTCTTGATTTTTCAAGAATAACCTTTGCCATTCGTTGAGCTCTTTCCTGGTTAGTTGTACATGAAAAAGTTACATCTGCATATATTCTTTCGCCACCGTCTTGTGTTTCGTAAGTTTCATTTGTTGAAGGCGTAAAATCTGTTGGCTCATAGCTTTCATCTTCATTAATATATATTCCTTTGACTGCATTAAATGTTTCTTTTCGTGATTGTCTTGCCTGGACCTTTACTGTGTCGATTAACCAGTCCTCAGTTATTGTTTCGCTCGGCGTGTCGTATGCTCCTGCGTGTATTCTAAATTTTCCTTGAACATATACAACGGATCCCACAAAGCTTGAAATTAATTCCTGCAAATTATCAATTACCTGAACGTTTCTTTCGAGCACTGTGTCACAAGTATATCTTTTTTGTGTTGACGCATCTTGCAATGTCACCAATTCATCACAAACGTTTGCGGCTGCAATTAAATATGTATCGTTCAATTCTATATCTTCAACATTTAAACCGTACGAACTTTTTAAATAATCTCTAATGCAGAGTCCTGAGTTATTGCTCCATGACGTTGTTGATGTTCTTGAATCATAGACTTTTTTGCCTTTTATTAAAGCTGTAAATCGTGGAAGATTTGGAAAGATATCCGCATTGTATTGCATTCTAATATAAATATAAGTACGACCTCTTGCCCTGTGCGCTGTGGTCCAGTTCTCTATTTCTGACACTGCGTCAAGATCTGCTGTTTGATCTTCTGCTCCAAGATGTTTTTTTATTCTTAAATAATATTTTCCATCATCATCTGTGAACTCTGAGTTCGTTGCAAATCCTGAACCGTTAAGTGTCAAGGCCACGTCATCTGCATATACTGTGGTTATTTCTTCGCATTCATGTCCTGCAAGCGCAAGCATAATATGCAAGAATAAATTATCACCTTCCTGCGTTTCTCCATTACTGTCTGGTCCTGAGTCGCTCGAATCTCTTAAAAATAATTGGCCTCCTGCTTTCCTGGTACCATAAATAATCCTATGAGAAGTTATTGCACTTTCTGAATTTATCAATAAGCCTGAATTGTTTATACTTATTTGGCCTGTATCACTTGATGATTTTGAAGAATTATAAAACATTCGTCCGACTGCGTTTGACACAATGGTTGATATCGCTCCGTAAACAACCATCGAGGTTACTGCATATACTGTTGAGTACAATGCAATACTTCCGACTCCTGTCGCAACTGCTGCGCCTCCTGCGACAACTGCTGCAACCCATGACGCTATGGCCGCTACGATAGCTGGCATTATTCAACCCTCCATACATTGTCGCATAATTCTGTTTTTATATTTGTAAGGCCATCTTGCTCTGTTAAAAAAAAGGATTCTATTCCATTACATATTCCGATGCATTTTTCAATCATAACAATGTCCCCTCTTTGCGCAAAGTTGATATTTTTTTCTTTAAAATTTTTATCAAAATAATCTTTAAGATTTTTATATCCATTACCTTTTAATAATTTCAATAATGATTTCATTGAATTATATTTTTTATAATAATTTTCATAATGACTGCTATCTCCATTGATTTTTTTTATAAAAGAAACTGCAAAAAGACCACAATCAATACTTCCATATTTGAATTTTTTATTACGATATTCCTCTATATGCTCATTTAATACTTTGTAGATATTTTCAATAATATTATTCATCTGATTTTCCCCACATAGTTTCTGATTGAGCGAGTTGATCAACAAATTGAAAAGCTAAATCTCCAGGATATTCCTCTTGTTGATCTGCGTCATTATATCTTCTGTCGTTTGCCTTATCCCAGGCTGCAAGTCTGTTATTTATTCTTAATTTTATTGAACCAGAAGTTCCGCTGACGTCAAGAAAAGTATTGTCCATTAATCCCTTATAAATAATAGTTGGCTCAATAAGGACTCTTGTTGTCAAATTAAATAGACCGAAGTAAATAGTCGCATTTCTTCCCTGATAATATTCATTAAAAATTATACTTATTAGTGATGGATCAATGCCTGATAAAGTAACGTCAATATATGATGCAGAAAGTTCCGAGTCTTCTTCTGCTGGCGATATGGTTCCGAACTCTCCAATGCCACTATATGTTTCTCCATCAAAAATTATGTCTCCACTACTTGTATGGATATTTATATTTCCACTATCAAACTCTAATTTTGCAAGAATAACTGAGCTTATTTGTGGCTGTTCTGAGGCTGTCTCTAATTCTGCGTCAATTTCTCTTGTACTCATTATGTAATCGCCTCCGCACCAGAAAATGTTAACGAATTATAAACTCCCTTTTCATCTGATTCATAATCTGATAATACATTATTTGATGATAAATACATTGTTGTTGTCGCAGGATTAACAGATATCACCTCATTCTCTGCAGGACTCTCTCTTAGCGCTGGTTTAAAGTTTATTGTTGCATTGCCTCCAACGTCAGAATTAACATTGTCTGTGATCTGTTTAAGCTCTCCATTGACAGAGAAATAATCACCTTGCATTAATATATTCTTTGTTGATATTGTCCAGCCGTCTGTAATTAAAATTGATCCTGTTTGAGATACTCCGTTTACCAATGGAGTTCCTGCTGAGATTCCTCTGTTAATTTTCCAGTTTGGATCATAAGCATTAAATGTATTAAATTTTCCCTCTAATTTTGAGAAAAAAGCAATCCATGCTGCTGCTGTTTCTCTTTTCATTTTTGGGATTGTATATCTTGCAATCCAGATGGATCCGTTTCTTAAATCTCTCTGGCTTACTCTTGACATTGGACTTTGAAACTCTGCTACATTAAATGATAAATAAAAAGCACTTCTTTTAATTCCAATATTTGTTGGTAAGTTTATTGCTGACATATTAACGCTTCCTCCTTACACTTTTAGCTGCTACTCCACCTTTTTCAATTGCTTCAAATACTCCGCTCTGAGCAATTGCTGCGATTTTTGGCGCAACGTTTATAATTTCAGATCTCACAGTTTCTACAAGACCAGGACTTATGTTTATAGTTTGATTAACGGTCACACTGCTTCCGCCTCCAATACTATTATTTGGGATTATTGTCCCTGCAGAATCAGGAACGAATAATTCTGGCCCTTCTTCGCCAACCATAGAAGGAACTCCAACTTGCGGACTTCCACCTTTTGCGAATTTCTTCACTGGCGCCGTTGTTGTTGCACTTCCTGTTATCCCTCCGAATATAGAAGTTGCAAAACTTCCGATTGTATTCGCCAGGGGAGTTGTAACTTGTGATTTTATTAATTGTTTTGCTATATCTCTTAAAATCTCGCTTGCATAATCTCCAAGATCTTTAAATCCTGCCTTCCCTTCAACGATTCTATCCGCCAAATTATCTGCCCATGAATCCGTTGACCAATTAAAAGCGTCTTCAATTTCTTTTGCTGTGTCTTTTGCTTCTTCATCTAATCTTGCGAGTTCGTCTTTTGCTTTTTGTGCTGTGACAACTATTTCACCAAGCTTAATTGCTCCTCTTTCTGAACTCGAACCTGATAATCTTTTGTCAACAAATTCATTTTGTTTATCACCGACTTTTTCTTCTTCTTTTAATAACGAAATAATTATGTCTCTTGCTCTACCTAAAAGACCGACAAACATTCCGAGAGGTGATTTTATATTCATTCTTTTTGTTGCTTCATTTGTATTATTTACTCTATTCTCTATTTTTTTAAATAATAATTGAACTAATGTTAAATTAGATTTTAATCCGTCAAATACGCCACGAGCATTTAACTTTGACTGTATGTTAAATATTGAATCTTTTATCATTGACATTTGACCATCAAAGCTTTTTGCCAGTTCTTTTGTTGAGCCTCTTGCTTTGAAATTCATATCTGTTAGTGCATTTACAAAAGCTTTTTTTGTTTCGTCAACCGAGACTTTTGCTCCTGCTTTAAATCCAAGCATAGCAGTGACACCTTTTTCTCTGAATAAATCCGCCGCACCGATACCAGCGCTAAATGCCCTTACGAATTGTTGCGTTGTCTGATCTAACGTCAGACCTGTTACTGCTGCAATATCTGCTAACAAAGGCATAAATTTATTGATCTCACTTACATCGTCAAATACAATTGCAAGCTGTGACGCTGCGTCAATAATTCTTTCAAATTCAAAAGGAACTGTTGACGCAAATATTCGCATATCTTTAAATAGTTGAATTCCTTTTTCTTCGGATTGAAGAAGTGCACTCAATTTTATTTGTGTATTTTCTAAAACTCGACCAACGTCAATGAAACTTGTCGCAATTTTTTTAGTTGCCAGGACTATTGCTGCAATCCCTATTGTCGTTCCAAGCTTTTTAAACGCTTTCTCTGCAGAACTGACAGATGTTTTTATTTGTTTAGTTGATTTCTTTGTGAGACTCGTTGCTTTGCTTAGGTTTTTTTGTAAATTAGTTACATCGGCCCGTATTCTTACAACCAGTTCATCTATTGTTGCCATTCTAAACCTCCAAAAATACTTTTTTTCCATTTACGACTTTATAGTCTGGAAATTTTTCCTTTAAATCCTTTAAATCTTTTCTTGTTAGTGCGCTTTTCTTATTCCCTTTTATTCCGTTTGCATTTTGCCAACCCTTAAATGCATCTCGTATGTCCCACATCGTTGCATTGCTTAAATCTGATGGGGACCAATGCAATACTCCGTATGCAAACTTCCTATATTCTGCAAACGGAATATTTATTTTTTTTTTACATCGTCCGAATCTTCTCGATCTCCGTCTTCTTTTTCGTCTTCGTCTTCTGGATAAAAACTGATCTTAATAAATTCTGCGCATTTTGTTATACTATATATTAAATTTTTATAAACAAAATCTCCAAGTTTCTCAACGTCAATGTCTCCGCCTGCGCCTTTAATTCCATTTGAGATTATAGAAACACAATCAATAATAGGAATATCATTCTTTACACATTTTGTTGTTAAATATCCCAGAAGGCCGATGCCGATTTCTCTTTCGATTGTCGACAACGCCTTAAAAGTTGGTTTCATTTCATGCTTTTTACCATTGATTTTTATTTCAACAATAGGCTCTAACATTATTATTTGCCCTCTTGAAATTTAACAGGCGAAATTTTAACATTTGACTCGTCATCATAAGTCATCTGGACTTTTCCGTCAGAATCGTTAAATACTGCTTGTGGAAATGTGCCGATCACTTTTGACGTTGATCCAGTTACTAAAACTGTTAAATCTGCAATGTCGATAGTTCCATATCCTGGCTTTTCTACTGTTGAAGGAACCGCTGCAAACGTGATTGTTACATCAGTAACTCCATTCTCAACAAGAATAAAAGTTCTTCCGTCATTTATAAATGCGTCTCCACCTGAAGCTGCAACGTTTTCTGTTGGTGCTATTCCTGCCTTCACTAAAGATTGTACTATTAAATCTGCCATTTTTATTTCCTCCATATAAAAGTTTATATCTTATTTCATATTAAGATATTTTATTATTAGTTTACGCTGCTGGCATATAAGTCCATTGTCCAGATGATTCTAAAGTCATGCTATATGTTTCTTCATTGTTGTGATCTCCAGCTCTTTCATAAGAACCGATTTGAAATGAACATTCCAATGTGTCACCATTTGGAAGGTATAAAACAAAAGAATTAATACTATTCGCAAATGCATATCCTCTGATTTTTTCAGAAATTGCGATATCGTCAAATGGTCCTTCTGCATTAATTGATATTGATTGCATTCCTGCACCTTCCAATAAAGTTCTATATCCAGCAGAATCTTTATTCGTAATATCAACAAGTTCATTGTTAACTGTCATGTTTGTTGTTCTTAATGCTGCCACAGTAGTTGCACCACCTGAAACCGTACCCTCTTTTAATAAAAAATCTCTTCCTTTGTCAACTGCCATTTTGATATCTCCTTTTTTATGATTCTGTTGTTTTAATTCTAAATCTGATCACTCCATGTTGAAGGATCAAGTTATCGTCATCTTCTGGTTCGACCATTGATAAACCGTCCCAGAAACAAAATACAAAATTATTGTTTTCGACTGTTAATTCTTGATTATGTAATAAATCATGCAATCTTTTTATAATTTTGCTTGCCTCTTCCTTGTCTCCTGTATCACTGTATGCGCTTATTGTTATTGTTGCTTCGGTGCCATTAAACGTTGTTGTGTCAAATGGTATTGCTGTGTTTGATGCATATACAATATAAGGAAAATTAACATTATCCTGCAAAGCCTGAGATGGATTATCGTATATGCTTGCTTTAGTTCCACTGCTTAACATTTCCAGTAATGTTTCGTCAATAGATATTATTGCATCTATTGCTTTTTGAATTTCAAATAAACTATAACCGCCCATATTTAAACGCCTCCAATCTTCCCAAATCGTACTGTTCCTTTTTTAATACCTTTTCTAAATGCTCCAGTAATCGCTTTTACTATATCCTTTTTATTGTTTTCAAATGCTGGCATAAGCCAAGGCCTGGGTAACATTTTTTTTGTACCAAATTCAAGATGTGTCCCATGTTCAATGTTTGTCCCAATTTTAGAACCAAGGCCTTTTAATTCTAATTCTGAAAAGATACCTTTTGCAAGATCTCCTGAGTCACTCTTCGGTACTTCTCCTGGTGCAGATGCTTGATGCAATTTTGTTGCAAGTGCGCCTCCTCTTTTTTTTGCAAGACTTCTGCCTGTTGAAGGATCTACAAATGAACTTTTTCCACGTCTTGAAATCTTTCCTGATCTTGATCCTGTTTGAATACTTATTTTTGCGTCTCTTTCAACTTTTTTCCCAACAAAAAGAACGCTTTTTTTTACTTCTTTGATGATTAAATTCGGTAAAAACTTAAACTTTTTATTAAGTCTTTCCTGATTTAATATAATACTTTTCTTTAAAATAGCCATTATGACACTGTCACCTCTGCGTTTTTATTTTCAAGTGCGCCCAATTCGTGATAACGATTTCTTTCGTCAATATTAATAATTGATTTTATTCTCATAAAACGTGTTCCGAATCTTATCAAGTCGTCAGTTGTAATATCACTTTTATATCTTATAGTTACCGTATGACTGACTTGTTGCTCTAAATTCTGCGCTGCAAGCAACTCATTTATTTTCTTTGGTTTTATGCTACACCAAACAGATACGTTTTTTGTCCAGGTTTCAGTTCTTCCACCGCCAGCTTTTCTGGTAGTTGTTTTTCTGATAATATCGATCTTATGTTCCATCCTTCCAACGTTTGGACATTTCTTTTTTGAAACCGCCATATTAAATCCTTTCTAATTTAAATTGACTTAATAAACTGATCGCTGCAGAACTTCCGATATCTCCACAATCTCCTCTGTTTTCATAACGGTATGCTGCTTCTTCTTTGATCGCAAGTTTTATCAATTCTGGGACGTCATCTGGCTCTCCATATCCTGAGATAAATTGAATCTCGATTCCATCTGCATTGCGCTCAAATGTTGGCCACACAACTCCGTCTCTTAAAGTGATCTTGCCTGGTTTCGCATATAATCCATTATATGTTGATACCTGGTAATTGTCAGAATCAAAAGTTGTCTCCACGTCTGTATTTGAATATGTCTTTATATGAGTAACGCTTTTTAATGGTGGTATCGGAATCAATATTTGTCTGCAATTTCTTGCGCTTGATACTGGTCCCTGGACTACACCTTCAAACCAAGGTCCTCTATTGCCATAAGGAAAGCTATCCATTTTCATTTTCCATGTTTGCTCAACTAATGATCTCTTGGTATATTTTTCTGCACCTTGTCTTGCTGCGACAATCATTCCTGCGAGGACTTTGTCATCGTCCACCTCAGTTATGCGCATATGATCTTTTAACTCTTCCAGTGTCACTGGTTCTTCATCTGGAAGCTCTTCAATATCAAGACTATATTTTAAAGGCTGATAAGAATTAGCATAATTTCCTCTTTGTCCAAGGCCTGAACCATAAGAACCTAACATAAATAATCCTTTCTATTTAACCATCATGTTTACTTTTAATTCTGTCTCGTCTGCGTATGTTCCTGTCGTTGTCAGTTTAGCTCTTATCTGTTGGCCTATAATGCCGTCTTTCACTGTGCCACTACCAATGACAGTTGTTGAGTCATAAATAGTCGTGACAGGCGTGTTTCCTGACAAATTAACGGACTTTCTTGCGTCTGCCGTTGTGAAATCAATATTTGCGATTTGAATCCAGTTTGTTCCGTCAATAGTTGTTTCAATAATTACATTTGCAGTTGTTCCTCCAGAACCATAGACAAAGTCTGCTTCGATCAATAAATTTTTTGCATAGTTAGGAATCTTAGTACCTAAAGAATCGACAATGGAATTAGTGAGCGGAATTGTGATTTCTTTATT
>Ga0307928_10003985_pt1 | contig 11242 bp, 17 predicted proteins | sample AceLakmetagen232_FD_201815 | JGI IMG/M metagenome (GOLD analysis project Ga0307928, IMG submission 201815) | Saline water microbial communities from Ace Lake, Antarctica - #232 | ecosystem: Environmental > Aquatic > Non-marine Saline and Alkaline > Saline | place: Antarctica: Ace Lake...
ATGAACAGTTTTGCAAGGCAGATAATCCTTTGGCTGGCGCGTTTACTTTATTAAAGGAAATGGGCGCTTATAGTTTCGTTATTGTTCCCATGAGAGCGCCTTTGTTCGCGGTTAAACTTTCGATGATTGGCTTGAAGAAAAGCCTTAAAGGTATTGACAAAAAGGTTTTGGTGTTGAGTGTCAAGGCGAGCCCTTTCGATAAAGGTGAACTTGTGAGGTGTTATGATGAAGAAGTGGCGCGATTTGTGGGTTGATCAGGGAAAGTTTAAAATTCACAAGGATAGTGGTTATAAGATTTATCGGCCTGCTGTATTAGTGGTTACTGTGTTGTTGATGGTTTATTTGTCTTTCTCCATGTATTGGGCTGTGACGCACGAACGTTATCACTTGTCGTGTGATGTGCCTGGTGGTTGCGATAATCCTCTGAACGGCTTGGAATGCTCTAAATACGGTGCGCCTGATACCCTTTGTTCTACTGATTGGTTGCCTGAAGGGTTCAGTAGTGGTTATGAAGCACCTTCTTTCTTTAAAGACGCGCCCACATACTCGATAATATTGTTGGTTGGGCTCGTGGTTTTCAACAATATTGCTTATAACATGAGGGAAGAACAACATGGGAAATGATACGAGCATATTAAAAGTTTTTCTTGACAACCCGGAACAATGGTATAGTGTCCGGGATATAAGCAGACAATGCGGTATAACTTGGTTCACCGCGAGCAAAGCAATTCAGGAGATAATAGCCAAAACTGGTTTGTTAGAGGAGAAGCCGGAGAACTTGCCAGGTTGGCGCAAGTTTAAGATTTCAAAAAAACGAGTAAACATATAAAAGTGACTTATTTGAGAGTGATTTGTGGGAAGTGATTTCAACTTATGAATAAAAACGGACAAGTAGGCGGTGGATTAATCGGCGGCATTATTGCAGTCACTATTGGTGTGATTATGGCGACGAGTTTGTTAATGCCTACTATCAAAACAACCAACACAAGTGGCTGGTCTGCCTCAGAGATTGCTCTGTGGGCGGTTGCAGGTCTTGCGGTCGTGATTGGTGTCGTTCTCTTAGTGTTTAACGCTTTTGGCGTGCGAACCTAAGCAAACAACACTTTAACGTTGGAACACCATACCACAAAGGGCATTTGTGGTGCGTGAATAATGGATAACAAAAAACAATCAACTCACCGAAGCCATTACTATTTCTTGTTATCCCTATTCGCGCTATTTCTTTTTCTTATTCCTTCTGCGAGCTCGGCCGTTGATGAAGCGCCTTTAACTTCTCAACCGCTATTGTTCCCAGTATTCATTTTAATTGCTGGTTTAACCTTATTCTGTTTATTAATCGGTCTGGGCGCTGATATTCCTTTCTTCAGTATTCTCGGTTTCTTCTTGGTGTTCGTGATTGGTTTCGGTATTCAAGGCGGTAACCTTTACTTACCAACAGGAGAAACATATTATGCTTACGGAAACAACTTTACTTACACGAACGGAACAAACACCGCTTATTGGGATTCAGGAGTTGTGCCGGATAATATTACTGGCCAAGCAATTCTTTTCCACGAGGGAAAACAATATTCTGCTTGGAACACGGGCAATTACCATGAGATAGGCTGGTTCTTTATGATGATAGGCTTGTTCGCTACGTTGTTCAACGTATTTTATGTTTTTGGAGGTCGTGACTAATGAGCCGTAATAACAAGCGTTCAGTTATTGGCGACTGTGTTGTTGATGAAACAAAGGACAAGATAAAGATAAGAGATATTTTTACTAATCATGTGATCAGCGTAGAGAGGAAGAAGAAATAATGGCGAGCATTGTTGCAACCGGGGAAGAAGCGCGAGAACGCATAATAGCCGCAGGTTACACGCCAGGAAAGCAAGATAGCCGAGTAACTTACAATAGTGGCGGCAAAACGAGCAAAATAGTTGTTTTTGATGATGGCGAGGTCGTAAGAGAGGAAGTTTACGATTATGAGGCTGGGAAAAAGTATGTTACCGAAACGAGGCCTGAATACTTAAAGGCCGCTGGTCAAATACCCTATACTCAGCAAGAATATGATAGCGCGAGAGATAAAGTATTAAGTGACTTGCAACAAAGCCAGTTAAGGGCTCAAGAAGCCGAGAAGGTAAGACAAGCCAATTTCGAGGAGAACCTTAACCGAACAGTTGCGACGGGCACAGCGAACCCGACAACCGCGCTCGTCGTGGCCAGGGCTCAAGAAGCCGAGAAGGTAAGACAAGCCAATTTCGAGGAGAACCTTAACCGAACAGTTGCGACGGGCACAGCGAACCCGACAACCGCGCTCGTCGTGGCCAGGGCTCAAGAAGCAAGCCTTAACAGGCGTGGAGTTTATAATCCTGTTAGCACAGAGATAAACGCCGACTTGGTTTATAATAAGGCAACTGGTGAAAAGACTTCTTATGATTATTTCGAGCAAGATGTTGAACGGAAAACTTATTTGACCAAGAAAAACCCTGATTTGTTCCCAACTGAAAAAGACAAGGAAATATTTATCCGAACAGATAGCACGGATCAGGGGAATTTCTTTAAGAATTACAAGTTAAGAAGGGAAAACGTCAAGGTAAAGAAAGAGATATTTAACCGAGAGGAATTTAAACAATCTCGCAAGCAAGAGTTCGGTTTGCTCAAGGAAAACGTCTTTGAACAGTTAAGGCAATTCGGAACGGTTAGCAAAGAATTAGCGAAGCCGGACCCGGTTAATATCGAGGCGAGAAGCAACCTTATAAGTAATGTTTATTCTGCCAGGACATTAAGACCTGATAATACCACGTTAAGCAAGCCTGTTGATTTCAGGACAACAAGGCAACGTTTCGAGGACATCACAGTTGAGAAAAACCTTATGTTGGCCGCTGGCGGTGCTGGAATGGTAGCCTATACGGCGGCGAGTATTCCAGCGAACGCCGCGAGCCCTATGTTAGCGCAAACGGTTGATGTCGGCTTGGCAGCACCAACTTATAAGCGTTCATTCATTAACCCAACACCAAGAAACGTTGCGGCGAGGAACTTGGAAATAATAGACGTGGCGATTGACTTTATCCCAGAGGCCGCCGGTGTTTTTGTTGGCGCGGCCAAAGGTGCAAGCGGTGGTCTTAAAGGCGCGTTGGCTGGTGCTGGCATTGGTTTCGGTATAGGCCGTCGTGTTCCAACGCCAAACGTTAATATTAACGCTAATATCAACGAACAGTTAAACGCTTCTGCTTCTCAAAACGTTAGTTTCAGCGGTTCAGAGGTCGGTTATGGATCAGGCTACGCAGAGGTGAACCTTAACGAGAACATTCAAAACAGTTTATACGGCGGTGTCACCAGGCTTGGCAACGCGGCCGCTTCATTCGCTGCCGAGTTACCAGCCGTAAACGTTAATCTTAACCGTTCAGAGGTCAATGTAGGATTAACAGCGTTCGCAAACGAGAACATTAACGAGAACACCAACAACAACGTTTTAATCAACGAGAACATTAACGAGAACATAACAGAGAACATTAACGAGAACATCAACGTTAATGAGAACGCCAACGCGAACATCAACGAGAACATCAACGTTAACGCGAACATCAACGAGAACTTTAATTTAAACTTTAACCTTAACTTACCAACGTTTAAAAATAATCAGCCGTTAATAAAATCTTCTGGCACGTTCCAAGCATTTACTAAAATACAAGGAATTATAACCAAGATTGGCAAGCCGACAGCTTCCAAAGAAGCCGCTTTCAAGATAGGCGAGAACGTTGTTGAGGCAACGGCAGCGAGAACGCTCGGGGTTACAAAGGCGAGTGGGCAAATAAAAGGCATAGATTTAGGCTTGAAAGGCCGTTATTCTTCAAAGAAAAGCGCATACGGAACAATCTATATTGAACCGTCAAAAAGAGCAATCAATACTCAAGGAGAGTTTGCTCAGATAACAATGAAGAGTGGGCGCAAACAACCGAAGAAAAAGAAGATAACGAGGTTTAAACTATGATCATAAAAGACATTATAGACAAAGCAAAAAGCAAGTATGAAGCTAAAGCAACCAAGATGAGAGAAAAAAGCAATACCCGAGCAGCTAAGAGGTTGCAATTTCTCAAGAAACAACGCGAGAACAGCGAAGGACAAGCAAAACTTATTAATAAAGTTAACAAGGAAAAACAGCGTATTGCCAAGGCAAAAACTGTGATCAGGGATAACAACCCAGGGTATCAATTCTTAAAAAGCGTTGCTAAAGCCTCAACACAGAAAAGAACAAGCATAAAAGATAAGGGTGTGTTAAAAGAAAGTTTCGACCGAGGAAAATTAAGACTATGAACAAAAAAGGTCAATCAGTAATTGAGAACGGCGTTACTATAATTTTAATTCTCGTGGCGATAATGATGGTTGCCATAATGAGCGCTGCGACTACACCGTTATTGACTGGTCTTGTCGCTCAAAATAATCTTACAACAACAGGTATGGGTATCGTTGCGACACACATAAACTTGATTATGATTGTCGTTCTGAGCCTTCTTGTCGTAATGATAGGTTTCCTTATAAGTGGGGGTAACAGATAATGCCCTATTATGCTAAAAAAGGTAGGGTTGGCAAGCAAATTAAGCCTTTTATAATCTTGTTCTTCCTTTTGGTATTGGCGAGTTCGGTTAATGCCGCTTTAAGCGATGATACTATCGCTTACTGGGCTTTTGAAGATGATTTGACCGATGACGCTAATTCTTACGACGCTACATGTGCAACCTGTCCGGCTTACGACGCTGGTGGAATAATAGGGAAAGCCTTAGATTTCGAAGCCGACGACAGCGAAGAAACAAGCGTTACAGACGCGGCAGTATGGAGTTTTACCGACGGTGCTGGAAGCGATGATCCTTTCAGCGTTTCTTACTGGGTTAAGCAAGAAACATTAACCGACTATCAAGCACCTTTCGCTAAATACTATGATAGCAACTGGGAGTATTATGTTTTACACGACAGCGAAGGAAAAATATATTTTAGTATGAACAAAAAAACAGTCAATACCGATTATATCGGGCGAACAACAGCCGACGCAGCCTTAACCACAGGAACATTTTATCATGTAGTAGTCACTTATGACGGTTCAGAAACATCAGCCGGAGTGAACATTTATGTCGATGGTTCAGACGCAGACACGACAAATTTTGCTGCTGGAACATATACAGGTATGGGCGACGGAAACAGCCCGTTAAGAATGGGAAACAGAGACGGGCAACTGCATTTCGATGGGCTTCTTGATGAAATGGTTTTTTTTGATGTTGAACTTACGCCTGCACAAGTAACAACTCTTTATAATGGTGGCTCAGGGCTCGCTTATCCTTTTATTGTCACAGCAAATTTAAACCCTGATTTAAGAATAAGCGCCTATGATCTTTATGACAACAGCAGCGTTTTAACATTCAACGTCACTATGAACAACGGTTCTATTTATGAAACCACTAATGGAACAGCATATATTCGCAACGTCACTATCGGGAATTATACTTTTAATGCCACTTACAATGATTATTTTGACGTGACGAACAATTTTATAATCGAAGCAGCGCAAAACGACACTACTTATTCAGAAAACGTTTATCCTTATGCGAGCGTTATAAACTTCTCCGCTTACCAAGTTATAATCAACAATAGCATAAGTGGAGTGACATTTTATGTTAATGGAACAACACAAGCAAACCCTTTCAACTTGCCAGCACAAGGCAACTATGTTTTAACCGCTGAAAAGGCTGGTTATTATAATAAAACAAAAGTTTTCAATGTTACAGCGCTTGACAACTTGACAATTAATATTTATGATATGTTCGACGCGAGCGTATTAATAAGCCCACGCGACATATTGAACAACAACACGATCAGCAACGCGAACATAACGCTATCAAACACTACTTATAGTTATTCAAGCACGTTTAACGCCGTTCAAAACGCGACATTCAACGTCACAACAGGAACATACCTTCTTACCATAACACAAGACAATCATTCAAGTTATAACGCTAATATAACCATAACGAACACCGGAACAAGCGTTTATTACGCTTATATGTATGCTTACAACTCTTTGTGGGTTTACGCCTATAATCAGGACACGAGCTCGAGCATAATAATATTTAATGTTACCATTCAAAACGATAATTATAGTTATAATGATGTTTGCGCTGGTGGCGTTGCCAGGATAAACGATATTGTTAGCGGTGAATACGAAGTTACAGTTACAGCAACCGGATATAGTAGTTCGACGTATGTTGTAACTATGACTGATAACAGTCACCAAAACCTTAACGCTTACCTTTCAGCAGCGACCGACACGTTCATATTTACCGTCAAGGATAAAACCACTAATGATTTGATTGAGGGCGCGACGATAACGCAAAGGCGCTTTATCAATGGAACTTTAACAACTATTGAAAGTAAATCAACAGATATTACTGGCCGAGTGCAATTTACTTATGTTAATGGAATAGAATACACTTTTATTGCTTCTGATGATGGTTATACGACCAAAACTTTTAATCTCGAAATATTATTCTCTGAATACACATTATTTCTTTATCCTGAAACAACTGGTAACACAACAGTCTTTTATGACGACGTTTATTTTGCCATTACCAATTATAAGATGTTGAACAATTATACTGATTGGGTCAAGGTAAACTTTGTTAGTAACTCGGGAACGTTGCAAGATTATTTTGTTAATGTCACGTTACCGAACGGCACGACTTATAGTGTTTCTGGCAGCAACTCAGGCGGGGGATATTTAAATAATAGTTTTGCTGTGACGGGTATTGTGTTCGGCCAGAGCGCGCTGATCACCTATGGTTACAAAAGCACGTTGAACACAGGCTATAAGATATTAACCAGGGTTTACGCATTCCAAACATGGGATACTCAAGCCGGCACGAGTGGCAATTTACGCGACGCAACAGACGACATGAGCGACTTGGAACAAGTATTCTGGGCAACCCTTATATCAATAATAGTTGTTGGGATAATAGGCTTCGTCGGTCTTATATCAGGCCAGCCGTTCATATTCTCAGCGATTGGCGTTATTGTTAGTTTCGGCGTTTTCCTCAGTATCGGCTGGATTACGGGCGCGGCTTTCGGGCTCGTGACTTTTATCATGATAATAATGATTATCGGCAAGTTGATGTTACAATGACAGAATACACGCTTATAAGGTTCATTATAATTATGATGACCATTAACGTCGGGCTCGGTCTTTACGACGTGGCAGTTTTGTCTTATAATCCAGAATATGAAAGCACGATTGATTTTTCGAGTAGTCCGGCGGCCGCTTATGCCAACGGCAGTTTAAGCAACGCCTTTAATGCTGATGAAGGTGACGTTATGCCCGAGAGCGCGACGAGCGTTGATTCAGACACAGGAAACGTTTTTACCGACGCTTGGAGTAGTATGTCTAATTGGTGGACAAAACAGCAAACAAGGTTTAAACTATTAACGAGTATATTAACCCAGCCTTACGGTTTCCTTAAAGACATGGGTGTTCCTCAACAATACGCGACGGCTTTTGGCATATTGTGGTTTTCGATAATGGGCGTTTTAATAGTTAGTTATATACGCTCAGGTAGTGGTGGTTAAGATAGCTATTATTGGAAATATTACCGGATCAGCGTTCGATATAGCGGTTCAATACATGGCAACTTATGTTTTCGGTAGTCCTCTTGCAACGGGTGTTTATCTCTTAACCTTCTTATTCTTGGTTCTGATGAGTTTCCGCATACAATTCGTGATTGGTATTGTGATACTCGTTCCCACAACGGTTGTGTTGGCGGCCGCTGGTTTCGTTGAGCCTTTAGTTGCTGGCATTCACATACTCGTTGTTCTCGTCGCGCTCGGTTTAATGTTCTTCAGAGGTAGGTGATTATTATGAAGTGGAAATTAAGAAAGGAGAGTTATGGCTCGGTCTTACAGTTATGGAATGATGAAAGAAGCGTTTGCGTTAATTTTGGAACTATCAATAAACTGGTCAAAACACTTTTTGACGATGTCCAGTCCAGTAAATTAAAGGATAAATTGTCCAGTTTCTTACGAGAGATTGAGGCTGATGATGTCCAAGCCTACGATTTGAGAAAAAAGATAGGGTTTTCTGAGTAAATGTTTGCGCACAATATTTATTATGCGAAGGTTAGACGCAAAAAAGCAAATTTATTAAACTGGACACCAATAATTTTTATTATTCCTAAAAAATCCCCAAAAAAACGTTAAAATTTGGGGGTGTTACGAGGAAAAGACCTTAAAAGGTGATGGCATTGGAAGAAACGCAAACAGATGTTTTCAGTAAAGAAACAACTTATACGACGAGCCCAGCGATCATCGTCAAATTCTTAATATTACAATACCGAGACTTGGTATTAAAACGATGGCTCAATTATCTTGATCAGCAAGAGCAAAGCGCAGGCATAAAAAAGAGCGAAATAAAATTTAAGAGCTCTTTAATGGTTTTGTTCGAGCAAATAAGAACTCGCTGGGAGAAGAAAAAGACTTATTGTGAGAAGGAAGGTGTTAAAATTGACATGGTAGAACTGATTAAAACAGAGCCAGTGCAGGCGTTAAGGAATATTAACGATTATCTCGAACTCGATTTAAACCTTACCAAGATTGACACGCGACAAGAGGTAGATTTAAACAGTATCACAGCGAAGAACAAAGCGTTCTTAGGGTATTAAAAAAATGGGTAGCCCAGGACACGCAGGCAGCCAAACATGGTATAGAACTTGTCTTGATGATAGAATGAGGCGACAACTTGACGAGATCAGCGCCGACGTAAAGGCCACGAGAAACCCAGCAGTAATAATCGTTGGCGGTTTCCTCAACCGAGGCAAGACGACCAACGCAATACTTTGTTGTGAATACATACAAAAGAACTTTGACCAAACAACACAGGTTGGGATAGGCATTGACGGCTTTATAAAAGCATACCAAAATACTATCGCTATGAGCATAAGCAATCAATCAAACGCTAAATGTGTGATATTTGACGAGCCGAGCGAATACAGTAGTAGTGGCGGCAGCCGTAAAAAGATAGCTGAAGTCAATAAAATACTTGATACTATCAAACATCACCAAGTAATAATCTTTATTGCTGGTCCTTCGTTCTGGGAACTCAATCAACACTTGTGGAAACTCGGCGCGGTTCGTGGTCTGATTCATATTATCAGGGTTGATATGGGCAAGTGCGCCCATTATACTATGCATGACGCAAGAACTACACTTCGCATAGTTGGTGAGTGCCGTCGAGCCGAGAAAAACTATCAGATTGACCAAGCGATTTATTTTGCTTACAAAAAATATGTTGCTCGCGGCATTCGTGGTCGTTTCAAAGCACCAATAAAGAAAAAACAACAGTTCATCGATGATAATAGCGACAAGGGCAAGAACGAAATGCAAGCCAGGGCTTTCAAACGAGCTGAAGAATTTGATTAACAATAATATTTGAGTACTATTATTTGATTAACAATAATATTTGACTACTATTGTTAAAAGCGGTTGCACCTCTCTGGAGTCTGGGACTGTCTTGGGTGTAACTGGGTGTAACAGGGTGTAACTGGGTGTAACTGGGTGTAACTGGGTGTAACTGGGTGTAACTGGGTGTAACTGGGTGTAACTGGGTGTAACTGGGTGTAACTGGGTGTAACTGGGTGTAACTGGGTGTAACAGGGTGTAACAGGGTGTAACAGGGTGTAACAGGGTGTAACAGGGTGTAACAGGGTGTAACAGGGTGTAACAGGGTGTAACAGGGTGTAACAGGGTGCAACAGGGTGCAACCGCTTTTAACAATACATCAAAGAGGACAAACCATGAAACGTGTTTTTACAAGAAAGAAAGGAGAATCACATGATGGTGATGAAGATTATATACACTTTCTTGAGGATTATTTATTATCAGTTGGTAGCCCAGGTGATTTTCCAAAACATAGAAAAAATTGGAAGATAACAATTATTGTTGAGGACAAACCATGAGCTGGTTCTGGAGAAAACACAAGTTCAAAAATATTTGACTACTATTGTTGTTTGTTTAACAATAATTAATAAAAGTAGTCAAAAGTTCCACAGGAAGTCAAGGTTCGGTTTTTTATTTCCTGTGGAGCTCGTCGTGACGATTTATTTACCCTACTGTTCATGTGGAGTACATGGAACTTTTCAAAAAAACAATAATGGAAAAATATATATATACTTCTTTACATACATACGTATTATATAATATATTATTATTATTATTATTATTATAGAGGTGCAAAAAAACATGAGAAACATCAGCAGAAAAACAAGATTAAACATCAGTATTGACATGGATATTTATTTAAGAGCAAAAACTTCCGGAATGAACATAAGCGAACTTTTGAACGAATATCTTAAATCTTACTTTTTAGAAGATAGCCCTTTGCGTGCTTCTGATGAATTACAGGAAGAAGTAACAAAAAAACAAGAAGAACTCAATAAAGCACAATATGAATTATTGAGAGCAACAAGCGAAGAAAAGAAGGTTTACGCTGAGAATTTAGATAAAGCGAAGCGAATGCAGCAAGGGCTTAAAAATTCCGGGGTGCTTGATTTTGACTGATTTAAAACTTTTTAAGACCGGATCAGGTGAAAATGTTTCTATTTGGTATTGTGGTTTAAATCATTTCTGCGATGTTTGCAAAGCCAATATTTTTGATACCAACGCAGTTTTTATTATTGATTGGCATAAAAAAGGCAAGATTGAGAATTTAATGCATTCTTCTTGCGTTGCAAAGTATGTAAAGCACCCTTTAAGCGTTACTCAATACCGTTTTCATGTTTTATTAACTGAAGTTATTCCACCAAAAAGCGTTCCCTTATTCGTTCAATCACCGAGCATTAAAGACGCTCGCAACGGTGTAACTGTTTTTGAGCCTGACAAGATAGACAGTAGCAAAACAACTGATAATGCTTATCGTTCTAAGCGTTATCCTTCTTTAGAGGGTGCGACTGTTGGCGCGGCTATAAACAGCGACGGTGAGGACATGGGTTTTATTGGTTTGGTCGAAAAGGACAAGGAAAAGAGGCTTTTAAGGTGAAGATAAGGTTTACTTCACATGAAAAAGGTCAGCGTGTTATAATTGATGAATTTAATGGGCAGGTCTTATTTCAAGCTGATGAAGTAATAACTGTTTATCTTCCTCAAAGAATAGCAGATAAATTAAGGAACGAGGTCGGGCGATGAGTTTTTGCGATGTTTGTTTCTATATATTGCACAAAATAACCCGAGC
>Ga0307928_10003986_pt1 | contig 11242 bp, 23 predicted proteins | sample AceLakmetagen232_FD_201815 | JGI IMG/M metagenome (GOLD analysis project Ga0307928, IMG submission 201815) | Saline water microbial communities from Ace Lake, Antarctica - #232 | ecosystem: Environmental > Aquatic > Non-marine Saline and Alkaline > Saline | place: Antarctica: Ace Lake...
CAAGTTTAGTTTGGTTTTCTTCTAGTGCCATGATCAACCACGTGTTTCGCAGACACATTAGTTTTTCTGATATATCTTTCCCTGCAATCTCTAAGTCGGTAATAACCTTTACTGCTACTTGAGCCTCAATTGAAAGGTCTTTAAGGCTTTTGTATTCGGCGACTTTCTTGGCAGCATCTTTTTCAAATATGCTTTTAACTGTTGCTATATCTTTGACATATTTGTAAGTCGTGCCATCCTTCTTGAATTCATCCATTGTTAGACGTATGGCTGCATCCGGGGCTAGCATATACCATTTAGCTTCTAGGCTTTGCCCAATTTTGTGTGTCTGACCTTGTTTATCAATGACTTTTTTGTGGGGTTTCCCTTTGTAGTCACCGTCCTCTACCCCTGCTATTACAATATATTTATCCATTTCATTCTCCCTTATTTTATTAGTTTAACCGCTTTGAATATTTCAGGTTTCGCTAGTGCTAGATGAACTGCTTTTCCCGCCAACTCTTCTAGGCTTTTCTGGTATTCCCAATTATGTCCATCGCCTTTATGGTGGGCAAATTCATGTAGTATTATACTTGTTTGGATTGCTCCAATAATATCGAACCATGATTTGCCTAACCTACTCACATTGAACCTCAAGTACCCATTAAGCCAGTCAGCAGCTACTTCACTTTTTGGCATTCTATAGAATGATACATTAACATTGTATCCGAGCAGGGCTTTCGACAGTCGTTGTGCATAATCAGCAATCTGGTTCATACCATCTGTTGGTTCTGTGACCACCTTCGCTTCACCATAGGTAGTTGGGAATCTATCCGAACTATGTGCCAACCCAACATTCCCCATTGCTGCCCGTTCCATTGGTGATAGTGTTCGCCCATGGACTATCTCGTATCCTGCTTCCATAGCCCGTTCATTTGAGTGGTGGTCGCTAGAGTAGAGTACCACCTTATTGCCATATCGCTTTTCAATGATGGTCTTAACAGCTTCGGGTATAATGTCTTTGTCCTCTATTGCTAGTCTTACCCATGTGGCTGATGGTTCTTCAACTCCTTCGGCTGTGGCATTTAGGACTGCCGTGTAGATATCCTGCAGGTAGCTATCTCTTACCACGTCACGATTTGGTGGCATCGGAACTTTCTGCATTACATTTACTAGATATGGGCATTCAACCGGTTGTATCGGTATACCCATCTCGTAGAGTATCCCCTGTTCGGACGGGCAAATCTCCAATTGCGTCTTGCGTCTGGTCACTCTCATTGGTTCATTCGGGGCATTCTGCAAAACCGTCTCTAGCGTTGCCTCTATAGTTTGTTGCGGTGTTTGATAAGTGATGACTTCGCCATTAACTGTATAGGCGATGTCCTTTGGGGTTAGTAGTTTTTTGAGGTTGGCTATGACCACTTCTACTTGCCTATTACCCCAAGACATGTGACAGTCAACCCTAGTACCTTTGAGTGTATTGCCGTTAGTTGAGACTTGCCTTCCCCCTGACTTTGGGAATCTTATTATCTTGCCTGATGTATAGATGGCAGCATCTATTGCCACTGATAATATTTCCTTCTCTCCAATATTAAATCGTCCCCTGACGCTTGGATTACCCCTCTTCGGTGTGTGCCCCATTAGAGTCCATGCATCGGCGATGTTTGCAAACCCATCACCATCATCATAGACGCTCAATAGTGCTTTTCGTGGTGCTAGCGATTTAATCACGACTTCGCATCTGGTGCTTGATTCATCCCAAGCATTGGCGATAAGTTCTTTGGCAAGTTGCCAAGGCTCACGCCCTGATTGCAACTCCCTCATCCCCTCTGTGCTTACTTCAAATCTTGCTCTTCCCATTCTCATGTTCCCCCTATGTACTCAATCCTATATTTGATTTGTTTTATTTTAACACCTTGCCGGTAACCACAATCAATACCTTCTCGTTGTGATTACCAGTAAATTGTTAATCTGGTGTCACTTTATTTGCCTCCTTCCTTAACACCTTGCCGGTAACCACAACCCATGCTGTGGCTACTAGTAAAGGGTTAACCTAGAATGTACCTATAAATTGTATACTAGGAAACTTGGTTATAGTAAAATAGTTTCTAGTCATTGTGAGGTGGTAAGTATTTGTAGTCTCCTCTTGTTTTCTGATATTGCGTACAAAGTTATTCAATTTTAGCTTCAACTTATTATCTAGTCCAGTTAGGCTAGTTAATCTAGGTAACTCAACCTCGATAAACTTATTTGCACTCAGCTCAATAAACGTGTGAGGTCGAGGATCGCCCGGTATGATTGATTCACTTTGATAAACTCTTGCCTTCATATTCCTATTCCTCCTTAATCTTATATTTGATTTATTTTATTAACACCTTACTGGAAGCCACAGCCGTTACTTTTAGCTATGGCTAACAGTGAGTTGTCAATCTGATGCCACTTTATTTGCCTCCTTCCATGCTCTGTAATTGCTCATCTCAACCTCCTTTCCTAATCTTATACAAGATTTTAACATGTTATAATTGGTTTGTCAATAGCTATTGTACCGATTTCAACCAAACCTTTAATTTTTTTGTTTCATCATTTAACTCTTTTAGCCTGAGATGTATATATGCAGTGATTGATTCTACCGGTATATATATTGTATTATCATCTACTATTGAGTAGAGACGCTTACGGATGATTAGGGAATGTACCGCTTGTCTTGTTGTATTGAATAATTCCGATGTCTGCTTTATGGTTAATCTATTCATCTTGGTCTCTTTTTTCCCTTGTTATTTCGTCTTCAAACGATTCAAATTCAAACTCTTTATTGGTAACAGGCTTACCGCAGGACGGGCAATGTTTGAAATATCTATATAGTCGCTCTCCGCAAGAACACACAGGTTCTTTTTGTAATTTTACTCCACAGTTCACACAATACTCTTGCCCAAACCACCCAACCATTTTGCAATCAGGACACCATTTAGATTCAATCATTTTGTTCTCCTTTGAATAATTCTTTCATGAGATTGTCCAATCTTCTTTTCTTCCACCTAGTTTCAGTATCTATTTCAGCCTTGATCTCATTAACATTCCTTGTGGCTCTAACATCATCCTTATTAGCTGCGATTCTCGCAAAGCTCAAATTTCTTATAGTGGCTTTGCTGTCTATATACAGCCCAGCCAGTTCAGAGAACTCTCGGTATGGCTTGCCAGCAGTGTCAGTTTTTCTCAATGACCTTTTCATGCAATCACAAAGATATACCCGAAGTGTCCTGCTCGCATCACGAACATCAACCAGCTTTCTTTTACGACTAACTTGCTTGCTGCCATCCTTTATAGTCTCGCCTGATATTTCCACTATGCAAGCCATGTGTCCTAAAGCATATCGAATAGCATCATACCAGCTAGGCGATGAGTGATAACCATGTTCGCACATAATCAAATCACCCTTTATTTCCCGTTCCTCCCCTACCTCCCATGCAGGTTCATTTCCCTTATTGCTGGTCATATCTGATTTTAAAAAATGATATGCTTTCATTTAACCTCCTTTTTTATTCTATCTATTTTCTAGGTAAACTATCTTTCTATCCAAGACGGCCATTTCTTCTTTATTTATCTATATATTATATTTACCTTTATTTTATTATAAAATCTAGACCCATGCTGGATTTCTATTCTCTGGTATAGCGAATAAATCCCAAAAGGCTTGTTGTTTTATCTTTTCATACTCAGCCCATGCTAGTTTTTCTACCTTGTGATACTCGATCCATGCTTGCCTTTCTGCCTTTTCATGCTCGGCACACGCTTGCAGCGTTAATAGTCCTCTGTCCATTCCTAAACCCCTCATCTTACCGTCCTTGATAGCATGAGTTATCGCATTGGGGAAATTGGCCGGGGTTGAGAAGTCTGTACACTCCTTGTCTATTCCATCATACAGATCAAGTTCATAGTAGAATCTGATAGTACCATGACCTGTATAGTCATCAGAGTTTCCTGACCATGCTTGTAATTTCTTGCCTTTCTCTGAGTTGAATACCATATTTGCTGTCAAGAAAAGGATACTTTTGTCTTTTTCAATCCAGCTCATAAATTCGCACATTTATTGTTCCTCCTTAAACTTCTGCCATGCTGGACAACTTTGACTAATAGAATTCCGGTAACATAATTCTATATCATTATAATAAGGGCATCTTTTTTTTATACAGTACACATAATGTTTTACAAGGTGTTAGTGCGTAGAATTTCTCCACCATTTTAATAGTATCTTTACGAGTTTGAATTTTTAGTTGCTTAGTAATACATTCTACTTCTTTGCTTGTATAAGTGCTCATTTGTTTACCTTCTGTAAATATTTATTTAATCTATCCATATCTAGTTCACTCCATTATAGCGTTTAGTATTGCCATCCCATTTTAATGGTATTCTTATGTTAGACATATCACCCTGCCGCTGTTTAGCTATTAATAATTCTGCACTATCAGGAGCTATGCCATTTTCCCTCAATTGCTCGTCGCTCATGAATAAGTTGTCTCTATGTAAGAATACTATCAGGTCTGCATCCTGTTCGATTCCGCCACTATCTCGTAAGTCAGACATCCGGGGATGCTTATCCTCTCTGCGGAATAACTCTCGATTTAACTGGCATAAACAAATAACGGGAATATTCAAACTTCGTGCCATATTTTGCAGTTTGCGGGATATATGCGTTGCTCTCTCATACAATGATTTACCATATGTATCTGCTATATTTTGCAAGTAGTCAATGATAATGACTTTTAGCCCATAGGCTAGTTTCATATGGTTAGCCATTGTATATATACTGTCTGTGGTAAGTCCTCCCCCAACATCTAGTGAGTCCGATTGACCAAAATAATATATATTCGTCTCTGCTATCAATCCTAGATTTCGTATTATATCATCGTACAAATCATTTGAGTATTTACCCGTTCTGATACGCCGGAGTTGTTGCTGCGTAAGGGTGGCTATGCGACGATCAAGGATATCAGCCTTTGACATCTCTATACTACAAAATAGTATATTGCCAAATAAGGACAATACCTCTGCTAACTGAATAGCAATCTGTGTTTTGCCAATCCCGGGCGGTCCAGCTAATATCCAATATTCTCCCGGGAATACTCCACCGGTTGCAATATCTAATTGTTCTATTCCTGTAGATATAGATACTGTCCTACCTTCATTCAGCGTCGCATATCTCTCTACCCCATATGTAGCCCACTGCTTTGGGGTGACTAATTGCGGTACGGATATAGAACTTTGCAAATCAAGGTAGCTTTTGCCTATATCGGATATTAACTCTACCGGATCATTGATGTTATGGGCTACGTCTGAGATATAGCTGCTCATACTTATTGCCATTCGCTGGATAGCTGACGCCTTGACTATCCGAGCGTAGTGTTCGGCATGAGATGATGTTGGCGTGTCAACTATCAGGTGAGACATATATGCGATGGTCTTTTCATTGAGTTTTCCATCAGCACTCAGCTCTTTTGCAATCGTGATTTGGTCTATGGCTTCACCACGCTGGGATAAAGTCAAACATGCCTTGTAGATATACCGGTTATCATCATTATAGAAATATTCCGGCTTAATCTCGTTACTGATTGCATGTATTGATTCCCCATCAATTAACAGAGATCCGATAACGGCAGCTTCGGCTTCAGGCGTTTGAGGTATGGTTTTATCGCTCATTTGCACACCTGTAGAGATCGTGTAACCCGTTCCATGGCATCGCTATATATATCTAACCGGTTTCGCTTGATACATTCGTTGTGGGACATTCTGCTTAGATGCTTATATTTTGTCCTATTAGATTCACACGAATAGGCACTTCCCCATATAGCCATCTCTGAGAATCGTAATAATTCCACTGTTGTCATATCACCAATATCTATATTGTCTAGTTCAATTCTTGGAGACGCTTGCCATCCTACTCTATTTGCTAATGCTCCACCACAACTCAAACAAACAAGGCGTCCTGCTGCCATTCCCATTATTCCACCACAGTCTAAGCATATAAATTCACTCATAATAGACCCCTTTTAGCTAAACATTTATCAGCATCTTCACGGATTAATGCTATTTCTACTCCGGTTGAGGGATACCCAACTATTATGTCATTACCACATCGTAGTTCCACTTGGTGATCATCTTGGTGATCATCAGGTTCTGCCAACATAATTCCATTGGCTAGATGTCGGGGTTGTAAAGCCCCCTTCAATACGGCTTGGCTGAATATTGTCATAATATGCCTCCTACTTATTTTATGTTATTTTACAATCTTTATTATTAACGAATACTAGGATTACTATACCAATCTGGATCTTCCCATTCCCGTATCCTACCGTACCAAAACCATAGCCCACCGGCAGCTAATATTATTAGTACTGTAGTAATAATAATCAGAATAGTAACTGCTAGAAGTAGTTCATAAGGCTCTGTGAACAGATATGCAGAAAGGATAGTTCCCGTGAACAATAGTCCTGCAAACAACAGCCATAATGCCCAGAAAATTCCTTTTAATACACTATTACCCATCATAGATTCTCCTCCTTATTCCAGCCTCAAATACTTTTCTTGGTAACTATTGTTACAAGCAGCATAGGCAAATTCATAACCACATCTTGAGCATTTGAAATATTCTGCTTTTGCCCTAGCTGCATATTCAGTAGTGTCTGATACATGCAAGGTTCTGTGGATATCAAAATTATCTCTATTGATTGGTTTGATACAATATGGACAATGCCATCGAAGCCATTTCCTTATTGGTTTTGGTCTACCTTCTTTAATGCAAATCAATGATAGACTATAAAGAATAGCAAATCGGGAATCGCTTTCTGCATCCGCAACATTCCGTAGATTCTCCTCACTCTCTTGTTTTTGCCTATCGTCCTTCATTTTTTGTTGGTGAAGTGGCAATGCCTGCTTCTTTAATTCGTTACCATTTACGGCTTGGCTGAATATTGTCATATTATACCTCCTTAATCATTAAACTAATCTACTAAACTCAACTTCTTGCTGCCGACCTCAACAGCTCTAGCAGATATCTGGCTGCTTCTTTCTGAATAGCTGCTATGGTTACATGAAGGCTGAATGTGGCAACAGTTTTTCCTTCATGCTGCAAATACACGCAATGGCCATCTTTTGTTAGCCTTAGTCCAGATGCTAGCTGTTGCTGTGATAATATTCCCATTAGTATTATCGATCTCATAATACCTCCTTATTTTAACCTCTTGCCAGATAGCACAGGCTAGCTATGCCATCTAGTAAATTGTTAAGCTGGAGCCATTTCAATTTTATATACCTTCTGATGGATCCAGGGCATATTACTTATAATCCCGTAGATGTCCCCATAATCACATGCTATTATTTGTACAAAAAATGCATTATACCATGTTACATCTTCATGGTTGCCAAAGTGTTTGTATATAGCTTGGACACCTACCTCATCACTTATGCGTATTAAATCTTTCCGGTCTGCTAGATCTTCAAGGACACCTGCCTCCGTTACTGTTATTTTTAATTTCATTTCACTTCTCCTTATTTTATTAACCTCTTGCCAGATAGCACAGGCTAGCTATGCCATCTAGTAAATTGTCAACTTCTTGCTGCCGACCTAAACAGTTTCAACAAATATCTGGTTGCTTCTTTCTGAATAGCAGCTTTCTTTGCACGACTTGAGAATGTTGCAACTAGTCGTCCTTCGTGCATTAAGAGTAAAAAGTCCTTTGTCTCGATTGTATGCATTCCTGCTGCCATTTGCTCAGATGATAATATATTTTCCATAATTCTATCCCCCCTTATTTCAAGTTATTAACACCTTGCTGAAAGCCACGATAGATCATGGCTAACAGTAAATTGTTAAGCCTTTTATTTCCTATCCTTGTTTTCCTTTATTATTTCCTCTATATCCCCCTCTTTTACTGCTGGTCTGCACCATGCAGTTGTGTAACCGTTTTCTTCCTCTAGGTCAATACGTACATTTGATGTACCTGTATATGTGATACAGATTGTTCCATCGCCTCTAACATTAATAAGTGTTGGGGTTTTAATTCGGTGATCGTAATCTCTAAGCTGAATGGTGTCAGCTTCACCTTCCCATAGAGTAGTATGATGAAACTCAATCCCATCATCCCGTGCTTCTGTTATTCTAAATTTCGCTTTTGCCATTTCCTATTCCTCCTTAATCTTATACAAGATTTTAACATGTTATAATTGGATTTGTCAATAGTTATTGCAAGGATTTTGCAAAAAAACAAGAAAATTTAGCGAGATTGCTTGCTGGTCATTATTTTACGGATGTAGCTTTTATAGGTATGATAGAAGGCGTGGCAATTACCATTGGCGTAGCCTGTATCCCATGCCATAATTAGCTCAGTCAGTTTAATATTCTCTTCGGTTGCTTTGGCTTTGAAAACGAATGAAGCGGGATCTGATTCTGTATCAATGTTTTGTAATGTCATTCCGTTGATAGTAAGGTATGATGCCTCTGCTGTGTTGTTGGTTGAATACGGTCTGATTTTATGATTTTCTTGCATTTTTACTCCATATTTGCAGTCACTATATTGCTAGTATATTATATTTTTACCTTGACACGCAAGGTAACATTATGTTAACCTATCATTAGTATGGTCGGGCAGATCGTTCGGGAGTTAACGTATGCGGTTACGCAAAGCGTATCCTGAGAATCTCCGCTCTTTAGAATCGGGGAGTGCCAAAAGACGGAGGCGTAATGAAGAGGCGAATATTTTTTATATGGAGGCATAAATGAATAGGCGAATATTATTTACATTGTGTGCAATTTTGGTGGTTGTGTTGATGCTATCTACAGGGTGTTTGCCAAAGGATAAGGAAAAGGCTACTTCTACTCCTGCAGCTCCTATAGTATCGGCAAAGGACGTTAATCAAGATACCAAAATAGCTAATCTACAGAAGAGTGTAGATACACTGGGCACTAGCAAGGCTAATGATTCTACTGTACAGGCGTTGCGTGGACGGATAGATACCCTAGAAGGTCAATCATCTGCTAATTCATACACTAAATCACAACTATATACCAGAGCAGAAGTTGAAGCCATGATACAGAGCATGAAGGACGATCAGGCTTGGATTACTAGAAGTTCGAGTTCAAGCGGTGTAGCTGGAGTCACAGGCGATTATGGTATATTAGTTGATACTGATGGCGATCTTGAATTATGGCTAGAGCAGGTGTCGGGGGATGTATCAGACGAATTACGCACCCGGATGGGCAAAAATGAGGGGCGGTTTGATTTTGTTGTTGTAAATCTCGATGCTGATTCATCGCATGATTTCAAAGTTTATTTTGATTTTGAACCTGACGAAGCAGTTGAATTATCAGACAATGCAACATTATTCAATACTGCTAAAACTTATACGGAATCTTCCGGCAGTTTAGACTTCAATGTTAGCCGTTCACCCAATAGCGGTAGGAGTATGTTGAGTGTCAATCAAGATACCAACGGACGCATACTCAAGGGCGATGCTGAGGACTACACAGTATGGATTACCGTTGATCAATCCGATAATAAGGTTGTCGATTGGGAATATGATATCAGAATAAAAGACAGGGATTGACAAACTTTACATAATGTGTTATAGTCAAAATTGTTGACGTCGCTCTCAGTGTGAGGGTGTGGATTGAAACGCATTGTAGCGAATATATACGAGGTGGTTAGCCTCCAGAGGTAACGTACGGATATGCGGGTAAAAGCGTATTACAAAAAGGTTAAGGGGCGGAAGGCCCGGGTTAGGGTCAAGAGTTACACACGCCGGTAATTATTTTCCCGGCAATCAGTTTTAAGGAGTTTTTCATGATGCGTAAGCATTTGTTTGTACGAAGCGGTCTGCTTCTGGATAAAAAACTATGATAGCACAGGTTATAATGTTAATGATGATAGGAGTCATTGGTATGATCTCCTTTCAGGTGGTTCGTGGAATCGCAACCTCCATATGTCTTAATACTACCGGCTGGTCAAGCACCGAAATTACTCTAGTATGTGAGATTATTGGTATCGTCACGGCATTAGCCGTAATAATCTTACTGTTCATCCTCATAGCCAATGCTGCTAAGGGACTACAGTAATCCGGTAGAGCAAACTAATTTATTTTATGGAGGGATTCCATGTTTGAACGAAGCGGTCTGCTTCTCGGTATTAATAGAATATGATAGCACAAGTTGTGATGCTGATGATGGTCGGCGTGATTGGAATGATATCCTTTCAGGTCGTCCGAGGGATTGCAACTTCACTATGTTTAAACACCACTGGCTGGTCCAGCACTGAGGTTACTCTTATCTGCGAGATAGTGGGTATAGTGACCGCTCTGGCAGTCATAATTCTCCTGTTTATTCTCATAGCGAAGGCTGCATCGGGCTTAAAGTAATAAGTTCGACTAGGGGCGTTGGTCAATAAAAGGCCACCGCCCCTTTTGTTTATAAAAACGGAATAATAAAAGGTAGGAGGCAAATAGTCATGGGATTTTGGGATATGTCAAAAGGTTTTGCAGGTAAACGAAAGTTTGGTGGTAAGACTTATGATTTACAAGAACGTGCTGATACAAAAGCTGAAGCGAATCAAGATGCTAAGGAGTTACGCCATAAAGGAAGGTTAGTTCGTATAGTTCCTGCTCGAATGACTGGTGGTAGACGTGTATATTTGTACTCGTTTCGGGTAACAACAGAAGGATTTGAGACACAAGGGCAAGAATGCGAGGGTTGTGAAGTGCAAGGCAGGTTGGGCGATATATGTGGGATAGTATAGTAGTTAAAGGGGGTTAATGGTGAAAAGAAAGAAGTTCTATTTTTATGAGGCAAAACGGAAGTGTCAATGAAACTTGTTACATATGCTAGAGGAGGTTAATGGACATTGGAGAAACGCAGTTATACTATAAGAAAATTCGATGGTGTAGAGTATAACCTTCGATTAGAGAATTTAAAGATCAGAGATAGATCTACTGCACAGAAAATGGCACGGGAGTATAGGGATAGGGGCATAAAAGCACGAGTAATTAAGGTCAAAGGCGGCTATAATGTGTGGTCTGTTAAAAAGGGAATACTATAGTTAGTTCTGCCAAAAATAAAAGTAGGTAAGGATAATGGCACATAATGATTTAAAGCATCAACATAAGAAGATGGCTAAACATAAGCATAGAAAGGCTTTAAAGAAGGCAAGGTGGCAGAGACGTCACCCATAGGGTGTAAATTATAGTAAACGTCTGAGAAAACCCCGCATTTTAATGCTGG
>Ga0307928_10003988_pt1 | contig 11241 bp, 10 predicted proteins | sample AceLakmetagen232_FD_201815 | JGI IMG/M metagenome (GOLD analysis project Ga0307928, IMG submission 201815) | Saline water microbial communities from Ace Lake, Antarctica - #232 | ecosystem: Environmental > Aquatic > Non-marine Saline and Alkaline > Saline | place: Antarctica: Ace Lake...
TTTAAATAAAGTAGAAGTATTAACTAAGGATGAATCATTCGACACACTCTTTATTAGTGATTTCAAGAATCATCAAAGAGCTTTTTTGAAAATTCAGGATGGATGCAATAATTTTTGTTCTTATTGTATTATTCCTTATACTAGGGGAAGAATCAGATCTAAATCAAAAGACAAAATACTAATGGAAGCTAAAAGATTAGTTGATTCAGGTCATATAGAAATAGTATTAACCGGAATCCATACAGGTGGTTATGGTGAAGATTTAAAGGATTATTCCTTCGCAGATCTTTTAAAGGATTTAGAATCGGTAGAAGGATTAAAGAGAATTAGAATCTCATCAATTGAAATAACTGAATTAACTGATGAAGTAATCGATATAATTAAGAATTCTAATAAAATCGTCAATCATATCCATATACCGTTACAAGGTGGAAATAATAAAATATTAAAAGCTATGAATCGTAAGTATACCACAGAAAAATACCTTGAATTCATTACAAAGTTAAGAAAAAATATTAAGGATTTAGCTATAACTACAGATGTTATCGTTGGCTTTCCAGGAGAAACTGATAGTGATTTCTTAGAAGAAATTGAGTTTATTAAAAAAGTTAACTTTCAAGAGCTTCATGTCTTTCCATTTTCTAGAAGAGAAGGCACAGTGGCTGATAAAATGAGTGGACAAGTGAATGGTGTTATTAAAAAGAAAAGAGTTCATGAACTCTTAGACTTAAGTGCTAAACTTAAGAGAGAACATATTGAAAAACAACTTAATAAACCACATTTTGTTATTCCGGAACAAATAAAAGATGGATTGTTAAGGGGACATACTAGAGACTATATTTTAGTTTGTTTTAAGGGAAATGAATCACTAATCGGTAAGAACGTAAAGGTTATCCTTAAATCAATTAAAGATAAATGTGTATATGCTGAAATGTCAAATTCAATTTAAGGAGTTAACATGAAAAAACTAATTCTTGTTTTATCGTTGGTTATTCTATTGGTTTTACTTACTAGTTGTGTTAGCACAACTATAACTACACAAACAACAACTAACGCTGCAACAACTACAGCTACAACAGAAAGAATAATAGAAACAAAAAATGTTAGCCAATATTTAACATATAATTTCAGTAGTGATATCACAATAGAAGAACAAAATTTTTTTATTAAAAATAATGAGGGAAATATTCAATATCTTTTAATGCGTGATTTTAATGTAGTAAATCATCTAGAATTCTATATCAGTAAAAACAGCGATAATATATACAATGAAAAAGCCAAAATAATTTTCTTAGATATTGATGAATATAACACACCTGAAGCTTTATTTTGTATAATCCAGGCATTTAATTCAAGATATGCAAACTACGGATTAATTTATGGCATGGCATATTACATTGCTTCTGAACTAGGATATGAGATAACTGATTTAACATATTCAGAAGATGAAGTTATAGAATTTTTTAGGCTTCCTGAGAATATTGACTACTATGATATTACATTTCCTTGTTTTTATATTGAATATTCAACAGAAGAACAAATACATTTTGCAACTGAGTTTTCTAGATATATAGTAGAATTTATCATTGAAGAAAATAATATTTTCTTGTTAGATGAACTAATAAAAGAAATTGATTTACGCATATATGAAGAGGAATTTATTGAATATAAAAACCTATGGTTTTATTCATTGTCAAATAGCTTTCAATTAGAAGTATCTGATTATCCAAAAGCATTTTCTGCAGAGCATATTTATAATACTTTAGAATGGAAAACAGAGTCATCTGAATATGAACTTAGAAAAGGATACTTTATAGATTTAGGTTTAGAGCAATATAGTTTAAATCAAACATATGAGTATCTTGTAAATGGTATTGATACTATGGAAGCAGATATGGATTTAGCTGATAAAATCTTAAAAGATGAGACCTATGAGTATCCAGAACTTCATATTATATTAGACCCAGGTATAAGAGGATGGTATAATTTAACTGGTGATTTACTTGTAGGAAGTTATGGAGCTTTTCTTCATGAATATGTACATTATCTTACAATGCCAATTATGGATGTATATTGTTCTGGAATCATGTATGAATGGGTTGCTTGTTACTATTCTAATTATTCAATTTTTTTTCAAGAATCAGTAACAAATTATTTGCTTCTAGATTATCAGTATAATCTAGATCAAAGTATGTTAAATAAATTTGATTATTATTATAATGAAACATTTGAATATTTAGATGATTGGCAGAAAATAATTGACATTCAACTTGCTTATTATCCGGATTATACAGTTCTTACTTTAGATCATTACCAGAGGATACCATTGTCTTCTTATGTCTTATATTTAATAAATATTTGTGGTTCAGAAGAAGCTTTCTATGAAGTTATGAAAGACAATTCTCTCCTTGAAAACTATTCTAGTAAAACGTTTGAAGAGTTAATTGATGATTGGATAGTCTATCATCAAGAAAAATATGTTCTTAATTAATAAACTCAATTAATGTCAGCTTCAGAAATTGGTCAGTAATTTAATATATGATATTTCCTTGGAACAATTAAGAAAAATGTGTATTTGTTGAAAAATCAAATAATAATTAGGAGAAGTTAAATGTATTTAGAATATTGGAATGCTACAAGAATAGAACAGTTGACTTCTCAAGAAAAAAGTAATTGGTTTGACGTGTATAACGCTTCTCTTTTAGAAGATAGAGGTTATTCACTAGACAAACTTAACGAAGAAGAACTAGAGATTGCAAAAGCTAAAATTAAAAGTGATTATTATGAATATTTAGAATCTTTACCTAAAGATTCTAATTTTCAGTTTTACACGCTCTTACTAGATGATTCACAAAATATTTTATCTCAGTGTAGACTTGTTAAACGCAATAATGTAGCTTATATAGCTGGACTTGAAACTCATAGAAATTATAGACATAAAGGATATGCTAAAGAAGTTCTTCAGGCGACCATTAAAAAAGCCTTTGAACAAGGAAATAAATCAATTCATTCAGTAGTAAGAAAGTGGAATGAAGCTTCGATACAGACTCACAAGAGTCTAGGCTTTTCTATATCTGAGAACAAAGGGGATAATCTTGTTCTTAGTTTAAATAACGTCAACTTAATTATTATTCCTATTTTTGAAGAATTTCTAGATTCTAAATTAGCAAGTTGTAAGTTAATAAGTCAAAGAATAGATATAAACGATATTAGATTTAATTTTGAAATAATAACAAATTCGACTAAATATGTAGGTAAACTACATTCTAACAGTTTTACAAAAGTGAGTAGAATATATCAAACAAACAAACTAATAAATATTTATAATAATACAGGATACCCAACACCTAAGTATATAGAGTCGCAACGTTATGGATTGGCTCATAATTATAATGTTTTTGGAAGAAATTACTGTTTGTGGGTAGAAGAGTTTAAAGGGAATTTAACTGTTAGTGAAGTGCTTAAAAAGAATCCAGATGCTGTAAAAAAAATAGAAGAACTGAAAATCACCCAAATTCCGAAATATATTGGAGAAATAGCGAGTCATACAAAAAATCTAAAATATAACACTAATGGACCTTATCGTTTATTTCAAAATTTTGACAATATAAGTCCAATTGATGAATATGAAGAATACTTAAACAAAGTATATAATTTACTTAAAAATGATATCAATATCAATTTAAATGTTTTAAAGAAAGTATATAATAGTTTTTTTACAATAAGAAAACGCTTAGTGAAGAAATACAATGATCTTCCATACGCTGTTTTTCAATCTGATTTACAAGATGATAATGTTTTGATAGATGAAGAATTCAACTTAGTAGGAGTAATAGATTTTAATTTAGCTGGTAGAGAGAAAGTACTCACATACCTAATTAATGAATTGGCATATCAAGAACTAAAGACAATAAAGGGGTTATGGGTTGAAGAATCATATATTGATTACTATATAAATGTCTTCAAAGATCAACTTGTAACATTCAAAAAATACTATACATTCAATTCATTAGAGAAAGAGCTGTTTACAGATTTGTATAAAGTAATAATTCCATTTAAATACTTTCCTCTAACTGAAATTATAGATTTCTTTAAAACAAGAGATTATGATGAAGTAAACTATCGTATTAAATGGATGGAGAAAATTCTTGATCTAGATTTAAAATTAATATAAAAAAATCCAGCAAATTTTTGCTGGATTATTTATCTTTATTTTTTTCTTTTTCTTGCTTTCTTTTCTTTTGTTTTTTCAACCTTAGCAAGTGCTTTTAATTCTTTTCTTGATAATTTTTTTTCCTTTACTTTTCTTTTACCTTTTTTTGGATTTTTTACAATTTGATAAGTTAAAACATAATCATTATCATGATTTACAAAGCGGTAAGGCGCAGATTCATGAATATTTAGTGGTAACTCAAACAAAAAGCCAAGGTAAGCATTCAACATTTGATACTTATTAGATGCTTTGATAATACCACTAGCTTTTCTCTTTTTATACCAACGATACAACACTTTATCACTATCATCTAACAATAATATAACTATTTGATTTTTTGTTTTGTCAGAAGTAGTAAAGCTTTTAAATATTACTTGTTCTGGAATAGTTTTAACATAATAATCTAAATACTTTTTAACTTTTCTTTTTCCTTTTGCTTTTAAGGATTTAAAAGTGTTAGTTTGGTCTTTTGCGTAAGAATTAATTATTTCTTCATTTAAAAGATTACCATTATACTTCTTATTGATTTTTTTATCTAACTTGCGATAGAAACTTTTGTACCGGCTTGCATATTTACCAGAATTAATTAAAGCTGCTATAATGATAAAAACAACAATAAAGCCAACCACAATTAAAATTGCAACAGTTAAACTTATTTCTTTTCCAAAGATTAATAATAAAGCTCTCATGTTTTTTACCTCTTTTTTTGTATATCTTCCTTTTATTTTAATATTCTATATATTTATAATCATTTTATCACATTAAAGAAGAAAATAAAACAATCTTCAAAAAAAATAAGTTTACAAAACCGATATAATTTAGTATAATATCACTGGTAAAGAAATGGGGTGAAAGCAATGGCTAAAACAGTAGTAAGAGAAAACGAATCTATCGAAGATGTACTTCGTCGTTTTAAACGCGATGTATCACGCGCTGGAACATTAGCTCAAGCCCGTAAAAAAGAGTATTACGAAAAACCAAGTGTTACAAAAAAACTTAAAGCTAAGGCTAAAGGTCGCAAGAAATAATTAATTAATAATGACAATTCTTTAAAGGAATTGTCATTCTTTTTTCCTTTAAATAATCTCTAGTATCCTTTAATTGTGGTATAATAATACAAAAGGAGTGATTAATTTAGTGACGAATATTCTAAAATTAGAAAATGATTTTGAAAACTTAAATGAAATGATAGAATTATTTGGTTCTAACGACAAAAACTTGAAACTTTTAAAGAAGTTGTTCCATGTTGAAATATACTCAAATAATAAAGATATAATTGTAGATACTTTTGAACCTAAAATTATTTCAGAACTTACTAAAATGATAGGTATTCTAATTAAACTTATCAGAAAGAATCTTGCAATTAGCGAAAGAGATATTATTTATATCAAGCAGTTACTTCAAGATTCTGAAGAGGAAGATATATTATCACTTTTCTTAAATAGAAAAGAAATAATTAAGACACTTTCTGGAAAGCCTATCTTTCCTAAAACATTAAATCAAAAACGTTATGTTAAGGCTATTGAAGACAATACGATTGTTTTTGGTATAGGACCTGCTGGTACAGGAAAAACCTATTTGGCTGTATTAATGGCGTTAAAAAAATTAAAAGATCACTCTATTAAAAAAATAATTCTTACAAGGCCAGCTGTTGAAGCAGGTGAAAGCCTAGGATTTCTACCGGGAGATTTGAAGGAAAAAGTTGATCCATATTTAAGACCACTATATGATGCTATTCATGAGGTCATGGGTCAAAAGCAAGCAGAAGAATATATTGAAAAAGGTATTATCGAAATTGCACCTCTAGCTTTTATGCGAGGACGAACATTAGATAAAGCGTTTGTAATTCTAGATGAAGCTCAAAACACTACTATTAATCAAATGAAATTATTTCTAACACGTTTAGGCTTTGGCTCAAAGATGATTGTTACTGGGGACATTACTCAAAGTGATTTACCAAGTAAAATTATTTCGGGTTTAGTTAAAGCTTCTGAAATATTGAAAGCGATAGATTCAGTTAAAATCCTCTATTTCGATAATAAGGATGTAGTAAGACATCCGCTAGTTCAATCAATTATCAAGAGGTTTGAAAATGATCAAAATTAATTATGTTAATCAATACAGTAAAAAAAATTTATATAAAAGAGCGATAACTAAAATGTTTAAAAAAGGTTATCGCGATTTGAAACTTATTGAACCAATTGTGGTATCTGTTATTTTTGTGGACAATGATACTATACAAGAATTAAATAAGGATTATAGAAATCTTGATAAACCAACAGATGTGTTAAGTTTTGAGAATGTTGATGATATCTATGAAATAGGAGACATTTTTATTTCTATAGATAAAGCAGAAGAACAAGCCAAAGAATTAGCTCATACTTTTGAATATGAGTTAGTGTATCTCGCTGTTCATGGTTTATTGCATTGTTTGGGATATGATCACGTTGAAGATGATGATGCAAAAGAGATGGATAAAAAACAAAGACTCATAATGAGTAATACAAAATATACGAGGGAATAATATGAAGAAATTATACGAAATTGCAAGAAAAAACATTAAAAACGCATATGCACCATATTCAAAATTCAGAGTTTCAGCCGCTTTAAAACTTAAAAACGGTGAAGTTTACAAAGGTGTAAACGTAGAGAATGCTGCTTATGGATTATGTAACTGTGCTGAAAGAAGTGCATTATTTGCTGCTTATTCTAACGGAGTAAGAAAAGACGATATAGATAGTTTATTAGTTTATACTGATAAAGAGCATTTTGTATCACCATGTGGCGCTTGTCGTCAAGTGATAAGTGAGCTTATGCCAGAAGATTCTAAAATTATTTTAGCAAATAATAAGGGCGAATTTCAAGAAATTATAAATAAAGAGTTGTTACCATACGGCTTTACAAGTGAGGATTTGTAATGTTCAAATCAGGTTTTGTTTCTATTATTGGAGAACCTAACGTTGGTAAATCTACTTTATTAAACCGAATATTAAAGCAAAAGGTGGCCATTGTATCAAATAAACCACAGACTACTAGAAATGTATTTTCTGGTATTCATAATGATGGTAATTCACAGATTATATTCTTAGATACACCAGGAATCCACAAAGCAAAAACAAGATTAGGTGAATATATGTCTAGTGCTGCTATATCAACTGTAAAATCAGTTGATTTAGTTTTGTTTTTAATTAATGCGTATGATAAAGTGCTAGATTATAACATTGAAATATTAAAAAAATTAAGTGGTGTTAAAACGCCTGTATTTCTGGTTATTAATAAAATGGATACTATCAAAGATGTATCGAGATTAGAATCTTACATTAATGAATATAAAAAGGTATTTCAATTCAAAGGTATTTTTGGAATTTCAGCTCTTCAAGGTGACAATGTTCCACTATTGATTGAAGATATTAAAAAAGAGCTAGAGGACGGACCTAGGTATTATCCTGAAGGAGAAATATCTGACCGACCAGAAACTTTTTTAGTTCAAGAATTTATCCGTGAAAAAATCTTAGAATTAACTCATGAAGAAATTCCTCATTCAGTAATGGTTTATTTAGAAAAATTTCAAGAAAAAAAAGCTATAATTAATATTATGGCGACTATCGTTTGTGAAAGAAAATCTCAAAAAGGAATTATTATTGGTAAGCAAGGTCGTAAGCTAAAAGCTATTGGTACTAGAGCCAGGGTAGATATAGAAGCGCTTTTAAAGAAAAAAGTATATTTAGAAATATTTGTTAAAGTTGAAGCCGATTGGCGTAATCGAGAATACTATCTTAAAAACTATGGGTATAAACCTGACCAAAACGGGTGATATAATTGGAAAACATCAAAGGATTAGTTTTAAAATCAATTAATTACAAGGAAAGTTCAAAAATAATATATGTATATACAAATTCTGGTCTTAGAAGTATTCTAATACATGGTTCTAATAAACTTAAGAATAGATACTTAAACTTACCTAGAGTTCTAAATTATATTGATATCCATGTCTCAGGAAAAGAACTAGTTACTTTTAGAGATGGGGATGTTATCAACGGGTTTAGAGACATTGCGAGTGATTTAGAAAAGTACACCTATACTACACATATTTTAGAGCTAATTTACAGTTTTTCAAGTCATGACCATGATCACGAAAAACTATTAAATTTTCTGTTAAAAATATTTACAATAATCGAAAAAGAAAGCAAATATATTCCTTATTTAAACATGATTGAATTAAAATTACTGTATTTATTAGGAGTGAATCCTTTACTCAATCAATGTGTTAGTTGTGGTAGAACTGATAATCTGAAATTTTCTATTTCAGAAGGAGGTATGTGTTGCCCAGATCATTTAAAGAATCCTACAAAAATAAATGATATGAGCCTATACTATTTTAAGTATCTTTACTATTTTGATTTATCAAAAGATATAATGGTAGATATAGAAGAAAACTACCTAAGAGAATTGAGAATAATTTTAGATAGATATTACGAATATCATTTAAATATTAAAACAAATTCAAGAAAAATATTGATGGGACTTATAGGATACTAATAAGTTCTTTTTTCATGAAATATATATATATATTTCCATGACCTTGACAACGTGCATTAATGCTTTTATAATTATACTGGTAAAGTTTGCAGAAAAAAACGAGAGGATGAGCGATTTGAAATACACTTTAGAACAACTATTTGCTTACTCAAAGCAATACGGATTTGTCTTCCAAGGATCAGAAATTTATGGAGGTTTAGCCAACACCTGGGATTACGGACCATTAGGTGTTAGTTTAAAAAATAACATAAAAAAAATATGGTGGGAAGAATTTGTTTCAAAAAATAAATATAACGTAGGAATTGATTCGTCAATTCTTTTAAACCCGAAAACATGGGAAGCTACAGGCCATGTGAATGGATTTAAAGATCCACTAATGGATTGTAAAGTTTGTAAAGCGAGACATCGTGCGGATAAACTAATTGCTAGAGCTACAAAAAATGAAGTAGATGCTGATGGTTGGGATTACCAAAAAATGTATGATTACATTATAGAACATAAAATTAAATGTCCTAATTGTGGAGGTTTTGATTATACTCCTATTAGAGAGTTCAATTTGATGTTTAAAACACAACAAGGAGTAACTTCAGAGTCAACTAACGACATTTATTTGCGTCCTGAAACAGCTCAAGGGATTTTCTTGAACTTCAAAAATGTTTTAAGAACATCAAGAAAGAAAATACCTTTTGGTATTGGACAAATTGGTAAATCATTTAGAAACGAAATCACACCTGGAAACTTTATTTTCCGAGTTCGAGAATTCGAACAAATGGAATTAGAATTCTTCTGTAAACCAGGTACAGAATTTGAATGGTTTGATTATTGGAAACAATATGCACTAGATTTTCTAACTAAAGTAGGAATTAAATCTGAAAACGTTAAATTTTATGATCATCCTAAAGAAAAACTTTCATTCTATTCAAATGCTACTACTGATGTATTGTACCGTTATCCTTGGGGATTTGATGAATTATGGGGTATTGCTTCTCGTACTGATTACGATTTAAGTAAACATCAAGAATGTTCAGGTCAAAAATTAGATTATTTAGACCCAGAAACTAATCAGGCTTACATTCCTTATGTAATCGAACCTAGTTTAGGTGTTGAGAGACTTTTTTTAGCTATTATAATTGATAGTTTGGAAGAAGAACAAATCAATGAAAAAGAAACACGAACATTATTGAGAATAAATAAAAGATTAGCACCAAACAAAATCACAGTATTTCCATTAGTGAAAAAATATCATACGCCGAAAGCTAGAGAAGTTTATGAACAATTACTATCTGATTTTGAAGTTACTTATGATGACACAGGTAACATTGGTAGGAGATATCGTAGAGCTGATGCTATTGGTACACCTTACTGTGTAACAATTGACCAACAAACTATAGAAGATAATACAGTTACAGTTAGAGAAAGAGACTCAATGCAACAGGTTAGACTTTCTTTATCAGAACTTAATGAATACATGTTTAAAGAATTAAAAAAATAACAAAAATCTAAGAAGGTGAACCTATGGCTAAAATCAGTCAACAGACAATTGATTTAATTATAAACTCGGCTGATATTGTAGATGTGGTGAGTGAATTTGTCCCGTTACAAGCGGCTGGTAAAAATATGAAGGGATTATGTCCTTTTCATAGTGAAAAAACGCCTTCATTTTTTGTAAGCAAAGAAAGACAGATTTTTAATTGCTTTGGATGCGGAGAAAAAGGTAATGCAATTACTTTTATCCAAAAATATAAGCATATGACTTTTGTAGAAGCGTTACATTTTTTAGCAGATAGATATCATATAGATATGGAATTTGATTCTACACAAATAAGAAATAATACAGCTACAAATCTTTATAAAGCAAATGACAAAGCATTAAAATTCTATCAACTAAATCTTCTGAATATGAATTCAGGAAAAGAAGCTCTAAACTACTTGATTCAAAGAGGATTAGATACCAAAACAATGGAAGAGTTTGAATTGGGTTTTTCACCAAATTCTGGAAAAGCTTTGTATACACAACTTAGCAAAGACTTTCAACCATTAGATTTACTAAATGTTGGACTTATAAACAAAGGTAACACAGATTACTATGACCTTTTTAGAGGTAGAATTATGTTTCCAATAAGAGATGAATCTAATCGAGTTATCGCCTTTAGTGGCCGTGTGTTTGGCAATGATGATAACCCAGCTAAATATGTTAACACGGCTCAAACCGAAATCTTTTCAAAAAGTTCTGTTTTATATAACTTAAACAATGCTTTGCCACACATTAGAAAAAACAATCGAGTGGTTTTAATGGAAGGATACATGGATGTAATTAAAGCATCCAAAGCTTTGGTTAAGGAAACGGTTTGTTCAATGGGAACACAATTAACAAAAGACCAAGTTTTAAAACTAAAGAAACACACTGATAATATAGTAATATGCTATGATGGGGATAGAGCAGGTAAAGAAGCTACTTATAAAGCAATTAAGATATTTGAAGAAGCTAA
>Ga0307928_10003991_pt1 | contig 11240 bp, 2 predicted proteins | sample AceLakmetagen232_FD_201815 | JGI IMG/M metagenome (GOLD analysis project Ga0307928, IMG submission 201815) | Saline water microbial communities from Ace Lake, Antarctica - #232 | ecosystem: Environmental > Aquatic > Non-marine Saline and Alkaline > Saline | place: Antarctica: Ace Lake...
CATCCACGATCTTGCCCTCACGGAACACGGACCCGATGGCCCGCGTGGCAGCCCCGTCAAGCGCCGGCACCTTTTTGCAGGCTCGCCGCAGGATGGTGAACGGGTCCGGCGGCGTCGGGGGGGCCGGAGCCTGAGCAACAGGCGCTCTCGGCTCCACAGGGGCATCCACAGGCGGCATCACATCGACAACAGGCGCGGGGGCCTGTGGTGCCTGCACCGGCTCTTGCACCGGCTCAGTGGGCGTAGCGAGGCCCTGCGGCAGCGTGTCTGCCGGGGGCGTCTGGTTCGGCGCGGGTCGTGCGGCGGCCATAGGCGCCTTGCCTCGCTCAGGCTGCGGCGTGGCATCCCGTTCCAGCCTCTGGTTCACGTAATCTTGCCATGTGGACTCACCGCTACTGATGGACCCATAGACGTTCCGTAGGTCCGTAAGCTGCGCGGGCGAGAGCGTGGCGAGAGAAGCGCCGACATACCACTCCAGCTTCTCAATCGGGACATTGATTCTGTCGAAGCCGTCCGCCACAGCCTTCCGGGCAGCGTCAGGGTCGGCCGCGTCTGCCTGCGCACGGGTACTGAGGATCGTGTCCATCGCCTCGTTGACGATGTCATGCGGCATCAGGCGGATGATGAGGTTCCGCAACGCCTTGGATTTGGCACTGTTCGCCTTGACGAGCAGGTCGTCCTCCGTGGCCCGCACAAGGTAGGTCGTCTGCCCCCTACTGTTCTGCCGCTGGCTGATGACGTCTTGCCCCTTGGAGACCTTCAGGCGCTCGACGGTCTTCCGTGTCACCACCGCTTCCGAGGCGGTGATGTTGTTCTCAAGGTCGATGAGCGTCAGCGCCACCACGAGCACCTCGTCGTCATCGTGGCGCACGGCGGCGACATAGCGCAGGTTGCCGTAGTTCCGCATGAGTTCTTCGGCGAGACGGATGCCCGGGCCCGTCACCGTGCCTGTTCCGATGGGCTTCTTATAGAGGGCGCTCTTGTCGTTGGCGAAGTGCGGGCGCTTGCATGTCCGCAAGACGGCCGTGCGAGCTTTGTCCTCGTTGCGGGGCCTGCTGATAGCCACGGTGTATGCGGCCTCGACCTCGGCCTTGGCGATGGCAGCTTGGTGTGCCACAGCCGCAGGCATACCCACCGGGGCGCCAGACGTCGGCACAAGGTCCATTCCTCCGTCTCTCGTCTCGTCACTCATCGTTCGCTACCTCGTTGTCGGGGGAGCCTACGACACTCCCGTCCTCGATAATCACGGCCCCGGCGTCGCCGGTGCCAACGCGCTCCACCCATATCTGATACTCTTTGTCGCCCGCCAATTTGGCGAGGGCGGCCAGATGAGCGTTGTCCAGCAAGCTCCCGTCCTGTATCAGCATCACCCGCAGGCGGGGGTTCTTCGCCATGCCGATCGCGGCGCTCACATGGAGCTGCACGCTCTGGGCAGCCTGCTGGAGCGGCAGGTCCTCATACATCACACCGTCCGGCGACACACCCAGCCCCGGCACGGGCATCTCGGCATCGTGCAGGAGCGTGTCCTGCTCTTCGCCGAGATCGTCCAGGGCCGCTTGATGGCCGGCAATCACAGCCAACAGGGCCTGTTCACTCGCCACGAGTTCCACCATCCGCCGCTTGCGGTCCACGTCCGCGTTGACAGTTGAGACGTTGGCGATCTGCGCCTCCAGCTCCGCCGTGTCAGGCCGGAACCCGAGCGCGTCCAGTGCAGCCTCGTCCTTGCGGCACTGTGCCTCAGCGGCCGCGTGTGTGACTGTGGCCTCTTTCAGGTTGTCTTCCGCTTTGTAGAGGGCATCTTGGGCTTTGTCCAAGGCACCCTCCGCGTCGTCCCACGTCTGGCGCTGCGCTTCGATCTCCCGCAGCGCCCCCGTGATGTCGTCGGCCGTGATTGCCTCGGCAGGGGTATCAATCGGCAGGGGCGGCATCTCCTTGATGGCCGCTGTCACCTGCGCCAGGTCTCGCTTGGTGTCCCGGCGCGTCTCCATGAGAGCCTTGCGCTGCACATCCATGTCGTCCAGCGTCTCATCGAGCCCCAGCAGCCCCAAGAGCAACGCTCTCTGCGCCGGCGGCTTCATCCGGTTGAACGCCAGCGGGTCGAATGTCAGGTCGCCTTTCATGGCCTCAATCACCTTCTGCGGCGACCGGGCTTCGAGCACCATGCCGTCCGGCTGCACCAGTTCGAGCCGCAGGTAGCTGGCCTTGGGCGTGATGGTCCGGGTAATGCGGAAGCGAGGTTTGCCGTCCTCGCCGCCGAGTTCCACCACGACGCTCGCCTTGTCCTCGCCCGTCCGAATCGGGTCCGGCGGCACCATCCGCTCACCACCGAGGGCACAGATGATCGAACGCAGCAACGCCGTCTTGCCCTGCTCGTTCATGCCCCCGATGATGACCAGCCCGCCGGCCGGGTCGGGCCGCACCTGGACTACGCGCAGGCGCTGCACATTGGTTGACGTAAGGCTTACGATCCGCACACTGTCATCCGGCACGGTGAGTTCACTTGCCACTCGTCGGTCCTCCTGTATAACCAGTCGATGTCCGCCCGCGGAAATACGGGCAGGTGGCCGCATAGCCACAGAATCGTTCGGAGCACACCCATGAGTCACGGGAACACGGCAGGAAGACCCCGCTGTCGATAGCCTCAACGGCCACTGCAATGCGCCGCATGAGCACCTCGTAGTCGCGCTCGTCCCGGTGCGTCTTGATGGTCACGGCTTTCGGGGTCTTCGTCTTCACCAGCGCGTCTATGTACAGCTCCTCGGGCGGCTGGCCCTCCAGCACGCTCGACGCGAACGAGTAAAGGGTCAACTGGTCCGAGGCATCGACGGACGCTTGGCTGGGGGCGCGTGCCGCGGTCTTCGTGTCACGGATGACCGTCGGCCCCTCCTGGACGTCGATGGTCCCCGCGAGGTCGTAGGGGTAGCCCTCAAGCTCAATGAGGCACCACCGCTCGACGTGAGTGGGGGTGCGCAGGGGCGCTACCATGTAGTGGTAGCAGTGGGCCAGCTTGACCGCCATGTCCGTCGTCTCGCCGCGCCATGCGTCCGAGGACCGCAACGCCCGCTCTTCATCGGTCAGCCAGTAATTGCCCGTCTCGAACGCCGCGGCTACACAGTCGCGCGCTGCGGTTTCCACGGCATCGGTCTCAGCCAGGGCACCCGTGTCGATCTTGTGCTGAAGGTCGAGTTCGATGGCCTTGTGCGTCGCCGACCCGGTGAGCAACGCCATCGCGGGAGGGATGATCTCCTCCTCGATGTAGCGCCGCCGGAATTGCTCGCCACAGCGCGCAAGCATACTCAGGTGGCTGCTGTGAATCTGGCGCTTCGCCATAGGGGGCCTCCCGCTATAGGGGCGCCCCCCGAGGCGGCTATCGGCAACTCAGGTGCCGCCGGTTCCTCACGGACACCGGCGCCTCGGGGGGGCGAGTACATGCAGCGACCGCGCACAGACGGGCCGCGGTCGGGGCAGTAGGTTGTTTGATGGGTGTGAGTTTTCATAGCCACGGTTACCTTACTACCATGCACACCCCCGTGTCAAGACTTTTTTACCGAATATCCTTAGATTGTCTCAGGAAACGCGTTGAACAGGATCAGCCTTTATGCTACACTGTTGAATAGACACAATGATTCTCCTATCTGTATGGCTCGGCAGGCGGCGGACACCGCCCGCCGGGCCTTTGTTTTGTATGGCTGAGAGGGGCTTAGGGGGCATTCTGCTGGGCCGCGCGCAGCCAGCCCATCATCCGCCGCCCACGCGCCCTGAACGCTTCGCTTCTCGTGCTGTACCCCCTGCGCTTCGCCTCTTTTATGAGGAAGCCCATGGGGCCCGCGTCGGAGAAGTCATAGCGGCGTAGTGTCATCCTTGCACGAGCAATGGATCGCGCCCACTTCGTCCAACGCGCCTTGTAAGCGTCTCGAACCTCACCCTTGCGTTTGGCAGGGCGCGGGGAGCTTAGGGCGTAGAGGTGCCGTCCGAGGAACGGGGCGGACGCGGCGCTTGCCGGTAGTTTGTGGCCTTCATCCACGGCGCGCATGAACTCTCGCGCCCTCGTGGTCATGGCGTGCTCCCACTTCTTCATCAGCTCGTAGTCGGGCTTGGGCTTCGCCCTCTCTTTTTTCACAGCGGCCCACAGCCGCTCCACGTCCCACAACGTCTGGTGCGCTTCCTCAAGTTCGGCCATCGCTACATGTACCCGGTCACGCTCGGCCTCCGCCTTGCTCCCCGACACGTCCCCGTGCGTCTCGCGGGTCTCGATGTCCTTCAGCGTGGTCTTCAGTTGCGCATAGCGTTGGTCAAGTTCGGCCAACGTCTGAACACTCTTGCTGCTCCAGCCGCGGCGCTCGCGCTCAACAAGCCGCGACAACAGCGGGAGGTTTGCGGCGTCAACCGGCCGCCCTTTCGCGAGATTGTCCACCAGCTTTACGGAGTCTGTAAGCTGTCGCGTGAACATTTGCCGCGCGGCAAATCGAACATGGATAGGGGACACCTTCAGGCCCTTACCTATCGCGTTCCACACGTCCGGCATCGTGGGCCACGTCCGCCACTGCGGGCTGTCCGGGTACTTCTCCTCCATCCAGCGCGGCACAATGTACTGCTCAAAGTAGTTATCGTAATTCCGGCCAAGGTCGATGGCCGTCTGCATCAGCATAGGGACAACGTCGCCTACCAGCGGCACACTGGCGGCGTTCTTCAGCGCCTCCTTAGCAAGTTCCCCAGCGTCCATACCGTCGCCGAGCAACCATCCCTGCACTGCGTTGTAGCCCACCATGAAGGCCGCGCCAGGAATACCCTTATCAATCGGCAATTTGAATGGGCCCACTACGAAATACCGTGTGCGCTCCTTTGCCGGGCGCTGGCGTAACTGCTCAAGCAGCTCCTCCCGCTCCTCGGGGTCAGGGACCAACATATAGATGAGGGCTATACTCGCGGCTGCCACGCACCCGCCGAGTGCCCCGATGTACCCGATCTTCGCCGTGGTGAATGCCCGCTTGGCAGGGTCGGCGTCCGTGAAGCGTTCGATGTGCCCGCCTAAGATTTGTAGGGAGGCGTTCAGGAAGGCGCCGCCGCCAATAATCGGCGGCATGGCGGTGCCACCGGGCTTTTGTATAAAGCGGCCCGACACCATGTCGAAGGCCCGCTGCGCATACTCCGGTGAGTAGCCGCGTTTGCGCTCCATGTAGAACGCCGACCGGCGCGGCAGCATTTCACCCCCCGCCGATATGAGCGGCCCGAATGTAGCGTAGTTGAACACCCGTAGCCCCGTGCCTAGTATCGCAAGAGCCTGTTTGGGGCCGTGGGCCATCTTTTCCCACGGCCCCATCTCGCTGTATCCGGGCACAACAATGTCTGAGAGAAGCATGTCCTTTACGGAGGCCACAAAATGCTGATGCAGGCGGTCGTGGATGGTGCTGTCGGCGCGGCTCAAGAGTTCCGTCCCGCTCATCTCACTCCGGTCGGCTCCGGTTATCCACTTGACCAAGCCATGCACAGCGTTGAAACCGGGGATCAGGCTTTCAAGCCCCTGCCCCATGAACATTACATTTATCATGTCGCGCGGCCCCGTGTTCACTGCCGCAAAGCCGATGTTCTGCGTAATAAGTTCCTTCGTCGGCTTGTTGACCTCATGGGCCATGTCAGTGATGACCTTCAGAAACGCAGGCAGGTTGCCAGGCCCCCTGAGAATGTCGAATATCACCGGGTCACCGACTTCGTAGAACCGCTTCTCCCCTTTGTCGAATTGTGCTACAACGTAGCGCGCCCGTGGGCTTTTATGGCGCCAGACCGGCTGGCCGGGGGTCACGATGTCCAGGTCTCCCGGCTTCACGGTTTCGCCGGCTGGCAACCCGTCCACATCGACATCGAGTTCGGCGGCGCGCGTAGCGTTCAAATAATTAGCCACCGCCTGGGCCTGCTCGTCCGGCCGGAGCTTGGCGACGAGGTCCGGGTCCATTTTTAGTTCTACGAACAGACGGCGTACGCTTTTCCGCGCATCGAACGGAACCGCCTCGTTCGCGCCGACCTCGCGTGTCCACCGTATCATGGACTCTATCAAGCGGTTCAGGTCGTATGCTTCATACGCGCGAGCGGTATGGCTTTCCAGCGCCTCGTCCAGTGTGCGCAGGGCTTTGGAGCTGCCGCGCGCTCTAAAGATGCTCTGCGGGGTCGGCACCGTCTGGCCGGTTGGGAGATGGGCAGAGCCCGCCTGTCGGGGCAGCGGCACGAAATCGGTCCACGCCTCCCGCGCGGTCACCGCATCCGTTACACTTAGCTCTCCACTCATCGCCGACATGAGCAAAAGAGCGTCGAAGTGCTCGCGCAGCGTCCCCTCAAACGTCGTGCCCCACGTGGGGTGTGCCTCGTCCCATGCTGCAATTTGCCGCGCCACCGCCTCCGGCGGCAGGTCACTCGTCCGGCCGGGATACTCGTGGCCTTTGTTCTCCCACCGCATAAGCATTGCTCTCGACTGCGCATAGAGAGAAAACGCGCCCCAATCCTCAAGCCCTACTTCGTTCCGAATCTCGCATACTGCCTGGCCCGTGAGATAGGCCCAGTGCCCGTGGCCCGGCGCCTTTGGCACATTGAACCCTGCGGCGCGGAGCGTCTGTATCTGCTTGGCAGGGATCGACCACAATCCATCCCCCATCATGCGAACGCGGACGCCATTGTTGCCGGCCTTGTCGCCCCCGATCACTCGGGCAACCTCGTGCATGGTGTGGAGGCTCGAATTATACACACTGCCCATGTCACTAGGCGAGTCCGTGGTGGCCTTTTTGAGGCGGCGCGCGTCGGCCAGCCGTTTGCGGTGCGCCCTGCTCACCAACCGGTGGGCGAGATTGATAAGCCCCGTCGGGTCCGCCGCTTCTATGCCCCGCTGCCCACTGGCCGCGAGGAATGCGGCGCGCTCTATGCGCTGGATGCTGGCGCCGCCCCCGAACACGCCATACATGGCCTGTGCCTTCATGGCTTTGAGAGAGTCCCGCAGTTGCGCTTTCGTCGGACGGTCGTTTTCCATCGCGGCCATCCGCTCTTCATACGACCTTTGGCTATGTCTCACCCACGCCCTATGAGTATCGCGTAGTCCAGACAGGACGGTCGGCGCCGCCTCTTGAACCCTTGTCTCAAAGCGTGTGCGCAGGTTGTCGGGGATACTGTTATAGTCGTCGATGTAACGCCGGACCAGCTCGGCCATGCCTTCCTCGGCAGTCTCGGCGGACGCCATCGAGTCCTCCATGCTGGCGACGAACTCAAGATCATCGCGCATCGAATCCCAGATGCCCGGCTGCGTATCCTGCAAGTAAAAGCTGAGACCGTGGCCCGCCTCATGGAGGTTGCCGATCCAATCGTCCGTCATGCTGCGCGCCATGTGCGGCCCCGGCCAGTAACGTCCGGGCTTCCCCTTTGACAGTTGCGTCTTGCCAACTCGCAGCTCCATGTGGATTACACGGTTCAGCCCGTCCATAATTGACCGAATACCTATCTTCGCCTTGGCTCCACGTCCAATGTCTTTCTGAAGCCTGCCCATCAGCCGTTTGCCCGCGCGGGTCTCCTGCGGCAGCCCGACAAACGGTGCGCCCGGCGCCGGGGCGTCGCGTCCGCTCGGCGCGGCACCACCGTCCGCATTACGCCCCCCATAGCTGTCGCCCTCCGGGGGCACAGGGCCTACCCCCGGTCCGCCTTCTTCTCCTTCTGCGCTTTCTGCGAAGAGGTCGCCGCTTGCTGCGCCTTTTGCCTGTCCCCGGACCTTACTGCGTGCGCTACCACCTCGTCCCACGTCAGTACCTTGACCCGCTTCGCCTTCGACATCGCCTTCTCCTTCCATGACAATCCCGTGGACTATGGAAGCCGCCTGGCCCCCGTAGGCCGTCGAGAAGTCGATCTTCTGAATCTGCGCCACAATGTCCGCCGTAACCTGCCCGAGGACCTTCGGCGTCGGCCGCTCGACGTATGTTTCCACGCCCGCGGTGACGATGTTTGCAATAGGGCCCTTCAGGTGCCCCATGCGTTCGACGAGGTCCGCGAGAAGCTGTGCGTCCTGCTGAATGGCCTTGAGGGTGTTCGCGTCGATGGAACTCGAACTGACGTTCTCAATGAACCCCTTGCTGGCAACAACGCGCTTGCTGGTGGTCGCCATCTTGCGGAGTGTCGATACGACGTGCGATGTGACCTTGGCGGTCTCCGCGACGTGGCCCACCTCGAACGCCCCGAACATATCCTTCTTGGTGGTCGTGGGGGCGAGGTTACTGGCGCGCACGAGGAATCGGGCTTCCTGCTGGGTAAGGGGGAGCTGCTTCTGCATATACTCCAGGACTGCCACCTGCGTCTCGGCCTGCGCTTTAGGCATCTCTTTGCCGATCCACTGTGCGAGGCCGGGGTCGATCCCTTCCTGGATCATGTAATCAAAGGCAGCCTGCGTCATCACGTCTTTCGTCATGCCCGCCGCTTGCACTGCCGCGGTATGAGTAATCGGTATGCCACGTTCCACCAGATCGGCACGGCTAAAGCCGCTGTCCCGGATGACCTGTGCCACGCTCCACGGGCTTGCCGTGCCGGCGCGGATGTTGGCAAGGGCTGCGTCTACGCGAGCACGAACCGGGGTCCACCCGTTGGCCGCCTCGTAGACTGTCGCGTATCCGGTATGCTCTTCGGTCTTGCCCTCGGCTCGGAGTCGCTGGTTGAGGTTGGTGCGCTGATGCCCGTCCACGACTTCGATAGACCCGCCTTTGTTGCGCCACACGCGCATGTTGAGTGCGTCTGCGGCCTCCCATGTGTCCACGTCCTTTAGGACCCCTGTGTCCCCCGTGTCCTTCGCCGCTTCGAGCTTGAACTGCCATCTCTTCGGGTTGAGGACCACAGTGTCGAGGTCGATGCTATAAGGCTGGTTCGGGACAGTGGGCGTGCCTGCCGGGGGCATGTCGAGAGAGTTGGAAGGGCCTGGGGCAACCCCCTCCGGCGTCGGGACATCACCGGGTGCTTCCGCTGCGGGCTGTGCGGGAGGTGCTGGCGCGTCTATCTCGCCCGCCGCGGCGTCCATACGCTCCAGCGCCTCCTGCGCCCACCCATTGTTGCGGTACTGCTCCAGCACTTCGCGGGGAACGGGTTTGCCTTCAGCCACGGCCCGATCTACGTGGTTCGCGTGCGCGGATGTCCTGATTGATACCGCGTCAACATTCGTGTCGGGGCCGACGAACTCCTCCCGTGTCATCTCCCACGGTTCCTTGCCCGACTCCGCCATCCGCACCGCATGGGCGCTCGGTGGTTCCGCCCCGGTGCGCCACGTCGTTACCTCGTTGGCGCTGTCGGCCGCTTCCTCGTATGTCTGGAAGCGGTCGGGGTCCTCAGAGATAAGGCCCTCAGCATACATCTTCCGCCAAAACGGTAGCGCGTCTTCTGTCGGGTGGTCGAGGGTGACAGTCGCCCCCGCGCCCTTCAACTCTTGCAGAAGCCCGCGCCCTTGCTCTTCGCTCTCCCCCCAGGTGAAGCGCCCCGTCTCCTCCTCGGCCCCGACTGTCCTCCTGAACTTGTGCCCCTCTATTGTGACGAGATCGCCGTCGGCTTCTGCGGCCATCCCCTCGAACTCGCCGGACGCATCGGCTGTGTCCAGCACCTCCTGCGTGGTTGCGGCCGCTGCTGCCACCTCTCGCTGCACCGCTGCCACGCCCTGCTCGCCCGTAAGCGCGGGTAGCGCCCGCAACGCTTCCTGAGCCCATTCCTCGTCCTTGTAGTTCTCCAGCACGCCCCGTGGAACATACTTACCCTTGTAGACGGCATCAAAGACGATGGACTGATGCACGCCGCGCGCTGCGTCCGCAACCGTCTGATCCGGCCGCAGGGCCCGCAGATGAATGGAGGAGTCCACATCATCCCGTGCGAGGTCCGCACTCACGTCTTGAATGAAGCTACGGGAGTCCACATACTCCCGCTGTGTCATCTCCCACGGTTCCCTGACTGCTGGCGCTCCCTCTCGGGCCGCCACGGGCTGCCCCTGCTGCGCAGGAGCCTCTGCGGGGGGCATTGGACCTTCCGCCAGCTGTGTCGCTCCTGCGGGCGCTGGGAGCGTCTGTGGGGCAGCCTTGAAAACATACCGCCCCCCTTCGGCCACTACCAGACCCTCGGCGAATGCCTCTGCCGCTACCTCCGCGTCCAGCCCGAGCCCGATGTAGCCCTGAAGCGCCTCGCTCCCGGACGCCCGCGCCGCTGCAAGGAGCGCCTTCTGGTCGGCCGCCGGCATCTTGTCCCAGATAACGTGCCCAAGCTCGTGCATCAGTGTCTGCTTCGGGTCCGTCACATCCGCGTTCAGAGAAATATGATGGGCGCCGAGATCAACTTCCCCCTGCCCCGATAACTCGAACTTGTAAGGGGCGTCGATGGTAACACGGGTGATGTCAAGCTCTTCAAGAAGGGTGCGTATCGTCGGGTCGGCGACGGCCGCCTGGAACAGATTCACCCGGTCCTTGCGCACGGTCGCGTTGCTCTCAAGTGTCACCCCCGGAATGGCCTCTACTTTCATCAGGGGTGCTTCATCCTTGTCGGCCAACAGCTTGGCGGGCTTCTCTTTCAGGACCCCTTCCATGAAGCCATCATTTGCGTCGATGCCCTCGGCACGCGACTCAAACCGCAGAAGGACTTCCCGCGTTCTCTCGTCGAAGGCAGGCAGCTTGCGCAGCCCCGCAAAGTCCGAGACACGCATGAGGGCCCGGAACCCATTGGCATCCTTGACAAGAACCTCGGCGTCGGGCATCGCTGCGACGAGCGCATCAACATCCGTGCGGTCTGTCAGATAGGCGTCGGCGACACTCCCATCCTGCTGGCGGTATACCGTGACCCCCAGTTCCTCTGCACGCGCGGGCCGCTCGGCTACGGGTATGGCAACCGCAGGGGCGGCGGTCTGCCGAGGTGCGGGCATCTGCTCTTCCGGTGACAGCGGCAGGGGGGGCGTCTCACCAGGCAGAAGGGGCGTTTCTTCCGGTCCTGCTCGCTGCGGGAGCGCCGGTGCTTCCCCTGGGAGGAGTGGAGTTTCCCCGACCCCCGCACGCTGCGGCAGAGGTGGGGTCTCTCCGGGCAACAAGGGTGTCTCGCCGGGCTCGGGCCTTGGCATCGCGGCGTCCGGCAACCCCGGCGCTTCTCCTGGTGCGGGACGCGGCATGGCTTCGGGCGATAGCGCAGGTGGCGAGCCACCGCCCACGGCCTGTGCTTCAGCCACGGCAACGCTGCGCTGCATCTTGGTCCGCAACCCTGCGGGC
>Ga0307928_10003992_pt1 | contig 11239 bp, 23 predicted proteins | sample AceLakmetagen232_FD_201815 | JGI IMG/M metagenome (GOLD analysis project Ga0307928, IMG submission 201815) | Saline water microbial communities from Ace Lake, Antarctica - #232 | ecosystem: Environmental > Aquatic > Non-marine Saline and Alkaline > Saline | place: Antarctica: Ace Lake...
TTATTCCTATTTACGATATAGATGGGAATTTTTTATTTAATAAATACAGGTATTACCCACAAATAGAGGGTGAGCCTAAATATAGTTATGATAGTGGATCAAGTTCAGCCTTATATAATTTACAAATTATTAAAGAATATAAGAATAATAATCATATAATAATTTGTGAGGGAGAATTAGATTGTTTAGTTTTAGAAGCCAATGGTTTTAAGGCAGTATCCTCTACTGGTGGGGCTGGAACATTTAAAAAAGAATGGTACGAATATTTTAATAACAAGAATATTTATATTTGTTTAGATAGAGATGAGGCTGGTTATAAAGGTACTTTTAAAATATTATCAATAATACCTAATGCAACTGTTGTATTACTTCCAGATGAAGTTTTAGAGCATGGAGACATAACGGATTTTTTTGTTAAACTAAAAAGAACTCATGATGATTTTTATAAATTATTAGTAAATTCTAAAAGGTTTTTATTGCCATCACCACTACCAGAAAACTCAACAAAAGAAGTTAAGAAATCAATTATCTATAAGAATAAAAGATATGTTGAGGATTTAATGACACAATCACAATCACTTATCAGCCAGAGAAAAGACGATTGCTATATTCAAGTTCTTATAAAAATATTTGTTGATGAAATAAAGCGACAAAAAAGAATGTTATTACCACGAAACAAAATAAATAATTATGACGATAAAATAACACAATCAAAACAAATATTAATAGATAGCATTATAAAATTTGGTTCTAATAATAAGGCTAAATGTATTTGGCATACAGAAAAAACAGCATCAATGCACTACAACAAAGATGCCAATACGGTATTTTGTTTTGGGTGTGGTAATGGTGGTGATACCTTGGATGTTGTTATGAAACTTAACGGCTGTAATTTAGTTGAAGCATTGAAAATATTAAATTTATAATATCTATCAGTCAGTTCACTTATATAGTGTATCCCATATTACTGACTGGTAGATATTATAAATATTAAAGTTATGCTAGAAATAAAATCAATAGAAAGGTTGGAAGAGGAGACAAAGAAAATATTTCTCTTGGAAGACGATGGTATAGTACGAATGGTTTGTGCCTGTATTATCGCCAATAGAATGGATATGGATCCAGTCTGGCTTTTAATTGTGGCACCATCATCGGGTGGTAAATCTGAAATGATACAAGCTATTACTGGTTTGGATTTTGTATATAATATTTCTGACCTTACAGTCAATACTTTTGCTTCTGGTCTTAAAAAATTAGGAGAGGAGACATCACTATTACTTAAAATTAATAATGGTGTAATGGCTTTTAAAGATTTTACATCTGTCCTGTCTAAAAACCATGATGCCAAAAAAGAAATAATGGGACAACTTCGTGAAATATATGATGGCGAATATACTAAAAGAACTGGTAATGCTGCTGATATAAAATGGACTGGCAAAGTTGGTGCTATTGCTGGTGCTACCGAGGTTATTTATCGTCACATGGAAGAAATGTCAGCTATGGGTGATAGATTTGTCATGTATAACATGAAACAACCAGATAGAATGGAAGTTGCCAGGAGAGCTTTAAAGAATGTTCACAATATGAAAGAAAATAGAGAGCACCTTAAACAATGCTTCGGTTCTTATATAAAATTTGTTTTAGAAAATGTCGATGATGAGGATATTACCCTGGAAGAAAATGTTAAAGAAGAATTATTAAATGTAGCTGACTTTGCGGCTAAGGTTAGATCAGCGGTATTAACAGATTTTAAAACTGGGTTAGTTGATTTTGTCCCTAGTGCTGAGATGCCAATGCGTATAACTTCACAACTTTATACTATTGCTTCGGCTTTTACTGCCATGAAAAGAGCTAGTGATGAGCATTGTGATTTAAAATTGAATGAAATTGAAAGAAAACTTTTATATAAGACAGCTTTTGATAGTATTCCTAGAACTAGAAGGGATATTTTAATACCATTAGCTATGTATAAGGGTGGTTGTAGTACTGCTGGTGTTGCCACTTATCTTAATTTACCGACAAAATCAGCTAGTAAATATTTAACTCAGATAAATGCCCTGGGTATTTGCACTAGAGAAAAGAAAGGTGGCGGTGTACAGGGTGATACTTGGAAAATAGTTGAGAAATATAGAGATATAATAATAAGACTTGAGAATTTAACAATGGTTGAGGATATATTATTAACCAGTGATCCGACTCGTGCTGAAGATGAGCTAGAGGATGAATGGTTGGATGGTGAAATAGGAAATGCTGATTTTGAAAATTCAGGATTTGACTTCGGTTAATGATATGATATAATTAAATTGCCTTTCTTTTTGTCATATAAGTATGCAAAAAATCACCGTCTATTTGGTGATTTTTTGTTAAGATAGAATATTTACGGACATGTTATCACATCCACGCTGAAGCAATTTGTTTGATATTTACCTAGTTTTTTTATTTTTTTTGTTTTTTGGTAGGATTGGTATAAGGAAACCCAGATACACCGATTTTCCCTACCGTAAATACCCTATCTTATAAGCTAATTGTTTTGCCTTCTCTTCGTTAAGACTTTTATTGCCATCCTTTATATCATTAAGTATATCAGTTATTTCGATCATATAAAAGTGCTTAACTCTTGGTTTCCAAAATTGTACGACTAAATACCCTGGACCATAAATAATAAAACTATCAAATGGCTTTTGTCCGATAGAATCATCAGGGATTTTAAATATTACACACCTAGATTTCAAACCATATCTTTGATGTTCATACACCTGAGATTTATAATTAAGACTTTTAGCTTTTGATAAATCAACTACCTTATGTTCAAATCTAGCTGAAATACCAAATGTCCAATTATAAAATACCCACTTATTAAATTTTGTTTGAAAAGTAGCTTCTCTTTTATTCATATTTTTTTATTTAGGATACCGTCTAGCATATTAAATAATTTTGACCATTCTTCTTTATTAATATGATGAACTATTTTACTTTCCTGTTTCTCAGTTAACTCAAATTCAAACTGATCATTGAGTTTATACCTGTCAACTATTTTAGAAATATTTTTTAAATAATTATAAAAATCAGTTCTCATATTTTATCTTTTAGTTGATTAGCTATTCTTCGCCAAGTACCATTACTGGCTGTTTTTAATAATTCGTTTAAGACTTCATTTCTTATTTTACCTTTAGATATATTCATTTTAGTTCCTCTAATCATACCAGTTTTAGGATCAAGATATAAAGTATCACCACACGCTATTGCTTGTGTTGCTATTCCTATTATGATTTCTTCTTCCATATAATTTATTTCTTCAAGATGTTTTTTACATACTAAATCTATCTTAAATAGACTGGCTATAAAGCCTAAATTCTTACCACAAATTGAACATTTAGAATGCTTCATATTATTTTAATTTAATTATCTATAAGCTGGGCGTGGGGTTTTAGATATTTTGCCTTATCCATTATCAATGGGGCATACAGGGACTTTCAACCCTCGTTCTTCTTAGTGATAGATTGATTAGTATTCTATCCTGCAATAGCACTTTTTACGCTACACTCGCCCAAGTTCACCCAGCTTACAGATAACTATTTTTTAATATCCCAAAAGTATTCACAATCTTTTTCTTCAAGATCTAAAAAATAAGATTGATAGCCATTAGGTTTAGCAAGAAAACGATAACATCTATTTCTTTTAGAACACTTTTTGTTTTTACACATTGAAATGTCTGACATATTTACTCCTTTAAATCGTTTATTAGTTGGGATTGTTCTCTGACTGCTTGATTAAAACCCTCTTTCCTATATTCAGTATCAGTATTATCTAAAATCTTTTCTTGTGCCAGTTCTCTACTCTTCAACCTACTAGCCTCTAGTAGTTCTTCTGCCATTTGGCGGATGAAGGTTTCTACATCATCACTTGCTAATACATCATCACTACCATATTCTATATCAACCTCTCCTTTACCAATATAAAATCTTCCAAACCTCTTTCTAAAAGAATCCAACTTACTGCTGATATTTACTTTTGTCATATTGTTATTTGTTATGAACTACTAATTCTTTAGTTAAGTTGTTAGTCATATCTTTATACTGTGCCCAAGTCATCCAATCACGTCTAAAACCTTTTTTTGTTCCTAATCTAGGAAATAAAATTGTTAATAAATACTTCTTTAACCAGTAGTTAAAATGTTTTCTTTTAGTCATATTATAATTACTATTAATTAAACTCTTAAAGATGGGGGCGAGGTTTGACTCGCAGATATTCCTTCAGCCGCCTTCTCGGAGAAAGGTTTATAGAAGTCCGATTATTACAATGCATTGAGGATATTCTCGGTATTTACGGCTCACAGTCCGCCAACCCCATCTTCAAGGGTTTAATTGTTTAACAAAAAGGAACACCCGTCAAAAATCTAAGCCAAGTGAAAAGCATACCTAACATTTGTATAATAAATAAAACTGTTCCTATCGTTACCGCTACAAGAATGGCAGAAAATATATTATTTTTTGTTTTAGTGGTCATAAATCTATTCCTTAGTTATTAAGATGTCGTGGAGGAACTGTTTTCTGGCTTTGATTGCCTCTTTGGTTGTTTTGTAACGACCGACAAAACGATTTTTACCTTTGATTTTTACCATTACAATATAATTATTTCTATTATATTAGCGTCAGTTGTCTCAATCTTTGTCTACCAATCTCGCAATATTCTTCACTTAGTTCAGCACCTATAAAGTTTCTACCTAAATTCTGACTAGCGACAGCAGTAGTCCAGCTCCCCATAAACGGATCAAAGACTAGGTCATTTTCTTTTGATGATTTCTGTATAAAATAATACATCAAGTCAACAGGTTTTTCAGTTGGATGTATATTACTTAACGCTTTTTTACCTTTAACAATATTAGTATCTCTACTTCCATTTAATTCTTTTCTTCCCTTATGAGCAAAAAATATAAATTCAGTTTTATTAGCATAATCTCCAGTTAGATCACCGCTAGTGTGATTATTTTTAACCCAAACCAATGCTCTTTTTGGATTAAATCCTACATCTTTAGCAAATTTTCTGAAATAAGATATAGCGTAATCGTTGCAAAAAATATAAATATGTGAATCATCTTTTAAAATCCTGTAACATTCTTTTATAAAATCTTTAAACCAATCTATATTTTCATCGTTCTCAATTTTAATATGCTTGTCTTTCCTCCTGGAGGAAAGATATGACATACCATAAGGCGGATCAGTCAATACTAAATCAACACAATTATCTTCCATTTTACTCATAAGTTCAAGACAATCCTGACAATTAACAACATTAATTTTATCTTTCCAAGTCATAACATTAGCTTTTAATTATTTGGATTATCTTCACATTCTTCTTCGTGTTCAACATCAAAATCAGTATCAATTCTCTTACCGCAGTATTTACAAATTATGATTGACATATTATTAGTTTTTAATTGTTAGGGTGGGGGTTAGAATATTATTATTGATTACTTAATAAACTAACTGAATTATCATCATAGAATATAATTATTAATGAACCAACCAATATTACTATTATAAAGATAAGAAAGATTAAAAGTGCTACACCACCAACTATCTTCATACCAACTTGTAGTTCTTTATAAAAACAATTAGCATCATACTTCAGTTTGTCGTGTTGGTGAGTGTGCTTCCACCCTGTTACATTTTTGTTTTTCATATTTTTATTTTATTTATTATACATCCAAAGGTCTATCATTTCCTCTTCCCTCATCTTTCTCAATTGTTCTTCGGTCATGGTTGGTAAATCACCGTTATTGTCCCTTGATCCTTTAATATATTTAGGAATAGACGCATGAACAAAGGAATAAATTTTAGTTTGTAAAAATTCTTTTTCACTTTGACCTAATTTATGCTGTAATTTATCACTATAAGCCTCAATCAAAGTTGCGATTTCAAATAATAGATTATCGTTCATATATTTATTTTAATTATTATAAATAGCTAATTGAAATTGTTGTTTTTTCTCTACTACTGTGTGATAAAGGTCTTTATCAATACCCTCATTATTAACCAGACTAATATAAACATTCTTTTTAATATGATCTCTCCTCAATAATCTTCCCTTTATCTGAATATAGTTTTTTAAGCTAAAGTCGTAACTGGCGAAAATCATGATTGGTACTGTTTCCAATGAATAGCCCTCACTTGTCTGACTCTGGATCAACACCACACATTTTTCTATTTTGTTTATTTCTTTAATGTCATCATGCTTATTTTTATTATCACCATCAATCATAAACACTCGCTTACCGAGTTTTTCTAGCTTTTGCCTATAAAGTGCCAACTGTAGCTTATAACGGGCTACAATGGCTATTTTCTTGTGTTCTAGGCATAAATCTATGACCCTTTGTGTCTTATCACACTTAAAATATCTATCTTCTGTATAACCGTCACCATTTAAGATACCGTTAGCTATACAATGACATTTTGTCCACTTGACAATATGATTACTTTCTGTTTCTTTAACTTCTTCAATAGCTGTTTTCTGTTCTTTTGTCAAATAGAAAGTTTCCTTTAAAAATGTTTGTTCAGGCACTTCTACGCAGTCAGCCATTTTCACTGTATTGCCTAAAGTGTTAACTAACTTTGCTATTTCATCCTCAATAGGTACTCCATCAATTTTAGTTTTTAACATTGGCACTCGCCTACCGTTCATTGGCACATCATAAAAGAATTTATTTTTAAATTCCCAATACTTCCATTTTTGCCCCAAATATACTCCTTGAGTGAAAATATTAAATGGTGTTGATAGAAAAGGGGTGGCTGTAAGTAGATAAATACACCTCGGATCGTGCTTTTTGACATACCATAGCAAAGATTTACTCATTTGCGACTTCATATTCGCAAAATAATGGCTCTCATCCACCAATATACCGTCAAAACTTGATAAATCTTTGGCAAATTTCTTAAATTCTTCTTTACTAACCACTTTCCAAGTCATTATCCCTTGTGATAAGTTTGTTATATCCTCTTCCCATTTCTTTTTTAATGATTTTGGACAAATAACAAGTACGGAAAAACATTTTTTCTTTTCACACAATCTAATAGCTGTCAATGATTTTCCAACACCAGTTTCCCAAGCCAACAACCATTTTAATGGTGCTAAATCAATCAACTCTTGCTGATGTTTCCATAATTTAAAATTCATAATTAACCTTACCCTCTTCCCGCAATCTCATAACCTTTTCTTTGCTTGGTTGATATTGGGTGGTGATTATTTCTTTTGATAAATGTAAAAGTGCATTTTCTTGCTGATACCTCTTACCATTAATATAGGTAAAATAAATACACATGCCATCTCTGACCTTGCCACCAAGTTCTCTGCAAATATCTTTCTTTTCGGCTTTGATTAATCGTTCTCTTTCATCTTTATCTTCCTTATCCTTTAAGAATTTCTGCTCAGGGGTAATTTTTTTCTTCTTTTCCATTACATAAGCAGGGAAAATTTTAGTATGTAGATCTATTACTCCTTGATGAATAACTGAAGATATAGACGGGTAGCCTTTTTTGTTCATTATTTCTGTTATCATTTTGTCCATTGTATCCGTAAGCGTTAGAAGTCGTTTTGACATATTTTTTATTTAATATTTAGGTATGAATAAGTAATTAGCGTTTATAGTTATCCCTTTTATTAGCTGTGATTTTGAAATATCAACCATCATTTGGGTTGTATTGTCCATGTTACAAAACAGATCTATCATTTTAGAGTGTCTTAACAATTCTTTACTGGGGTTGTTTGGTTGGGCTATTATCATAATCATATTATATCCAACGAATTATTGGTTCACCTTTAAATCCTTTTTGCCAAATAAACCAAGCATAAGCTGCTGCACTGCTCCCTGTTTTATCAAACTCACCATTAAGAGCACATTTTCTGCGACTTGAATATACATATACTATTTTTGGTGGGTATTTATCAAAGAATTTTCTTCTTTTTTGACCTTCCAAAAAAGTTAGTTTAAGGAACATAGCTATTTTTAAATCAGCTATTTCACTTTTTGATATTATTTCTATTGATTTTGCTACAAATTGTTGAGCATATTTATATGGTGGATTCGTTATAATATCACCATCCCATATACCATTTTGTTTTAAAAAATCAACCCCACCTTCACCATATCCTCTGTCAATTAAATCTTGAGAGATTATAGTTTTAGAATATTGTTTCATTGCCTTCGATAAGTGACCTTCACCACAGGCAGGTTCTAATATTAAATCACTAAAATTTTCTACTTCAAAAAGTTCTTTAATTACCCTTGGATCGGTAGCGTAATAATCATTTTTCTCTCTCTCGTGATCAGAATGACTACTTGCTCCAAGAGTAGTAAATGTTGATTTTTTATTTCCTATCCAATTTTTATTCATAAAATGATATTTTTATACTAGCTACCACCCTATAGTAGATAGCTAGAAAAAAACATTATTATACAGTTGCTTCCTCTGGTTCTGGGGTTGCTTCCTCAGGAGTAGCGTCAGGGGTAGCGTCAGTAGTCTCGGTAGCTTCCTCAGGAGTAGCGTCAGTAGTCTCGGTAGCTTCCTCTTGGGTAGCTCCCTCAGTTGCTACCTCAGGGTTGGCAGTTGTTTCTTCTTCATTTTCCATAATGATTATATTTTGATTATTTAGTTTTGTCTTCTTTCTCTAACTTTTGTAATTGTTCTAGTAAAGCTGGAAGATGTTTTGTGATAAGGTCATCTAGCTCAAATGTAGATGGACAAGGGTCATTATCTTCATCATATTCTAATTTCTTACACATTTTTTCCATTGTACTATAACCTCTTTCTTGTGCCTCTAATTCATAGATTGCTTCTCTACCTTCTCTAGTCCAGTTAATATTATCGTCTACCATATCATACTTACGAAGTAGCTTATCTTCTTTACTTAGTCTTGTGTCTTTGATTGCATTGATTACTTTTGACATAAATTTTTTCTTTGGTTTATTATTTAAGTTATATTTACCATATTTTTCTACTGCTTCACCATAATCTACATAATGATGATGAAATGCTGTACCATATATTGCTGATCCCAGATACTCTTGGGCGGTGGTGATTGGGATTTGGGGGTATTCTCTTTCAAAGTAACTTCTAGGAGCACTATGATAACCACCATTCCAATAAGAACTTATTGATGCAATATGCCTTTTCCAATAAGAACTTATTGATGCAATATACCTTTCACTTTCTCTCCATCCATCTTTTACAAACATTTTATTTCCATCATCTCCAGCCCACCTCAACTCTGGATACTCCCTCTCTAGCTTCTCGCATACATCTTTCCATTGTTGTTTTGTGGTGCAGGAGATGATTAGTTCTTTGGGGGTTTCTGGTTTTACTAAGTCTAGCCATTCATCTTCTCCAGTTCCATTCCCAGGGGCGAATCCAACATAGTCTATTTCATAATATCCTTGTGAAATAATCTTCTTTATAATTCCTATTGTTCCTATTGGAACATTACTTCTTCCAGCAGATATATATACTTTCCTAACCTTATCCCCAACCTTAAACTTGGTCTTAGAAGCAGGGGCTTCATCGTAGTAGGCTAATTTTCTCCAATACATACAATAATATTCTGTTTCATCTTCATTGTAGAAATATGGATAGATACTATTATCATCTTCTTTTATAGTAAGAATTTCACCTACTTTAAAATGATCAAAATCATCATCAATAACGATAAACTTTCTCTTTAAATCAATGCCCAGCTCTGTTGCGTTTTTATGTGGTGCAAAGGTTTTATACTTAACACCTCTTATTGTTTTCTTCATAGACCTGATATTATTATACAACCAATAAAAATCAAAGCAAGCTTTAGATATTCTATTAGTTGATGTTTGTTAGTTCGATAGATTGCTTTTATTTTTCTCATATAACCTTATTTATTATTGTTAATATTCTGCCCTCTTCATTTTCCGATAATAAATCACTATTGTTTCTATAAACAGTGGCGTTAAAACGATTTATAAAATCTATGAACTGATCCATAGTCAATTTATTCAATCTATCCATGATATATACTGGTAGATTTTTACCGATAGCCCAATCTGTTCTGTATTTTATAAACTTAAATTTATCCATAATTATTTTATATTTGTATCCTCCGTTTTATTATAATATTTCAACCAGCATTGCCAAAAACAAACATAGCATTTTACTATTTTAAAATAGCTATCTGGTGCCTGTTGGATGGTTGCTGTATCTTGATGGCAATTTTTACAATACATAATAGTTATTATACTTTGTGATACTTCGTGATACTTCGTATCACCATTATAAAAGCTAAAGCTTTTCTAATGCAAAGGAAATAGGGGAGGCGATCGTTTTATGTGGTTGCGATCACTGGTTGGGTTATGTACAGTCCACTATACCATAATAAAGTTAAATTTATTATCTCCCCATTGCCTTGTCCAATATCCCGTAAGAAATAGACAAGTATTTACACAATAGAATTTAATTAATTAATCTCTATTTAATCTCTATATAATCATTAAAGTTCCAAGAAGAATAAATAAACTCACAATTCCAAGACATTAACATTTTTAAGTCTTCTTTCATTAAAAATTTGTCATTCTCTCCGCCTTGTCCACACTCGCCTATCCATTTAATTAAATTATCTATTTCACTTTCTCTATCAATTATTTCGTAGCCCTTTTTTTCTTTTGCCATATATTTTGTTTCCCTTGTATTCTACTGTGTAAATATTTATCTACTAAACAATAAGTTGACGATCTGTTTTAATTTAATTATTCTGACACTCCAGCCCACTCTAATAGTTGTACATCTTCGGGGCTGATGTGTTTGGCTAGTGACTGAAGCTCTACGATTTCGCTTGTGCTTATCCGTTCAGCTTCAATTTCTTGCCTTAAGTATTCAAGTCTTTTTTTAATGTTTGTCATATATTTATTGTTCTCTCAATAAAGAATAACAAGCACTTGATAATTGACATAATTCCTGTCGTTCTCTATGAGCCGTATCACGAAAATACTCAGAATAATAATAATTTTTACCGCCTGTCATATAAATACTTTCCAAAAACTTTATTTTTTCCAGTGTATTCTTTAAGCATTTTTCCAAACCTTCCTTCGGGAAGTCTTCCATCTGTTTTTTATATTGTGTTATTGTCATATATTTTATTTCCTTTGTTATCCCGATAAAACAAAATAGTTTTATTTTATTGGGGTACAGATCGTCAGTTTATTATTTAGTAGTTCTTAATA
>Ga0307928_10003994_pt1 | contig 11235 bp, 15 predicted proteins | sample AceLakmetagen232_FD_201815 | JGI IMG/M metagenome (GOLD analysis project Ga0307928, IMG submission 201815) | Saline water microbial communities from Ace Lake, Antarctica - #232 | ecosystem: Environmental > Aquatic > Non-marine Saline and Alkaline > Saline | place: Antarctica: Ace Lake...
GGCATCCTCGCGTCACCGTGGTCTATGACAAGGGTCGCACCGGCTTGGCCGCGTTGGCCGACCAAGGCGTTGATTTCGTGGCCCTGACCAGACTTGATTCGGACGACTTGTTTCATGATCGCGCGATACGCGAGGTTGCCAGGACAACCCCACAGGCGATTAAGCGTAACGCGGACCGGTCGACCCTAATCTTCCGCAAGAATCTTCAGTGGGACCGGAACAACGAAATCATCGGGTTTCACAATCGCGTCTCGCCCCCCTTCTACACCCATGTTTTTCCGCAGCGAGTCTTCTCGCGTCAAGCCAAGTTCGAGGCCCTGCACTTTACGACGCACGGCAAGAGTGGGGCCGGAAACGCGAGCGCAATCGAACTGCCAGCCGGCCGGGTCTGCGTGATGAAGCATCGACAGAATATCAGCGATATTCGGCGCAACAGGCACTTCCAGATTTACACCCCGGCTTACATTGCGCAGCGCTTCGCCGACGGGCATCTTCTCGCCGTCGATCCAGTGGTAATTCGTCGCACGATGAAATCGTTCGGAGTCACAGACCAGGACTACCAGGAGTTTGACACATGATTCTCGGCCGCCTCCCCAATCGCCCCTGCCCCGGCGACGCGCTCATGCGCACTGCGGCCGATAGCGGCGGTCGGGCGCGCCTGGACCCTTGCCCCTCCTTCGGGGGTTCTACCGGCGTTTCGTCGGATGCGCTGGGGCCTGCTGGGGCCGCGCGCCTTGACCGTCGCAACTTGGGGGTGACCTTATGATCGACCAGCGCACAATCAGCGTCATTATCACGACCTATCACCCGGGCCGACGCTCAACCCTCGGGCTTGTTCTCGATGCCTGGGACCGTCAGCCGGCCGATCAGATCTGGCTCTTAAATGCGGGCAAGCCGTTCGCTCACGATGGACGCGCGATCGTCTTCAACATGCCGCGCGATCTCGGGAACGGGATGGACTACTCCTTCGCGCCGTTGACCGATGGGGACTTGGTCGTCTTGGCCGATGACGATTTCATGCCTGAGATCGGCTTTCTTGACGACATGGTCAAAGGTTGGATCGCGGCGGGTGGGGGCATCGTTGGAACAATCGGCCGCCGCTTTTCCGGTCCTTGTTACAACACCCAAACCCAGTATTTCCGTGCCCGAGAAGTCGAGCGTCCAGAGCCGGTTGGCTTCGCTGGTGTTTGTGTCATGGCGCCCAGGTCCCTCTTCGGTTTCGACGTGTGCGGATTGCATCGCAACTGCGACGATCTCTGGTGGCAGATGAAGCAGTTCCCACGCGTCCCGAAACACGTCGTGCCGACGACGCACTATCAGGACTTGCCGTGTTGCCAGGACCAAAGCGCGATGTACAGGCAAGCCGGCGACATGCGCGAGACGCGCGCTCGCTTCTATGCCGAGATGTTTGCAGCCCACTACGCCAATGAAGATGGATTCGATGGACGCTGAAGCCTACATCACAGAGCATTGGGTCTCGCATAAGGTTTGGCGAAATCTGAAACGGCCCAAACACCAGCAACGCTTCAACAGGCTGGCCGAGAGGATGCCAAACGGAACGACGTTCTGGGATGTCGGCTGCGCTACGGGTCACTCGACCGTCGAGCTCGCTACTCGTGTTCCTGGCCGCTGGATCGGAATCGACTTTTCGCAGACCGCAGTCCTGGGCGCCAAGGATAACTTCCCGTTGATGAGGCATCCGGGGGAGCCGAATGGGGTTGACTTCGTTTTCACTGAGACGGCTACTGACATCGGTTCTGTCGGGAAAGCCGACGGGATTATTTGCTCTGAGGTCATTGAGCATGTGGAAGATCCGATGCCCCTACTCGAGGCCTTGGCCCGGTGTGCGAAACAACGACTCGTTGTCACAACGCCGGCCGTCGCGGTGAATGACCCTGGCCACCTACATCTATTCACCGAAAAGACTCTCCGCGCTGTTTTCCCGCGCCATGGCTCCCTCGCTATCGAGCGACTCGGGATTTTCTGGTTCGCGACGTGGGCGCCAAGCGACGCGAAGGAGGTCACGAAATGAGCATTCTCGGAGACAACATCCATCCCGGCCTTCGTTTGACCGTCCCAATTGACCATGAGGCGTTTGAAGCATTTCAGCCGTATATCGATCATCTCCGACGCAACGAAATCGGCAAGGCGGATTTCTCTCGTCATGTCGAAGCCGGCCAGTCGGGCACGGTCGTTCGGCCACTTTATTTCTGCATCAACCGTGATCGGTTTGAGGACGGAACTCATCGCTGGGCGGTCGCCAAGGAACGCGGTGATAAGACGATCGAGGTAATCTGTGGCAATGGTTGCGACAAGGTGTTTTCGTCGCGCGGCCCGCTCTGGCGTAAACATGCGCCGAATCAGCGAGATTTTGAATGGGTGAAGGCGTGCGACAATCAAAAATGGCCCTACATCGAACACGGGTTGGCGCTCACGGGCGCCCAGGTTGTCGATATCGGCACACAGATGGGTTTCAGCGCTGTCCGGGCCGAACAGTTCGGAGCGGAGTTGGTTTGGGGTCTTGAGTTGCGGAAAGAGGCATTCGACGCCGCGTATGAGGTTGCCTATGCCCTCGGGACTAAGGCTGTCGACTTTATCGAATGCGACGCCCGAGAGCAAATCCGCAAGCCGGGATTCATCACGCCCGAGCACACGGTCTTCTGTATGGGCCTCTTGCACTACTGGCCCGAGGCGACCATCAAGGGTGTCCTGTCTGTCATCCTTGGCGTCGACCAGGTTGCTATTGAATGCCGCACGACGACTGGATCGCAGTGGGTGGACTGCGGCGGACAGACCATTATGCCAGAGGAATGGTTGCTCGATGCCATTCGGGCGGCTGGGCTTGTCATCACGTCGCACTGGACGCACGGGAAGCCCGAGATTCAGCACAACCGCACAATGCTGACGGCGCGGAAGGGCGGACCGCTATGAGCATCACGGTCATCATCATCGGCATCGTAATCGGGATCATTCTCACGGCGCTTGCCATCACTGGCATATGCCTAACGGTGGCCGCTGGTGAGTTCGACCGACGCGACAAGGAGTAGGACATGAAAGATCGTAAAGTTGGTGTCTATGCCCTTCAGCCGGTGAATGTTGAAGTGCGTTTAAGAGAAGGTTATGGGGCAGCCTTCGCAAATCGCCCAACGAATGACTCGACACCAGTTATCTGGATTGGCGCCGACGAAACAAACTGGTCGCGGGTTGTCGGAAGCCTACTGCATGAAGCGTTGGAGTTTGAGGCTACAATAGCCAATCAACGTTGGGTTCCATCTGTGGACGTAGCCAGGGATTTGGCCGGGTTCTTGTTCGTCATGGACCATACTCAATTTGGAGAGATAGTTGCTCGCAGCGGGGTATTTATGGCTATCGTTCTTCCAGACTTGGCGTCGGCATGGAATCGCTGGCAGAAGAAGGCAAAGAAACGGGCAAAGAAAGGTGCGGATGATGAGTGACCTTTGGCTGACCGAAGACGAAGCAGATACCTACTTTGCGACGCGCCTCGGGGCGTCCGAGTTCTGGGCGTCTGGGACCGCGAAAGCGGCCGCCTTGCGCACCGCACAGGACCAGATCGAGGCCTGCCCGGACTTCACCTTCACCGCCCTGTCGTCAGGAGAAGTCGCGGCCGATGCGCAGATGAATGCGGTCTGCGAACAGGCGCTCTTTCTGCTCATACACGGGTCTGGGATAGACCGGCGCCAAGGGTTGCAGGCCCAAGGCGTGACCCAGGCTGGAATCGTTCAGGAAACCTACAAGGCCGGCGTGGGTGACGAAATAGCCCTTGCGCCGATTGCCAGGGCAATGCTTACGGACTACAGATCGACAACCGATGGCCAGTTCGACTGGCTCAAATGAGGGGATTCTGAACGGTATGGCTGCCGAATACGTGACAACCTCGAAATGCGAGACCATAAGAGACGATTGCTGGGCTGGCCGCAGGTCTGGTGGACGCTGGGCCTTTGGCATTGTCTGGTGCGCAGTGTTTCTTGCCGCTGGTGCCGCTCTCGGATTCGCATTTGATTCGACACGCGATCGGACAACGACTCAGTCCGATGTTCGAGCCCTCGAGCACCGGGTGGATCGAGTCGAGACCGCTATTGACGCCCTGCCTCGTATCGAGAGGTCCTTGGACCGGATTGAATCAGAACTTAAAGTCGTGGAGCACCCCTAATGCCTGATGACGGACTCATTCTCGCCGGAGCGCGCGCCAAGATTTACGTCGAGGCGTTGACTACTCAGATCGAGCAACTCTACCGCTCACGCCAGAGAAGCCTTGTCACGCGGCTGGCAAAGATCGACTTGACCGCTTTCGAGCGGTGGCGCACCGAAGAGGTTCTGAAGCAGATCAACGCAGAACTGGCCTTCCTCAACAAGGGGGCCCGGACCTGGGCCAAAGAGGCCGGCCTCGAGTCCTACAAGCGCGGCGTGAGTCTTGCCGAGAAGCGTCTGCGGATTCTGGGCGTCACGGACACGGTCGACTTCGGTGCCACGATCCACAAGACGGCTGTCGACGTGCTGGTTGACGACATGACGATCGACCTACTCAATGCAAACCAGTCGATGCGCCGAGTCTTTCGCAACTTCATTCGTCGAACGCAACAGACGCTTCTCGAGGAACGCGAGATCTCGAAGATGATCGCGGCCGGCGTGATCGAGGGTGCCACGCGCAAGCAGACCTCGGACGTTATCCTCGCGGCTCTTCGCAAGCGCATGGCGGGGGAGCAATTCATCCTGATCAACGGGCGTCACTATCGGCCCGACCACTACGCTGCCCTTGTGGCTCGCACCAGGACGCGCGAGGCCGCGACTCTGGGCACTATCAACACATGCCTTCAGTACGGCAACGATCTGGTCCAGGTGAGCGCACACGCGCACGTCAACCGGCCCGGAGACGTTTGCCCTGAATACGCTGGCCGGGTGTTCTCGATCAGCGGGGCGAACCCGGACTTCCCGCATTTGAGCGCGCGGCCGCCTTTTCATCCTCACTGCTGTCATGTTCTTACGCCCATCACAGCACAGGCTCTGAAGTCGCGCGGCATGTATGACGACGTCTCGAAACTCAGTCGCAACCGCACGGCCGAGATCGATTCGCTCGAGGCCTATCAGGAGGCGATCGCATGATTTCCGCGTATCTGACAGACACCGTGACCATCGAGACCCCCTCTGGCGTTGACAGGTGGGGCGAGAACACGGGCACCGCTGCTGAGACCGTCAAGGGCCGGATCAAGTTCAAGAATAAGGTCGTTCGAAACGATCGCGGCGAACAGGTCGTGGCGGCCGCTTCCGTTCTTCTCAAGGACCGGCCGAGCCCACTGGCTCGAATCACGTTCGACGGTCGGAGTCACGCGATTCTATCGGTCGAGAGATCGCAAGACTTCGGCACCGTGGCCTGGGAGGTGAGCGTCAACTGATGGCCGAGTTCACCGTCAATACCACGAACTTCGACAGGGGTCTTCAACGCCTGATCAAGTCGGCCGTGCCCGAGGCGCTCGAGAAGGGTCTCGCGGCCGCCGGAATGCAGTTGATCAACGACGCGATGATGGAATCGCCGACGGTCCCGCTCGATGAAGGCACATTGCGCGGGTCAGGTAGTGTTCACGTCCAAGGGCGCCTGGTGATGACTTCGGAAGGCATGGCGCCGGTTCCAGGGACCCCGTGTCGAGATGCCCTGCTTGCCCCATTGGCTTCGCGCGAGATGGTCGCAGTGATCGCCTTCAACACGGTCTATGCGGCGCACCTGCACGAACACCCGGAGTTCAATTTCATCGAGCCGGGCTCCGGCGGGAAGTATCTCGAGAGCAAACTTGAACGGCACGCCAAGGAATACATGGCAATCGTCGCAGACCACCTGAGGGGGGAAATGGGATGATTCGCGAATTGGTGGCCCATATCGCATCCGAGACGACCCTGACGATCGGCACCGACCTGTTCGCCGGGTTCTTCCCTCAGGGCAGTCAGGACAGCGCCGTGGCCATCTTCGAGACCGGTGGCCAGAGGGACGTGCGGGTCGACGATCGCGGTACGTTTCGCTTCATGGTGCGTTCGCGCGCGCTTTCCTATGATGCCGCTCGCGATCTTGCCTATGAGGTCCACGACGCGCTCTTCAACACGCGCTTCGCGGTCACGTTGCCCGAGGTCGACTCTGGGCCGGCTTATAAGGTCAACGCCTTCGAGCCAACGCAAGCGCCGGCATGGATCGGCCAAGACGAAAAGGGGCGGCACGAATTCAGCACGAACTTCATCGCGCGATATCAGATCGCGTGACGAACATAGAGTCTGGGCCTGGCGGCCACACTACAGAAAGGAAGGACCAACATGTCTGCACCCTTCGGCGACCTGGGTCCCTGCGCCGTCTATCTTGACGACGTGGATCTGGGCGAGAATCACAACGTACATGTCAAGCCGAGCGAAGATGTCGCCGGCCACTTCACCGCAAAGGGCGGCACGAAGGCAGAGAATGAAACCTTCACCGGCTCGGGCGTCGAAGTGACGATCGAGTTTACCGAGAGCACGGTTGCTCAAATGGCGGCCTGCTATCCGAATGCCAGCGTCGACGGCAATGAGTTGATGATCGCAAATGCGGTCGGACTCGACGCCCGGTCAATCGCGGGCACGCTCGTCATCAAGCCAATCGTGAGCGGTGTTGCGACAGTCGACGCAACGAAGTGGATCACCATCTTCGTCTGCGCTCCGATCCCGAACCAGGACATCGTGTTCGATGCCGCAACCGATCGCGGCTATGCCGTGACGTTTCGCGCCTACAAAGTCATCACCGTTCCGTCCGGTGAAACCTATGAGGTCGGCGACCTTTGGGCCGTCGGCTACGGAGAGACCGCCTAACCCGTGGTCACCATCCCTGCCGGGCGGGCCTGAACCGTCACGCCCGGCCCATTCTCAGTGAAGGAGAAGCAAGATGCCTGAACTCAACTGCAACGAAACGAGCCAGTTCGAGCCGATCAAGGTCACTCTCGGAGACGAGGCCTATGTTGTGCCAGAGGTAACAGAGGACATGCTGTCCGAAGTCGACAAGATTGCCAAAGAAGAAGATTCCGGCATGAGCACCCCGCGTCGACTGCTTGCGGTCATGCTGGGCGTCGACGCCGAAGCGCTCAAGAAGTATGACAGCAGGCATGTGAGTTTTGCTTGCCGGTTTGTACAGACCGCCATCATCGAGCAGAGTGGCGGAAGCGTGGCAAAAAAGTCAGACGCCGCAGCGAGCGAATAGCCCGAGTTGCTGCGGCGTTTCCGGGGCTCTTCCGGTTTGCTGAACTCAAACGGATGGGTCAACCGGATGTGCACAACTGGCTGGCTTGGGCTGAAGCGGTGCGCCTCGAGAGGGTAATGGATATGGCAAGCGCCGTCTCGATGGCCCAAGACCCGAAAGAGTGCAAGAGGGCAATGGGGAAGATCCGAGAGTCGATCGTCGCAATTCGAGAGTGTTGGACCGAAGAGCAGATGATCGAACATCGCCGGAGCAAGTTCTATAAGGCGATTCGCTCTCGCGATGCTTCACCGAAGGGATGACCGATGCCGTTCAACGTTGGCGCAATTGTCTCCGAATTGAAACTCGACACGCGTGAGTTTACCGCTGGGATTCGTCGCTCCGGTGATCAGGCTCGCTCTTTTGGCGATCGCATGAGGGCCGTGTCCGCCGACGTGCGCCGGGTCGGGGCTGCCATGCTGGCCGTCGGGATGGCCATCAAGGGCACTGGCTTGCTGATGATCAAATTGGCGGCCGACGCAGAAGAGTCAGAGAACCTCTTCGTCGTTTCGATGGGTAACATGGCCGACGCAACAAGAGCGTGGTCTGAAGAGTTTCAGGAAGCGCTCGGCGTCAATGCCTACGAGGTGCGGCGCATGGCTGGAACTTTCAACGTCATGTTCAAGAGCATGGGCATGGCCGAGGATAGCGCATATGGCATGTCGCGCGGTCTGACGCAACTGACATACGACATGGCCTCATTCTACAACATGTCGAACTCAGACGCCTTCCAGAAGCTACAGAGCGGGATTTCTGGCGAAATCGAGCCCTTGCGTCGTCTCGGCATTACTGTTGATGAGAACACGGTCAAGACCTGGGCGCTCACAAATGGATTCATCAAGCAGGGCGAGGAGATGACACAACTCCAGAAGGTCTATGCCCGCTATCAGGTCATTATAGAACAAACCAAGATCGCCCAGGGCGACCTCGAAAGAACCTCTGACTCCCTGACGAACCAGTGGCGCCGACTCCAGGGCCAAGCGAAAACGCTTGGGATTGAGATCGGCAACTTTCTGATTCCAGGCGTGACCGACCTTGTGGGCGAGATCAATATCTATCTCAAGGCGGGGGTCGCATGGGTCCGCAATAACGAGGAACTCGCGCGAACACTCGTTCTGGCCGTTGCGCAGGTTGGAACAATGACGACGGCCCTGGGGGGCGCCGCCTTCCTTCTACCGAATCTTGTTAGTGGGTTTGCTCTTATGGGGCGAGCCGCGTTTTCAAGCGCGATGTTGGCTGGAAGCGGCCTGAAGAAGCTGCTCTTGAACCCTTTGGTGGCCCTGGCCGGCCTGACCTATACGCTTCGCGCGGCATGGAATCAGAACTTCAACGGGATGCGCGAATCCACGGTGGAACTCGGGCGGATACTGTCTGAGAGTTTCCACGGGGCATTCATGGCGATTGGTGCGAGCGTCGACTGGCTTGTGCAGAACTGGCAGGCGATGGTCAACGCCATGATCGGGACATTCGTCTTCTTCGTGAAAGCGGTTGGCCTCTACTTTGAGCGCATGGTCGACGGCCTTGTCTCTGGAATGGGCAGGGTCAAGGACGTGAGCCTTGAGGCCGCCCGGTATCTGAACCCCAAAAACCTATTCAGCGCCCAGTCGAGAGCCGAGATCGCTGGAAATATCAAGGGCATCTTCGAGGACAGTCGCGGAGAGATGCGCGATTGGGGCGCCGAAATCGGAGACATTCAGCGGGAAGCCTACACAACAGACTATCTCGCGGGCGCCGTCGCCAAACTCAAGGACTTCGGTTCTTTCATGAAGGACTTCTATCAGGGCGCTGCTGCAGATGTTGTTGAACTCGGAGGCATGGTCAAGGACCAGATCAAGGCCGATGTCGCCGGCGCTGAAATCAACCTTGACCTTACCTCACCGATCAAGAAGGCCCGGGCAGAACTTGAGGCTTACCTGCAAGAGGCGCGCGGCGCCAGTGCCGCTTTGCCGGATGTCTACGGTGCGAGCATAGCCGCCCCGGCTGCCTCTGGGATTGCCGCAGAGAAATCGGCACAGAAACTCCGGGATCAGCGTCGCAAGGCAGAGTGGTCGATTGTTCAGGATCTTCAGGACTCCGCAAACGAGTATCTGACTATCGGCACGCAGAGAATAGACGAACAGGCCAAGGCGTGGCGAGAGATGGGCGTCGATGCCTCGATGGTTTCCCGGTGGGTCCAGCAGGAGCAAACAGACCTGTGGATGGAATCAGCAAAGCAGGGAGATTCGTTCTTTGAGGGCGCCAAGGCCGGCTGGAAAGAGTTTTCGCAAAGCGCCAAGACCTCAGGCGAGGCCGGATACCAGGCGGCCGTGAAGGCTGCCTCGGCAATGGAATCGGCATTCGGGTCGTTCATCGAGAACTCATTGTCCGACGCTAAGAACTACCGGGACCACTTGTTGGACCTGTTCCGGGACATTCAGCGCGCCTGGTCGAGGATGATCGCCGACATGATCGTCGACGAGATGAAACTCGCTTGGAAAAACCGGGACGGGGCTGGCGGCGGGGGCGGCGCGGGATGGCTCGGAACGGCAATAGGCGCGATTGGTAGCATATTCACAGGCGGTGCTTCCGCAAACAGCGGATCGTTCGGGTCGCCTGTCGGGGGTGGCATGGCTCAGGCGCCAATTCTGAATCGCGCGGCGGCCGTTGGCCAGGACACAGCGAAGGCCTCTTCCGGGGACGCGAACTTGGTCATCTACAATCTCGTGACCACTGAGGCCGTGGCCGGCGCAATGGCTTCGCGCGCGGGCGAAGGCGTGGTCGTCAACATCATTCGGAACAACCAGGCGAACAACGGGCCGCTCCGTCAGACGATCAAGAAAGGGCGGTAGCCAATGGCTGTCTTTACGCTCGAGTACGAGACCTGCGAATCGGTTCGTGATGCTCACGTCCTGGTCACTCTTTTCGAGGGACAAAGCGAGCAGAGGCGGCTCAAGAGTGATGCCGCGATCATTGCCTACAAGTTCTCTGTTCAGGGGCTGACTCAAATTCAACTTCAGACATACGTTGCCTTCTATGACGCCCGCAGTGGCGCCTATGAAACGTTCACCTGGGAAGATCCGCTCGGGGCTACAGTGACCGTGCGATTCGTTCCTGAGACGTTTATCTACAGACACGACAAGGGCACTTATTCCCTCTCCTGGGAGTTCAAGGTCGTCAACTAATGCCACGCGATACAAGCAGTGATTTCATCGCCTCGAAGAACGCCGCGACGAACACGCCGATCTACCTCTATCGGGTCAGTGTCGATGGTGTCGACGCGAACGACATGTTCCTCTGTGACCAGACTGAGACTGTCTCATTCTTCAAGGATACTGATACGGCCCAGGACTACCTGCCGTTCCCGATTACGCACTCGAACATCTCGAGCAACACGGCCGGCCAGGTTGACAGCCCGGTGGTCACGATTGCCAACGTCTCGCGAGAGATTCAGGCCTACCTCGAGCTGTACGATGGCTTGCGCGGCCGGAAGGTCACGATCCGTCAGGTGTTCCGCGATCATCTCGACGAGGCCGCGGCCCGGATCGAGGACATCTACTGGGTCGATTCTGTCACCACAACGGCCGAGGCGGTGCAATTCCGGCTTGTGTCCAGACTCGACCTGGTCCAAGTGACCTTGCCAGGACGCCGCTTCTCGCGAAACTACTGCCCATGGACTTACAAGGGCCGTGGGTGTTGGATTGAAGACGATGCTGTCTCTGGCGGCTATCGAGTTCCGACCACATTCTCGACGCAGGACACCGCGATTCTCGACGCAACGATCGAGGCTGCCGGCGACGTCAACGTCACCATTTGGGAAGATGAGGTCACGGACTTCTCCTACGAAGGAAACCAGTACATGGACGGGAAGGACGCCCAGGCCCAGGTGTATTTGGGGGAAATCTCCGTCCCTGACCTGAGCACCCTCGCCGCCACGGTGGCTATTGACATGAAAGCGGTAGGGACCCTCAACGACAATGGGCACTTGCAGATCAGCA
>Ga0307928_10003995_pt1 | contig 11235 bp, 14 predicted proteins | sample AceLakmetagen232_FD_201815 | JGI IMG/M metagenome (GOLD analysis project Ga0307928, IMG submission 201815) | Saline water microbial communities from Ace Lake, Antarctica - #232 | ecosystem: Environmental > Aquatic > Non-marine Saline and Alkaline > Saline | place: Antarctica: Ace Lake...
ATAGAGCAGGTTTTTAAAACTCCCTATGGGGATAAGCTTAACGTGAAAACATTAATTACAGGGGTTGGTCAAATTAAAATAATCAATAAGTTAAAAGAAGAATTTGGAGTTATATTAAAGGAGGAATAAAATATGACAAAAGAAGAAAAACAAGCTTTAGATAGTCTAAACGAATCAATAAGAATATGCGGTAATGTGCTTGAGGAAAAATTAGTGCCATCGATTAAAGAAACTATTAAAACTACTAAAGCTTTTGTAATGTCATCAAAGGGAGTGGTTAAATGTTAGAAATAAAAGATATTAAAGTTTGTAATTGGGAAAATGCAATACGAGGAATGAGACACCCATTAGAATCATATGATAGGTCGGATAGTATATTTTGTGATATTTTCAAATTAGGTGAAAATGACAAGAAGTTAATGAAAAAATTAATTAAATCTGGGTCAGATCATAGAAAATTTATGCGTCAAATATTAGTTAGTTTTGATATTACAGCACCATTGTATTGGTGGAAAGAAATGGACACATATAAGATTGGTACAGTATCAAACTCTACATCCTCGATGCACACTATTCATAAAAAATGTGTTACAGATGAGTTATTTAGTTTAGAGGATACAATAGGTGTATTATCTGAATCTGATGCGAAAATTGTGTACGATTTTCTAAAAGTTTTAGAAACTTTAAGATTTGATTTTAATACAACTAATAATAAGAAATATTGGAAAGCATTAATTCAGTTATTACCTTCATCATTAAATCAAACTAGAATGGTTACTTTAAATTATGAAGTTTTATTAAATATGTATAATTCAAGAAAAGATCATAAACTTAGCGAATGGCACACATTTTGTGATGTAATATTGACATTACCTTACTTTAAAGAATTGATTGGAGTTGATGAGTAAAATGGACGAATGTAAATGTTGTAAGGATAGTTTAGTATGTTGGTGTAATTATGGAAAATATGTTATATATAATGATCGAGACAATGTAGAATGTATTACAAAATATAGATATAAGAGCATCGAACAGTTTGAAGAATGGTGCAAGTATTATAATATAAAATCTTGTGTGTGTAACAACCCTAGATTTAAAGGAGATGATTGAAATGAGACAAAAAGTTTTTGTTAGTCACCCATTTATAAAAAATCCAAAATTAAATCAAAAATTAGTAGGTGATCGTGAAAAAGAATTATTGGATGATGGTAAAATGCCGATATCACCATTAGCATTATTCAGGTCTTTTAAAGAAGAGCATGATGATGATTTTAGAGCGGACATAATGAATGTATGTTATGAATTAATAGACATGTGTGACATTATAAATTTCTATACTTGTGGTGTTAAATTATCTAATGGTCAACAATTAGAATATGAATATGCTAAAAAAAATAATAAGAAAATTAAGTTCTATTAGGTTATTATGATAGAAGATATTATTTCAAAAAGATTCTATAATAGAAAGAGCGAATCTTTTGGTGACTATAAAGTTTTAACATTTATAGAAGACAGGGGCAAAACAAATGTTCCATATTATTTAATAAGATTTAAAAATACAGGCAATCAATATGAAGTACCAGAAAAAACAATATTAAGCGGCAAGGTAATAGATTCTAATATGAAGAAAAAAGAAACTAAGAAAAAAAATCAAATAAAGAAAAAAGAATTTAAACGTAACAAATATGAGAATAAAAGATATGTTTTAAATTTACAAGAAAAACCTAGATTGTTAGCATTAGATCTTAGCACCCACTCATCAGGACTTTCAATATGGTTTGATGATAAATTAAAAGATTTTGGGTATATTTATCAATCTAAAGATATAAAATTTGATACTTGTAGAATTAATTATATGAAAAATGTAATTATAAAATTAATAGAAGAACATCATATTAATGTTGTTGCTATTGAAGACATAATATTTAAACACAAAATAGCGTTACATGTTCTTAGTAAGTTACAAGGTGTGATATGTGATTATTTATATGAGAATAATATTAAATTTTTATTGATAACTCCAATAGAGTGGAAAACCTCTTATGACATCAATAGATCATTTTCATTTGGCTCTAATTCAAGAGAAGAAAGTAAATTAAAAACTGTGGCATGTGTAAATAAAGATTTCAATTTAAACCTTGAAGAAGTTTATAAGGATAGTCCTAAAGATCTTTTAGAACCATGTTACTTTGACGTGGCTGATGCCATAGGTATAGGCTGTGTAGCATTAAAAGACAGAATTAAATATTGACAAAATAATAGAAATGTGCTATACTTATTGTATAGTACATTTTTTATATTTAAAACTAAGGGAGGTAAATTATTATGGAATTGGAAAAATTATACCAAGAAAAAAAAGACACAAGAATTAAATTAAACAGTTTATATGAGTCAGAAGCAGTTTGGAGATCGTTACTACATGACGGAGTTAGAAATGCTACAAGACATCGAAGTGGAAAATTACAAAGAGTTAAAAATAAAATATTGAGTGAAATTAACCATTTAAAAATTAGGAGAAAAGAAATTGAGTTTGAAATTAAGAGAATAGATGGATGTGTACATAAGTCTAACGGTAAGAATAATGAGTAATTATACTGTATATCATTTACACTCGGACTATAGTATATTAGATTCTACTACTAAAGCAAATGACTATATATTAAAAGCTAAAGAACTTGGTATGAAGGCTATAGGATTTTCTGAGCATGGAAATATATATAATTGGATAAAAAAGAAACAAGCATGTGATGAGGTTGGTATAAAATATATGCATGGTGCTGAATTTTATTTAACTGAAACTTTAGATGAAAAAATAAGAGATAACTATCATACTATATTATATGCTAAAAATTATAAAGGTGTATTGGAAATAAATAGTCTTATAAGTATATCTAATAAATCAGATCATTTCTATTATAAACCTAGAATTTCATTTGATGAATTTTTAAATACTTCTGAGAATATAATATCAACATCAGCTTGTTTAGCATCACCATTAAATAAATTAGAATATAATAATCAATATTATAAAAAATTAATAAATAAATATGATTTTTTAGAAATACAACCACATTCTAATTCAGAAGAACAGAAGTCTTATAATATATATTTATATCAGCTATCTTTAAAATATAACAAAAAACTTATATTAGGTACAGATACTCATGAAATAAACGAATATAAACAAAGATGTAGAGGTATGTTAAAAAAGGCTAAAAAATCTACATATGGAAATGAGGATGATTTTAATTTGACATTTAGAGATTACGAGAGTTTAATAAATGAGTGTAAAAGACAAGGTTGTTTTGATTCATATATTTATAATGATGCCATAAAAAATACAAATTTATTAGCTAATATGATTGAAGATTTTGAATTAGATAAGTCTTTTAAATATCCTAAATTATATGACAATGAAGAAAAAGAATATTTAGATATGATTAAATTAAAATTCAATCATAAAATTGATAATAAAATAATAAATCCAGAAGAAATAGACACATATAAAGAGAGATTAAAAGAAGAATTTGATGCGTTTAAAAAACAAGGTATGTTTAGCTATATGTTGTTTATGTCTGAATTAAATACTTGGTGCTGGGATAACAACATACCTTCTGGATATGGTAGAGGCTCTGTAACTGGAAGTGTGTCAGCGTATATATTAGATATAACAGATGTAGACTCTATAATATGGCATACTATATTTTCAAGATTTGTAAACGCTGATCGTGTAAGTTTAGCTGATATAGATGTGGATTATGCCCCAGAAGATAGATATAAGGTATATGATTATATTAGAAGTAGATTTGGTGACAATAAAACATCATATATAGTAACATTTAATAGTATATCAGAAAAAGGAACTATAGGTGAGATAACTAGAGCATTAGAATATGACTTTAAGACTTCTATGGATATAAAGAGAGAGTTTGAAGAAGACGAATACAAATGTAGGCACAAATATCCAGAGGTATTTGAGTATTATGATGGATTACTTGGTACTTATATTAGTGTCGGAATGCATGCATGTGGATTTATAGTATCATTAGACACATTAAATGATAATATAGGATTTTACTATAACGACAAAGATCCAGTATCACAATGTGATATGAAGTCTATTGATAGTCTTAATTATGTTAAATTAGATATATTAGGATTAAAAAATATAGGTATAATAAAAGAAACTTGCAAATTAATTGGTAAGGATTATATGAAATCACATCAAATTAATTGGTTAGATGATAAAGTATGGAAAGATATAATAAAATCTCCTGCTGGAATATTCCAATTTGAAAGTGAATACTCATCATCTTTATTAAAAAGATTTAAACCAGAGAAAATAAATGATATGAGTATTATAAATGCAAGTTTAAGACCATCTGGTAGCTCATATAGAGAAAATCTTTTAAGTAGAAAATTTAATAACAATCCTACAAAAGAAATTAATGAATTATTAAAAGATAACTATGGTTATTTAATATTTCAAGAAGATTCAATTAAATTCTTACAACAAATATGTGGAATGAGTGGGTCAGAGTCGGACACCGTTCGTAGAGCTATAGGAAAAAAAGATATCGTTTTATTGAATAAAATGTTACCAATAGTAAAAAATGGATATATTGAAAGTTCAAAACACGATAATTTAATAGCAGAAAAAGAGGTAGAGGCATTTATACAAGTGTTGTCTGATTCATCAGATTATCAATTTGGATTTAATCATTCAACTGCATATTCAATGATAGGTTACACATGTGCATATTTGAGATATTATTATCCAATAGAGTTTACTACGGCATTTTTAAATAAAGCTGTAAATGAAAATGATCTATCTATGGGGAATGATTTATGTGAATTAAAGAATATTAAAATAAATCCAATTACATTCGGGAAGTCATCGCATGAACATGACATTAAAAACGGTGAAATATATAAAGGCATGAATAGTGTTAAGTTTATTAATAGTAAAATACCGGAAGAGTTAAATAATATATACAATAATGGTATATATGATTTTCCAAGAGTCGTTGAATTAATTAAAAATAATACTTCAACAAATTCAAGACAGTTAGAGGTGTTAATTAAAATTGGTTATTTTAGAGAATTTGGCTCAATAAAAAAATGCTTGACATTTATGGAGTATTATGGTAAACTAGCTAAGAAGACATATAGAAAAGAAATTATTTCAAAAGACTTAGAATTTTTTATAAAAGGCGATTCTGACGAAACACCTAAATTATATAGAAATCTAAATAAAGAATTAATTTTTAATAATATATGGGAAGCCTTAAATGATGATGAGTTTGACATGATTGAAATATTTAAGTTTGAACTTGAATATTTAGGGTACATATCTTCACCAATTCCAAATGAAATAATGATAGTTTCAATTTCAATGGTTAGTATTAAAAACAGAAGTGTAAGAGCTATTAAAATTAGTAATGGTGTAGGAAAATGGTTAAAAATTAAGGCAGGTACGAGTCTACCTAAAAATGATTCGGTAATTAAAATAAATAAATTAACAAAGAGTAATGGATATGGCGGTAGAACAAATTACTATATTGAAAGTTATGAAAAATTAATTTGACATTATATAGAAAATGTGTTATACTGTATAAAAGAAAGTAAAGAATATTATATTTATAATAAAAAAATAAGGAGGTTTTTTATGAAAATTGATAAGTTTAGAATATTTAATAAATTTCTTACTATAGTCATAAATAGATTTATTGAGTTAAGTGTAAAAACAAAAGTCAACATATTAAATAAGAATGAAAAATTACACAATAAAACCACTAAAATGGGCAATGAATTAATTGATAGCAAACGTGAGATTAATAAATGTGATGCTATAGCTATAGGACTTAAAACTTTTTTGAGCGAAATAGATGAGTGTTGATTATTCGCCTCTAATAGAGACTATTCTTGATAGGTTAGAAAAGAAATATGACAGAAAGGAGACTTATTATTTAACATCTAATCCATTAGTAGAAGATTCTACACCATCATTTCAATGGTTTGAAGATGGATGGGGAATTAGTTGGAATTACTCAATAGATGGAGAGAGTAGATTTTCAGCAAAAAGAATGTGTATATTGACTGGGACATATAGTCTATATATAGGATGGGCATTAAATCATTTAAAAATACCTTATTATGTTTACAATAAATATATTTCTATGGTTGGCGACAATATGTTGGATTTATCAGAAATAAAAGAAATGAATAAATGCAAGGTCAGATTATATGAGTTGACACAAGCTCCATATTACATATCATATTCTAGTATGAGAAATGTAAATTCTGTGAAATTAACAACCACTAAAAAAATGCAGTCTGTTAAAAAAAGAACAAAGACAAATATTGAAATTAAAGAAATTAAAAATGGTGAACAATTCAACTTGGGAAAAAAATATTTAGAAAATAGGGGGTTGACTTTTTCAGAGAGGTGTGTTATACTTAATGTAGAAATAAACAAGGCATTTAAGGTTGTAGCAATAGGTTTTAAGTATCCAAATGGATTCATTAAAATTAGGTTCATCGGTAATGGAATTAGATATATGTCGCAAGGAAGTTATGAAAAATTATTTGAAACTAGAGTTAAATTTACAAATAAGGCATATGTTGTAGAGGGAGAAATTGACTCACTTTCAATTTTAAATTATACTAACTGTGATATTTTCTCAATGCACAATAAATCGTCATTACCAAAAGAAACTCCTCAATTAGAATATTATGACGAAATTGAATTTTTAGTTGACAATGACAAATTTGAGGATAGTAAGAATAGTATTTTAAACAAAATATTTCAATTAGTTTCAAAAGATACTATAATAAAAATAAGACCAAAAATATTGAATGACAATAAGAATGATTTTAATTCTTTATTGCAAGAAAGTAAATTAACAAATAAAATAGTAGAAACGGGAGGTTTTGATGAGTAGTTTAGTATTAGATATTGTAAATGAAGATTTGCAGAAACGAGATAATGGTGATTTTTATAATGGTGTTGATAATACTATATTTTATGGAACAGGTAAATCAAATTTAATTGCTTCATATTCTGAGTATATCGACAAAGACGTAATTGCAATTTCACCAGCAGGCACATCCGCAATATTAGAAGACGTGTATCCTAAATTTCATTGTGCGAATGTTGGAACAATAAAAGAAGCTGAGGATATAATTAAAGCTATTGAAGATGATGTTAAGAAAATAAAAATCATTAGAAGGGCTATCAAATTTAAGGATGAGAAGGTGTTAATTGATGTAAAAAGAAGACTTAAAAATGAATATGACAGTTATTACAATTTTGCAAAAACAAATACTTATCCAATAGGAGCATTAGCAATAGAGGAAAGTTCAACAATAAGTAATTGGATAGAATATAGAATTGCAGATGAAATGGGGTTAGATAATTTAGGTGAAGACAAGAAAGTTCAAGGTTTAGATTGGTCGATTCTTAAAAAGAGAACTTGGAATTTCTTTTCAGCAGCAATGAGATTGCCTATACCTGTATTCCTTTCTTGTAATGTAATTGAACCATCTGAAAAAAGAGAATTAAGTCAACGAGTACCGAATTTATGTACTGGGGCAGCTAGAAATATGATAATTGAGAATGTTGGAAATGTATTTTATGTTAGTTCTGATAATAATAACAAATATACAGCTCAAATAATCGAAGATAGTTCATCATATTGTAAAAACAAATTAAAACCTGCAATTTCAAATGTAAAAATTAATAAAGCTGTAGACATTACCGGTGCCCCAAAGAATTTATTTACATATTTGGACGAAATAACTATGAAAGTTAAACAAGAAAGAGAATCTAAACAAATAAAAAAATAGGAGATGATGTAAAATGGCAAAGCAAAAAAAAATGGTGGCAACACAAAGAGGAAGGTTATATGGTAAAATAACTAACGGTAATGTACTTTCCGGAGTAGACAAGAATGGAAATGGGTATGAAAGTTATAGGATACATTTTAAAGAAAAAAACACGAAATTCTTTTTTATGTGTGACGTTTATAGGAATTTAGACAGGACTGAAAGTGAGGGTAGACGGACATATTTAGATAGCGTAAAAGCATTAACAGAAAGAGCTAATAAAATGGGTAATGATGATTTTATAGAGTCTCAATTATCAATATATCCTACCACAACTAAAGACGATAAAACTATTCAATTTACTTGGACAACATCTGATGTATTTGGAGAAGGTCAAATGATTTATAAATTAAACTCTGTTCCTAGAGCTATATCTACACCAAAAGAAATAGAGGATTATAATGACAACAACAGTAAACTTTCTGTAAGTATGATAGTTGATGACATTGTTGAATCTGAATTAAAGTTGAAATTAATTAGTGACAATGGTGAGTATCAGAAGGTGTTGTATGTATATTTAGATGAATCTATGGGTGACAAAATTAATAGTTTTGAAATTGGTTACGGATATGAGATGAATTTAAAGTTTAAGAACGGTGGTTACGCAGAAATAAAAGACGGTAAGTTTGCTTTTGATGATGGAGACTTAGAGATTGAGCCTAGTAAATTAATTGTTACTGGATGTAGAATACTTAAAAATTTGATGTTAGAAAGTGATGAAAGTGATGATTGGGGTGCGTTTTAAAGTAATCCTATAAATATGGGAGGTTAATTCCTCCCGTATAATTACAATTAAGGAGGATGTATATGGATGATTTAGAATTTGCTTTAATAGCCGGGTTATTAGAAGACCCGCAAAGATATCATAATTTAAAGTTAGAAAAAGATGCTTTTACAAATTCAATAGCTAGAAATTATTTTGCATTTATAGGAATAACAATATCAAAGACTGGAACATTTATAACAAGGACACATACGGCAAAATTTTTAGACAATGAAAGAGTTTTAATCTCTTTAAAGAAATTAAAAATAGAAACAACAATAGATGAATTTATAGAATACATCTATAGATTTAAGTCAAATTCAGAATTTGGATCTATTGAAAAGGCTTTAACAGAAGAATATATAAGAAGAAAAATGTTAGAGGCAGCAGACTTCTTAATAGAGATGTCGGATAATAGAAGATTATCTTCTAGTGAAATAATAAGAAAAGCATCAAATAAAATAGACGATCTGTTATATAAACAAGATAATGACTTGGTTGCACTATCAATGAGTGAAATAGTTGAAAGAGAAAAGAAACAATTAAAATCTGGACTTGTCACCGAGTATTCACCTAGCGGTATAAACATAATTGATGATTTTACTAACGGAGTTCCTACACCATCTTTGATAGTACCATTGGCCGCAACAAAGCAAGGTAAATCAATGTTACTATATAAGATGATTATGAAGAAATTAGAGGCTGGTAAAAATGTAATGTTATACACGATAGAAACTGGTGACGTAGAAACAAGTAAAAAAATAACATCATTAGCGTCTAAAGTTGAATATATGAAAATATCTAAAATGAAGATGAGCGATGGCGAAAAAGATCAATACTATGATGCTATAAATGACTTGAATGAAAAATATAGTGATCATTTCTTTTTAATGTATAATAAAGGTGGTAGTTCTGTAAAAGATATAGAAATGAAACATGAATCATTTAAAAAGGCAGGAAAAGTAATTGATTCTATATTTATAGACTATATGGGTCTTTTAAAATCTGACGTTACTAATAAAAATAAAGTTGAAACTCTTTTAGAATTACCAAAAGAACTTAGGGTACTATCACAGAAAACAAATACGGATATTGTTTGTCCTCAACAATTACACAGCAGAGTATCTAAGTTAGATATAGATGAAATAAATGAAGATAGTATTTTTTATATTTCTACAATAGCTCACGAAGCAACAGTTTCTTTAATCTTACATAAAAAAGATGGAGAAAATGAGACAAAAATAAAAATATTAAGAAGTAGAATACATAGTACGGACGACATATACTATTTTCCAAATAAAAACTTTGATAAATGTGATATAGGTGAAGACGAATTATCACCAGAATTTAATTTCAACTAAGGAGACAATCATATGAATAATAAAATAAAGGTAATTAGTAAACATGGCGGAGAAATGGCATCTAAAAATTATAATGATTCAGGATTCGATTTAAGATGTGTTGGTTATAGAAGAGTCCTTTACGGAGAATTATCAAAACCTATATATTTTGACGAATCAAGTTCTAAATTTTGCATAATAAACCCTAATGAAACAATGCTATTATTGACTGGGATCCAATTAAAGCTACCTTCACCAACTCCAATAATGGCTAAAGGTAAATTAGTTGCTTACTGGATGTTAGAATGTCAAATTAGAGGTAGGTCTGGTTTATCATTAAAAAATGATACTAATGTAAAATTTGGAACTGGGGATAATTGTTATAATGGCGAATATGGTGTTATATTCAATAATCAAGGTAAAAAGGATTTTATGGTAGAAGAAGGAGATAGAATTGGACAATTAGTATTTAACGAAGTGTTTAAACCTACAAAAGAATTATTTGAGACTGTCGATGCCTTTGATGAAGTATCTGAAAGAGGATCTACTGGATTCGGAGATAGTGGAATAAAATAGAAATAAGGGGGCTATATGAATTTATTTAATGTGTATGAAACGAATTTAGATTTAGAGAAAATAGAAAACTTGTTTAGAGATGGCGACATAGACGAGCAAGAGTATACTGACACAAAAGAGTCTTTTCAATTAATGTTACAAGATCATAAAACAGACGTTATGAATTATACTAAAAATTTAGATATAATGATAAAAGCGTTAGACACAGAATCTAAAAGATTAATTGAATTGAAAAAATCAACAGAAAATAAAAAAACAAAGTTATTGTTAGAAATACAAGATTATATGAATAGAAAAAATATTAAAGAAGTTGACTGTGGTATAAATAAGTTTAAAATTCAAAAGAATAGGTCATCAGTAAACATAATAGATCCCAAGAAAATACCATCTAGGTTTATAACAATAGTTCAAGATGAAAAAATAAGTAAAGTCGATATTTCAAAAGCCATTAAAAATGGAGAAATAATCGATGGTGCAGAATTAATTTCAAAAGAAACCGTTAAAATAAAATAATGGAGTTGATTATATGAAAATATATGAAGTTAGAACACCTTCCGGAGAGTTAATCTCTCTTGAAGGTAGTGAGTATTTAGTTTTTTTAAGAAATAACAACTTAGATAGGTCTCATATGAATAAAACATTAACTGGCACATGTAAAACTTGTAAAGG
>Ga0307928_10003996_pt1 | contig 11235 bp, 20 predicted proteins | sample AceLakmetagen232_FD_201815 | JGI IMG/M metagenome (GOLD analysis project Ga0307928, IMG submission 201815) | Saline water microbial communities from Ace Lake, Antarctica - #232 | ecosystem: Environmental > Aquatic > Non-marine Saline and Alkaline > Saline | place: Antarctica: Ace Lake...
ATCACAGGTCAAGCTCCAGGAAATTTAGATGAATTTATAATAGGGGAGGCAGCAAGATATGAAACAGGAAACTAAGATTGGTTTATTTGTAATGAGTGCAATCGTTTGGTTTTTAATATGCTATTCTTTTAGTGTTTTAAATTAATACAGATAAAAGGAGGTAAATAACATGGATGAACAAGAAATTAACGAGAAAGATAAACCGAAAGATTCAGTTGAGAATACTGATGACGGGGTTAAGTCGGAAGCAGATATCAAAGTTGAGCAACTCAACGCTGACACAGAAAGGATTAACAAAGCAATCGCCGAAAATGAGAACGCAAAAGCAAGAGACAAACTTTCAGGAAGAGCAGACGCAGGACAAGCTTCAATAAAGAAAGAGGAAACTCCAAAAGAATATTCTGATAGGGTTATGAACAACACTTTAAAATGATAGAGAATAAAGAACTAGGCGTTAAAATTGCTGAAACTACTGATGAGAGTTTTTGGACTGAAACAAAAGAGAAATGCGAAAAAGCAATCGAAGCGGAAGAAAGAAACCTTAAGATAAATCAGAAAATGATTGAACTCTGCGATAAGGAATTAAGTTAATCGGTATACCGAATAAAGTAAACATTTAAATACTTTATTTTTATTAGTTTATTATGGCAAATGAATGCACATTAGTTTTTGAAACTCAACTACCTATTCCTATGACTTGTGCAGACGGCACAGGAATTGAAAAAGGCGCTATTCTTAAAATGGGTGATTTAATGACTGCGGCTTTAGCTGACGGAGATGGAGATGTTGTTGCAGGAATTGCAGCAGAAGAAAAAATCGCTAGTGATGGTAAAACTAAGATTGGAGTTTATCGAGGCGGAATATTCAAAGGCTATGCAGGAACAGGAGGAGTAACTGTTGGACTAGCTATTGACACTGATGCTTCTACTTCTGATAGTAATGAGATGGCAGTCGCACCAGTAACTACTGGAAATTATGTTGGAATTGCTTTTGAAACAGCAACATCCGCAGAATCATTTTTATTCGAATTGAGACCACATCATCAATCGGCTAACTCTTAAAATGGCAGACCAAGCAGCACAAGCAGAAATTAGAGGAATTGACATTAAAAAGTTAGTAGAGGGTTTTGCAAATGTTGATATAGTTCTTAAAAAATATGTTAGACAAGTTACAACATCAGCACGAGAAATTAGATGGTATTCTAAAACAGCAGGATATTTAACTTCGCCAACTACTGATGGAATAACTACTGATATGATTGAAACATCTTCTAAAGCTATGCCAGTTGCTATTGAAAATTCTTACACAAGAGAAACAAGTTATGTTAAAAAGTTCTTCGCTACTTCTCCAATGTTAAGTATAGAAGATTTAAAAGATTCTGACCCTGATATTTGGGGAGATATAATTCAAGACGCTGCAAGGGCTGTAAATAAAAAAGTAGATTCAAGAATCTTAACTGTTTTAGATGCAGCAGGAGCACAAACTGCAGCAGCAACAGGAAACGGTTGGAATGTTGATGCTGACGCTGACCCAGTTTTAGACTTCTTAGAAGCAATAAGAGCAATAGAAAGCTACGGATATTCAAGTGATGACTTAATCGCTTACATGAATCCAGCAGAAAAGAAATGGTTATTGAGATGGTTGATTTCAGTAAAGGGTTCAAGTATTCCCGGATTTTCAAGTTCTAAAGTAGATGGTGGAGAATTAATGCAGTTCTTGGGAGTTAAAATTGTTAGTGATCCTAACAGGCCTACTGATATTGTGACAATTTTCAGCCCATCAAAAGCTGTGGTTTGGAGAGAGTTCATGTCGATGTCCTCAGCTGTCATAGATGAGCCGGGTATTGGTAAAACCGTAAGGGTATGGCAAGAGGGAGAAGCAATCAGACCTAACCCTAACGCTGTATATAAACTTACGGATGTGATTAATTAAGATGGTAGATATTCTTCAGGGTGGTGTTAGAGACCAAGTAGATTCTGATTCTTCTGGCGCTATAAATAATTTTGCAGTAACTAATATTACAGAAGCTTTCTCAATGAATTGTGATGCAGAAGCAGGGGCTTTAGCTGTTGCAGACACTTTGGCAACTTTGATAAGAGTTTTAATCCGAAAAGGAATTATTAATGGGACGGTAGCATAATGACATACGAAAATTGTTTAAAATATAGAGATGAAGCTCAAGACGAGAAAACAAAATTATTCTGGGATGAAAGGGTAAAAAGAAAATATCCTGAAAAATTTGTTAAAGAAGAAGTTAAACCTAAAAAGGAGAAAAAGGTAAAGAATGGCAACAACTGATTTGCACTTTGTTGCAGGTTCATTACAACCAGTTAAGAGAGGGGTAAGAATGTTAGGAGGAGCTGTTGATGATGGTGTTCAGGTTGACGCTGCAGGTGCAGCTTTAGCAAATGTTGCAACTATGGGAACTTTAACGGCGTGGGTGATGGTGCCAGACCAAACAGGAAGTTATGCTATTATTGGATTCGGAGATGCTTCGGCAGATGAATTTATTACATTTTCAATCGTTGCAGGAAAATTAGAAATTAATTGCACAGACGCAACAACAAAAGCGTATGAAGTTACTTCTACTGATAAAGTTATTAAGGCTCACAAATGGCATCATGTCGCAGTAACTCACGACGCTACAAGACCACATCTTTATGTTGATGGAAAACAAGTTGCTATGACATTAACAGTTGAAACTGATTTATCAAAATGGTTTAAGGATTGTGTTAATATTGATGGAGCACATATTGGAGCAGCAGAAGAGGGTGGAGCAGGAGCATTAACTTTAGAATTTAAAGGATATATTTCTGATGTTAGAATCTGGGGAGGAACTACCTCTGATAGTGTCTTAACAGAAACTCAAATCAACCAAGTAATGAGTGGCTCAACTGTTGGAACAGCACATAATATTTGGAGTTTAGATAATCAACTCTTAGACGCTGGAAGTGGAGCAGACGACGGAACAGCTGTCGGAGATATAATTTTCTCAGACGCAAACCCTTTCGCTTCTCGATTAACTTTCTTAGAAACTGTGCCTTTAACTGCTGACAATATTTCTATAATGTGTAATGAGGGGGTTGGCTACGCTTACTCTGTCTTAGCAGCATAATTCTATGGCAAATACAATCGGAGAAAAGGAATTGAAAACAGATTGGGATGAATTGACAGCGTCGGATAGCACAAAGGCCGTGGGACATGAACAAACTTTAGTCCCAGAAAATTCTATTGTTCCTCAAAGATATAAGGTAGGTATATAATGGGACAGACAAAAACTCAAAGAGTTATTAAACAACTCTCAAGCGGGCAAGTTCAAAAACAAACTCCAATAGCAACAGATATGTTTTTGCCAAATCATTCTGGAGACCACTCAGCAGGGATTGTGAATACAACACCTACAACAGATACTGATATTGCTAATAAAAAATATGTTGATGACAAAGAAGTTGAAAGTTTTCCGACTTCACTAACTGCGGGAAGTGTTGTGTTCAGCGACGGAACTAATCTCACAGAGGACAATGATAAATTATTTTGGGATAATACAAACAATCGTTTAGGTATTGGAACTGATGCACCTGCTACTCTATTACATATAGTTTCCAACACTGCTGACAGATTTAGATTAGAAAGAACAAGTGGGGGGGATTCAAGAATTAATTTATTAAATACAGTAGGTGCTTGGACTTTTGGAATTGAAAGTAATAATGATAACTTTGCAATAGGAGAAGGTTTAAATTTTAATAATCAATTTTTTACTATAAAAAGAACTACTGGAGATATTGGAATTGGAACATTATCACCAAATGCTAAATTAGATGTTTCAGGAAGTACTTTTCCTGTTATTCAAGGAGTAAGAACAACAACAGATACAAACAATTTAAGGGCGGCGATTAGTGTAAAAAGAAAAACTACAAATGATATGGCTGATGGTTTTGGTGGAGGTTTTGCTTTTTCAATAGAGGATTCTTCTGGTGTGAGTAATGGAATTGCAGGAGTTTATGCTGGAAGAGATGGAGCAGATGACCAAGGTAAATTATATTTTCAAGTAAATGAAGGAGATGGTGCAACAGGTTCTTTAAAAAATGGTCTTGTTGTAAATCATAATCAAAATATAGGGATAGGCATAGATTCTCCTTTGCATCCTTTACATCTTTCTCTTAATGGAGATTATTTTTCAATCACAGATAGCGGTGATGGTAATAAAGATAGAGTAAGGATAGGAGATGGTAGTGGAGATGGAGCTTATTTTGCTCTTTATAATGACGCATCAGAACTCACAACATTATTAAGAAGTTATACTTCTGGCGATGTTCAAGGTTATTTTTTAGCAGGAAATATTGGGATAGGAATGACAGACCCACATTCTAAATTAGAAGTTGGTGGGGCAATAAGTTCAGCAACTAAAACATTTAGCACAACAGGGCCAACAAACAATGTTGATGTTTCTGGAGTTAATACTTTGTTTGTAAACACAGCTTCTAATAATGTAACAATCGGTGGATTTGCAGGTGGAGTTGCAGGGCAATATTTACAAATTGTTAAAACAAGTTATTTAAATGAATTAACTCTTGAACATAATGAAGGTGGCGGAAGTCAAGATTTAATGATGCATCAAGAAGCAGATGAAATCATCGACGCTGGTGGAGTATTAATGGTTTGTGATGGAACAGATTGGTGGGATGTTAGTCATGCTAAACATGTATAATTAATAACACATACATTTATAAAGGTGTTATAACTGGTTATAACATGATAAATTTGGACAACTATCCAGAGAAAGATGAGTCAGTTTGGGCAGATGAAGAATTAACTTCAGAACAAGAAGACTTAATCCTAGCGAGGAAGAACGAATGAAAGGCACAATTACAATAAGAATTTATTTGAGTAGTTTAAATAAAGTTAAGAGATCTTTTCCCGCTGAACGAGGAGAAACTATGGCTCACTACTTTGAAAGATTACAACAATGCTTAACTAAATGGGATATCCTCTTATAAAATGAAATTGTCTTTAAGACCTCAAGCAATTAAATATGGAGAAATGAAGAAATGAAAACTACTTTAGAAATTTTAGACTTTGAAGATAAGTCAACGCAAGCAGGAAAGCCCTATGTGAGATTTAAAACAAATGACGGTTGGATGTCGTGTTTTGATTCTCTCAGCAATACAGCTTTGAAAAAACTGAAAGGTCAATCTGCATCTGTTGAAGTTATTGAACAAGGAGACTTCAAAAACATCAAGAAATGCTACGGTGCTTCGGATGAAGTTGTTGTGGAAAAGATAGGAATGGGAGACCCTAATAAAGCAAATGAAAATTTGAAAGTAAGAGGGGGAACAAACCATACAACAATGTATGTAAGTTATGCTAAGGATATCTTTTTGGAGTTAGATGGCGACTGGACTGGAAACTTTCAAAAAATGGAAGCAGCAATCGCAATAGTGAAGCAAGCAAAGGAAGCTTTTGAATAATTAAATTTTTATTAAATGACACCCAGGAAAGACTGGGATTCATAGTCAAAATGGAATGTAGTAAAGCAAAAATAAAATACAAGAAAAATCATTACATAGAGAATAAAGATAAATATTCTTTATGGGCAAGATTAAATTATTTAAGAAAGAAAGGAAATTTAATAATCAAAAAAGAATGCGAAAAGTGTGGCAATAAAAAAAGATTAATTATGCATCATGAAGATTATAAAAAGCCATTTGAGATAATGGTTTTATGTAGAAAATGTCACCATAAATTACATCACTAATTTCGGTCACCACGGGGGTTGGAGTGACACTGGTAAGAGTGATTTCTAATCACTTCGTTTAAAACGAGACCCCCACTCATTATGGGGCAGAGTTTTTCATAACTTCGCTGCTCCTTTATAGTCATTAATGACTCGGGGCAGGTTACTCTTCCTGTCCCTTTATACTCAAAATGGATGATGAAATTACAGCTTTAGATATATGGAGAGAAATCTTAGAATTATATAGAAAGCTCACCGAGAAGTTAATGGAATTTGACCGAATGGTTCGTAAAAAATGAAGAAAGCTGTTAAGTTAAAGAAATGTAAGGTGTGTGGGAAGGGGTTACAGACTAGGAATCAATCAGGCTTATGTCAATATCATTATAGGTTGGAATATCATAGAAAGATGTATAATAAATCTAAGGCTTAACCTGTTTAACTTTATGACAGAGTAAGCACTCAACAGCTAAGCCACTAGGGACACAAGATGGTAAGCTCCAAATATGCTTTAAACTATTTTTTATACATTCACCTATTAGGCATAATTCTTCTTTCCAAATTGGCGTGCTTTCAGTAATTTTAGGCATTTTGTAATTGTTTGAATTTGTATTCAGCTATTCTAATGTATTCTTTAGCAGTTCTTCGTGAGACCTCTTGAGAAATCATTGTGTTAGTTATAAAGTCTTCAGTAACTTCACCTTTGAGTAATTGTAATTTATTAACTACCTGCTCTATTTTCTTCAGTCTGTCTAATTCTCTAATATTCATGTCATAACAAACACACACTACTATATAAACTTATGTGTGCTTATTACACTTATGTTAAAGAAAAAAAGCCTCTTGACCCCTTACTACTTTACTCACTATTCTACACTAACTAACACACCCCTTACTACGAAGTTATTCTGGTTAGGTGTGTTGAATAGTCGATTATTTACTACTACCATGATACACTATTCTACCTTACCTTATGTGTATAGAACACATTTAACTAACTTATAATTCTTACTTTACCCACGCTGAATGAACAAAACACAATCCTAATAATTTGACGCGTTTAAGAATATATCCTTACTAATTGCTAACTGCCCTACATGCGGTATAGTCTTCTTAATTCATATCCTTAATTTAACTAAGACTCTATCTTATTTAATTACTTATGATCATTATAGAGTTAATAAAAATGGGTGTTTCATTATGTTTAACCAATCACCATCCATACTTTTATATAGCTCGTTCACTTTTGTGAAGGATATCACAAAAGCCAGATGCAAACAAAAGCAGGGGTTCAGGTCTAAACACAATGAAACTTTAGTTACACACTACAATTCTCCACTGGAAATCAAGGTTAATCCACCTTAGTGCACGGTCTAATAACTAAGGGAAAGCCTTATATACTGGAAAACTTGCCATATTAAGCCTTAATATGCCCAAATTCATCATAATTGAACATAAATCTTGACCAAAAGCTTTATAAAGGAAAGTTTATAGTCATCCTTGTTACTGCTACTGGGTAGTAGTGACAAAGTTACACACTACATTTATTCAGTTAAGTATATATGCATAACACACACTAAAGTAGCTTAGAATGGCTTAAAACACTAATTTAAAGAGCGACTTTGGGGGTCTGTGGTCTGCCTAGGGTGGGGTGGGGTGGCACCAGCGACACAAAACCAAAAAATTTAAAAATATTGAAAATAATAAAATAGAATGAAGCTCGACAAATGGCAGAAGGACTTTATGCAAACTAAGGGCGATAAGATCCTATGCACTGGCCGACAAGTAGGAAAGTCTGAAATCTGCGCCATGGACTGCGCGGAGTATGCAGTCAAGCCAGACAATCCTCATCCAATCTTAATGACTGCACCAACCGAGCGTCAGGCATATCTTCTCTTTGATAAAACTCTAGGATATTTATTGAAGAAGTACCCAAAGAAAGTGATAACAAAAGGAGTAAAGAGACCAACTAAAACTAAAATTGAATTATATAATGGAATTAAAATATATTGTTTGCCCGTAGGAGCCTCAGGGCTGGGAATTAGAGGACTTACCATAGGCAGGAGCTACGAAGATGAGAATAGCAGAATACCAGAAGAAGTCGAAAGCGCAATAGCTCCAATGCTTTTAACTACTGGCGGAGCGAGAATCAAATTATCAACTCCACACGGAGCACAAGGAGAATTCCACAACACTTGGATTAACAAAAACAACGCTTACGAAAGCTACACTAGATTTAGCGTAACAACAGAGACAGTAATTAGAGAAAGAGAGATATGCGATACTTGGACAGAGAAGCAGAGAGATTATGCGCTTAAATTAGTAGAACAGGCTAAATCGAGAATGAGTAACGCACAATATGCCCAGGAATTCCTCGGTGAGTTCATTGAAGGACTACATCGATGGTTTAGTGACGCTTTAATTAATGCAACCTGTCTTTTAAAGCGAAGAGATGTTATAATCAAAGAAAAAGACTATTTTATGGGCTGTGATATAGCAAGAATGGGAGAGGACGAGGGAACTTTCGAAATAATAGATATGGTCTCAAAAGACAACTTAATTCAAGTAGAAAACATCGTAACAAAGAAAAAATTAACAAATGAGACTGAAGATAAGATAATAGCGCTAAATCGACAATATAATTTCGAGAAAATCTACATTGACGCAGGAAGTGGAACATTAGGAGTCTCAATCTTCGACCATTTACTAATTCATCCAGAAACACGAGATAGCATTGTCGCGATAAATAACAGAAAAAGAATGCTTGACAAATACGACCAAACAAAAGCGCGAATTATGAAAGAAGATTTATACGATAATTTAAGAGCACTCATGGAGCAAGGGAAAATAAAACTCTTAGACGACGAAGACATAGCTTACTCATTAGCTTCGATTCAATATGAATATGTTCAGAAAGATGGAGAATTAACAAAGCTGAAAATCACAGGAGATTACTCACATATTGTCGAAGGATTGATTAGAGCGGCTTGGTGCGTAAAAGAGAAAATTATAAATACCAACTTATCTTGGATGTAGCATGGAAACAATAAGTGTTAATAATAAAGAATATAACTTAGAAGAAAAAGATGTAGCACTTATCAAAGCAATCCAAGCTCTCACTAATGAAATTAGAAAAGCGAGGAGTAAATAATGGCAGAAGACGAAGGAATCTTCTGTACTCAAGCAGAGATGTTACAAAAAGCAGGAGCTAATGTTAGTTCAATAATGAACGCGGCGACAGATACAACTTTTGTTTATTCTAACTCTTTCATAGGTCAAGCTGAATCAGAAATTAACGCAAAGACTTTAATTAATTGGTCTGACATCTATGCAACTTTAAACGCAGATAATAGAGACTTATTGAAAATGGCAGCGTCAGCAAGAGCAGCGATGTTTTGTATTAGTTATGACACCGACGGCTATGGTTCAAGACAGGCCGAGACAATGTTGGATATTTTAAACGACCAATTCCAAAGTGCAATCAAACAATTAAAAGACAAAGATGTTAGTGCATTTGTGGTGGGAACATAATGGTAAACTTACTGGCCAGAGATTTTAGAAAAACACCCGCCTCTATTACTTCTTTCGACTTCACAGACATCGCGAGCGGAACTGGTTATGTTGTATTCAAAGGTGGAAAAGGGCAGAGTGATTATAATCTAAACCAACAAGAATTTTACTCAGACAAAATAACAACATTCAAACTTGAATCAATCACAAATGTTTGGGAAACAACGCAAGACATAGATTTTGATGTTTTGTTAAATAACCCATTAACTATGAGAGGAAAAGCAATAATCTCCGTCCCTATTGGTGTTCAATCAAGAGGCGGAACTTCAAGCGGTTTTTATTTAAAATACACTGCTTATATTAGAAAGTGGGACGGGACAACTGAGACAGAAATAGTCAGCGGAACTTCTGAAGAGTTAGTCTGGACCATAGCATCAAGTAATATAAGAGATGGAATTAAAACAGTAAATTTAGAAGTGCCATTAACTAAATTCAAGAAAGGAGAAACAATCAGATTGACAATAGTTTTAGAAGCTAAAAGCGAGATAGAACAAAATTATAATGTTGGAATTGCACACGACCCAAAGAATAGGAACGACGACCCTTTAGACGCGACAGAACAAATTATAAACGACACAACAGATACAATTTTAAACTTTCACGCTCCTTTTAGGATAGACAGATAAAATGGAAAGAGACTTAAACAACACAACGCAAACTGATATGACTGGAACTATTACAAACGCATCCGTAGATGCTTATAGACCCGACACAGCACAAAATCAAAAAGAAACAGAATGGCAGAACGACGACTGGAATTCTCAAGTTGGTTATTTTAAAGGAACTGATGTAATCCCACAATTTCACAGAGCTGTTACTGCTCTTTCAACTTGGACTGCAGGGAAAGGGTTTACAACAGACAACTCGACCGAAGCATTATTGGCCAATATGAGAGGGTGGGGTAATGAAACCTTCGACGAGATAATGATGAACATGATTAACATGAAGAAAGTCACAGGCGACGCTTACGCTGAAATTATACGAAACGACGCCGGAACTTTAATTAATTTAAAAATAATCGGTGGTGATGTAATTAAAATAATTGTTAATTCTAAAGGAATGATTGAAAAATATGAGCAGACAGAAAGAGGAGGAAAGAAAAAGACAACGCGAACATTTCAACCAGATGAAATTCTACATTTAACAAATGACAGAGTGGCTGACGAGATTCATGGAACCAGCCTCGCTGATATTGTTTCTTGGATAGTAATAGCGAAGAGGGAAGCTATGGAAGACTGGAAAAGAGCTCTACACCTCTCAACAATTAGAGTTCTTTATATTGATTCACAAAACCCCGCGAAGTTATTAAAAGTAAAAGAGCAATATGCAAAAGCAAAAAAGGACAATGAGGTTTTAATTCTTCCAGGAAGAAAAGACCAAGACATGACTTTTGAAACTTTGAATGCTCCGCCTATCGACCCTTTTATGAGATGGATAGAATACTTAGATTCCTTATTTTATCAAGTTGTTGGAGTTCCTAGAGTTATAGCAACTTCCGAAGGATTCACAGAGTCAGGCGGGAAGGTAGGATTTTTAACCTTTGAACCTGTTTATACAAAAGAGCAAATGCTCCTTGAAGGAGACTTGTGGAATCAGTTAGCAATCAAAGTTAAATTCAGTCGACCTCCGAGTTTAGGCGGAGATTTGGCGAGGGATGAAGCAAAAGACCCCCAGGCAATACAACCAAATGACACAAACATTCAAACAGGACAATGAAAATAAACCAAATAGATTGGAGAGTAATATGTATAGGTATGATGTGTATGACAGTAGCAGAAATATTCGCTTTGTCAAAAGGCATAAACGGGACGATTTTTACCATTTATGCGTTGATTATTGGCGGAGCGATAGGCGTCGTAATACCAAACCCACTCCCAATTAAAAAATAAAATGGCAACAAGATTTAACCTAAGATCAGGACCACAGTCGTTCGA
>Ga0307928_10003998_pt1 | contig 11234 bp, 28 predicted proteins | sample AceLakmetagen232_FD_201815 | JGI IMG/M metagenome (GOLD analysis project Ga0307928, IMG submission 201815) | Saline water microbial communities from Ace Lake, Antarctica - #232 | ecosystem: Environmental > Aquatic > Non-marine Saline and Alkaline > Saline | place: Antarctica: Ace Lake...
TCAAAGACGTGATGAAGCAGTGTGTGGATAAGAAGATAATTGAACAGTAGGGGGATAACCCTACTTGGTTATGACCCCGTGATGATTAATGCGGAGTTTGTGTATCAATGACTTTTTGTAATTCTTTTTGGATGAATTCTTTGTTTGCGAACATGTTAGTTTTTCCCTTTTGTTTCAGGAGAATTCTCTTTCTGTTTTTTGAAGAAATGTATTATCTCCAGTTTTTGTATCCATTGTTTTTCTCCTTTGAATGAATGGTTTTGAAGGGATTTTCTGTATTCTCCCTTTTGCTCATTGTGGAAAATCTCAATTTCATTAAGACTCATATTTTTAAGATTCGCAATCATGCAAGTATGCTTGGAGTTTCTGGAATTGTATTCCCTCTCGACCATTTCTTTAGTATAATCTTCATATTCCTTTTCATTCATCATCTCAACTAATATGAAGTATGGTTCACAGTTTAATAAGATTTGTTTTAAGTCTTCTTCTGATGCTCGCATTTATTCACCCCTTTTTAAATATTCTATATTCATCCACAAATTTGAAACATAGGAGTAGGAAAACATACGAAATTTTCAACATAAGAACCTTCATACACTCTAACAGGTTTCTCTACTCCAAAAATTTTGTCAAACATTTTATTCCATTGATCGATAGTTGTCGAACTGCTTTTAAACTGTGATTCTGGATTGCCAAAATATTCCCTGAAAAATTCTCTGTAATCTTTTTCAGCTTCTTCAATCATTTTTTGGATATTTTTGTCGTTGCTTGTTATTGACATTTTTCATTCCAAACTTCCATAAATATATTTGTTAAAACATTCCACAGAACAAAAGTTTTTGTTTTTATAAACCAAATCTTTTGTATATTCACATTCTTTTTTGCAACAACCACATTGAGTTGGATTAAAGAATTTATATTTAACGTCTGAATCATATTCACAGCCATGTGGGTTTTCTGATTCTAATTTCATTTTCTAACCCCTTAATAATCTATATCGTCAACCTCATGAGGAACTTTGAAATCAACAAACATCTGTTTGATAGTTGTTTCTATTGTTCGTAATTGCTTTTTATCCTCGTCAGTATGTTCCCAAACCTTAAAATTCTCGTTTCCGTTGAGATTGAAATATATATCTAAGGCTAAGTCTTTGATTTTAATCAGTTTTGTATCTTTTGATTTTATTTTCTGTGGTGGAGGAATTATATCAGGTCTAGGCGTTTTCGGTGGTTCTTCTCTTCTGGTTCTGTCCATTTTAAATTTGTTCATAATTTTACTCCTTATTTATTGCAGGGTATCCGACCAGATTTGAACTGGCTCTATCAGATTCACAGTCTGATGTGCAACCCTTACACTACGGATACCATAAAACCAGACCATTATTGACGTTGTATTAAGCGGTCTATCTGGTATGTAAAACGGGCGTGACCAGATTTGAACTGGCGATTTCCTTGACAGGCTGGTGTGATAAACCTGACTACACTACACGCCCAAAACGGCTACTCATATATTATTACGTAATTCATATATTTTCGCCTATAACTTATTATCGGAATCGAACCGTTCCACCCCCGTTGAGAGGGCAATGCACCCAATACACCTTCATAAGTTACTAAAGGTTCGAGAAAGATTTGAACTTTCGACCTGCTGATTAACAGTCAGCTGCTCTGACCGGACTGAGCTATCGAACCAAGTGAGGGATGAAGCACACCGTTCATGACCGATGTACTTCTTTATGTCCTGAAACTAACAAGGCACTTCACCTTGAAAGCCAATCCAACGGCTTTTTGAACCCCTCAAAGCCAAAACCATCCCGTTATTGACATATCATATAGAGGTCAAGATGGTGTGTAAGCGGGTAAGTGGACTCGAACCACCATCTCAGCCATTTAATAACTGCGTTTACATTAAACTAAACCCGCATTATTATTCTCTTGGAATCAAAACTGCCCCGACCGAACTCTCATCTTCTGTTTCAGCTTCTTCATGATTTCCTGACCATCCATTTTTATTAACATCTAAATGTATATTCATTGCTTTAATCTCATCAACATCGGAATAACCATCTTCATATCCATCGACAATAACTATATTGTTCCGGTCGAAGTTTTGTAGAATCTTAATTAATTCGTGGACTTTCATAATTGATCTCCCGATTCAATAATTTCATTATTTTTCTAAGCATGTATTTTCTGTCAGCACTGCTTCCAAAACTTTTTGTTATTTTTTCAGCAATCTTCTTTATTATCTCGCATTCATCATCAGTTCCCTTTACAGCCTTAATATATTCAAAGAAAATTTTGGGAATAGATTCGTGGGTTAAAGCTATATTATCCCCGTTTTGTTCAATATGAATTATACCATTTCTAAAAGTAATGCGAATGTTATCATATCCTTCTTGAAATATCGTGAAATTTTCAGGCTGTTTCTTCTCCCTGAAATCTTCAGGACTTTTAATTATAACATTATCCTCAAATTTTTCATGTTGAATTGCCACTCTCATCTTATTTTTGTTTAAATCATCTATTGTTGAATCTTTTAGAGTTTTACTCATTTTGATAACCACCTTTCACTAAGCCAAAGTGCTGTTGTAATATTTTTGCCAATTGTTTTATCATTTTTAGTTATAACTTCATGAGTTCCACTCCACGTTTTTTCTGTACCTAAAACTATGGTTTGAAGTGTAATTGCTTTTATATCTTCGCACCCCCCATCGTGTCCATCTATAATAACTCTCGTATTCTCATCATATCCTTTTAGTTTTTCCATCAGTTCTTTGATTGTCATTCGTTGTCACCCTTTTTCCCCTCAAGAGATTCAGAATATCTTCTGGCATCTCTATTCAATTTTTCTTCCGCAGCTCTTTCTCTAGATTCATTTTTTTCATCTCTCGCCATTTTTTCATAATATCCTTTTGGTGGTTTTACGTATACAAAATTTTTGTTCATGTTATTACCCCTTTTTATTGTTTTTGTTCTTTCAGGATAAGTTTAGCACATTCTTGATAAGTGTCAAGTGTTTATTTTATATTTATTTCACGTTAATTTTCCATTTCGTGATTTCTGGAAGAAATTACTGTCCGAATGGAATGAGGAAAAAGGTAATATATATATTATCTTTCTTATTGTATAAAAGAAAAGATTGTATAGCAAGAGCTAGACCAATAGGCAATACTATTTTTAAGCGAAAAATCCTTAGAATATCAATATAGTTTCCTTAGAATGTCAATAAAATAATCCCTAGAATATCAATACTATTTGTCTGAATAATAAAAAAACTTTTTTCAAAAAAACTAAAATATACCCCATTGAACAAAAAGAAGTCTTGAAATCAATCTATATATATGATATAATAGTTTCATAAAGTAAAACTTGAATTTTAGTCAAAGATTGGAATATATCATATTATGAGTAATAAAAGAATCAAAACTGACATCAATTTCTTAGAATATCCTTGCCATATTGTAAATTATAAATCAAAAGAAAGACGATTATTAAAAATAGAAACTAAACGGGGAATTTATACATTGGCTAGTGCGGTAAATAATAGACTTCCTTCAAGCAAAGATAGAGTTATTTTATATTATTTCATTAAGGAATTGGCAAAAAATGATTTTGAAAATAGGAAAATAATAACAAACAGATACAAAGTATCTAAAGAAATATGGAATGCCGTAAGTGGTCGTTATTATAAAATGATTATTGATGCTTTAACAAGATATTCAAATTTAACAGCAACTTTTGAGAATGTTTTTTATATGGGGAAAAAATATAAAAAAAGAATTTTTCACTTTATTGAATCTTTTGATTTTTTAGAAAATGGTGAATTGCTTGTTGTTTTTAATGAGAATTTTGTAAATCAATTAAAAAATACTAATTATTATAGATTGGTTAATTATAATGAAATTAAAAAGTTGAGGTCAAATGTTTCTATTAGATTATATGAATATTTATTAAAACAAAGTTTTCCATTTAAAATAGGACTTGTTAAATTTGGAAAGAAATTAACTTTATCTGATAATAAATTATATGAATCAACAATTCTTCCTATTTTAAACAGAACAATAAAAGAAGTTAATTTAAAAACATCACTTAGTGTTAAATTTGAATATAACAAGAAAAATAAAGTATTTACATTCTTTGAATTTTTTTAAGGAGTTAATAATGAAAAAAATAATCCACGGAGACTGCTTGGAAGTTATGAAGGGGATGGAGGATAAGTCAATAGATGCTATTATTACAGACATTCCGTATGGGACGACAAATTGTGCTTGGGATATAGTTATTCCGTTTGACTTAATGTGGAAACAACTTAATAGGATTATAAAAGATAATGGTGCAATCACGAATGAACAAGAAATAATCCTAGACTTCACATCAGGCTCAGGCACAACAGCAATAGCCTGTGAAAACACAAACAGGGGATATTACTGCATAGAAAAAGAGAAAAAATACTATGATATAAGCGTTCAGCGAGTTAAAGATCATGTGGTTCAGACTGAATTATTTTAAAAACCCACTTGACTTTATACTGTATTATGATATAACTATTAACAAAGGGTGGTGATGATAAATGACAAAAGAAGAACTAGAAAACCAGGGTTACGAACTAAAAAAATACTTTCATCCTAATTACAATGATAGATTTGGCGTTTCAATGTTCGAGAATAATTTTGAACATAGGTTAATTGAAATTCGTGATGACAAATATAATTCAACTTTCTTTTTAAATGAAAAAGAGATGGATGATATTGTTGTTAATTGGAGGGGGAAAGAAGAATGAAACAATTCAAGAAAATGCTAAACAAAGAAATAAGACAGCAAAAAAATCAAAGTAGGATAATGGATTGGCTGATTGATGGCGAAAAAATAGAACCAATTTACAGAGAAATGGTAAAAAAGGAATTTTACGAATATATGTTATTCCTTAAATTTGCTGAAATAGGCGAAAAACATTTAAAACAAACTTTCAATGAATGTACTAAGCTCTCATTTGGTTCAGACGTATGCGAAGAATGTTCTTTCCTGAAATATTGCAAAGTTTTTAATAAAATGATTAAAGAAATTAAAATGCCGTTCGAACCCACAGAAAAAGATAATGAAAAAACCTTTCATTTTATTGCGGAAGAAGATGCAAATGGCATTCCATTCATCCAACATTTCTACTTAACTTGGAGTAGTCATGATAACTGTTTTTGGGATAAAAGTCATAAAGATTATGATTTGGCATTTTACACAAAAGATTATAAATTGGTTCACCTTTGGGAACATTTTGACGGCGAACACGAAACTAAATACAACATACTTTTTTGTGAAAGGTGGGAGAAATGAATAAAGATACAATTATAAAAATGGAAAGTGTTGAAGTCGTTAATTCATCGGAAATGGAACCTATGGTTTGTTTTTCTGACATTACTATTGATGAGTTAAATAAATGTGGTGCTGATGTTATCTATTACGAAAAACCCAATACACCCGATGTGGCAGGTTTTATAATGTGTCCTGATAGATTTAAAAGAACAAGGTATAAAGTGGCAAGAATTAAAGCAGCTAAATTGCTGAAAGAATTTCCTGAATTAGCAGATAACAGAAGTGGAAGGACATTTGATGATGTTCTGCAACTTATGACTAAAATAATTGAGGAGAGGGTTTAAGAATGAAAATCAAAGATATAAAATGGAAAACAGAAAAAGCACCAGAAACTAATATAATGCGTTCCTTTGAAATTGATGGTCACAGAATTACAATTCTAAATAGGCAAATAGGTTATAGCAATGGTATGAGAGATATCGAAACAGGATACAGAAATAAAAATAATCCTAATAGTTATAATTTCTGGCTTGCTTCTGGTTTTTTCGATATAAGAGAATATCCAGAATTGACAATTGAAGAAGCAATCGCAAAGATTAAAGAATATGCTAATACTTGTGTGGGAAAGGAATTGTGAAAAATGAAAAACCAATTAAATGAAAAAAGGTGGAATAAATGAGAAAATATAATAATGATGAACTAAAAAAAATGTTGTTTGCTCACAAAGTTTTTTTGATGAGCGACGGCAAACATGGAATTAAGATTGATTTGTCTAAGGATAGATGTGCAAACCTGAGTGATGCAAACCTGAGAGGTGCAGACCTGAGAGGTGCAGACCTGAGTGATGCAAACCTGAGAGGTGCAGACCTGAGAGGTGCAGACCTGAGTGATGCAAACCTGAGTGATGCAAACCTGAGATGTGCAGACCTGAGATGTGCAGACCTGAGTGATGCAAACCTGAGTGATGCAAACCTGAGAGGTGCAGACCTGAGAGGTGCAGACCTGAGATGTGCAGACCTGAGAGGTGCAGACCTGAGTAATGCAAACCTGAGTGATGCAAACCTGAGAGGTGCAGACCTGAGAGGTGCAGACCTGAGAGGTGCAGACCTGAGATGTGCAGACCTGAGTAATGCAAACCTGAGTAATGCAGACCTTGATTTTTCGTGTTGGTCATTGTCGTGCAAATCTCTAACTCCAAAAATCGACATAAAAATAGCAAGACAATTATTCTATCACGCCTATCGCGCTGCCATGTCTTGTGAAGATAAAGAAGTTAAAAAAATGCTTGAAATTAAAGGATTGAAGAAATTTGTCAATAAATCTCACTGTGTCACAAAACATGGATGTGATAAAATTTGAATTTTAAAATGGTTTCAAAGGAGTTTGATGTAAAATGAAATACACACCAAAAATGTTTGACAGTCTGAAGGAGAAGATTGAGAAGGAAAGAAAATCTATAGCGAAGCAAAGAGTTGATTTTACCAAATATCTGAAAACGTCTGATTTTATATTTAACGACCATGCACATGAGCAATTGAGAAGGATATACGAAAGGTTCGTGGAACTACATCTCATGGAATTAGGATTAAAGGATATAGAAAGAAGCAATGAATGTTTGGAAGTTACTATATTTCCAGAAGATTGTAATAAATGTACAGCCATAAGCACATGTAAAATGCTTGACAAATTGCCGGAAGAATGGAGAGAAAAACAATGAAAATAATCTATAAACATGACGAACAATATTACGGGAGTTTAGATGAGACAATAAAATTCTGCAAAGAAAAAATGAAACATCCTATTAGAACATGGAGAAAAGAAAATGGGAATATCACTCAAGTTGATTTCGCTAAATTACTTCGTGAGAAAACGGGAAAGAAAATTTATGCTACCAGAATAACTCATTGGGAAACGGGAGCTTGGTTTCCTAGAGAAGCTATGTTGGATAGGATATATGAGCTTACTGGTATCAACGCTGTGGATTTATATGTTGCTTATCGGATATTGATGAAAAAAGAGGTGGGGTAATGAATATAACAGTATGTGATATTTGTGGTGAAAAAGTAGAATTAAATTTTGAAGAAATATATGATGGTGAAGAAACTTATATTGTGAAACAGGGATATTGTGAAGATGTTTATCGTGAAATGGATTTGTGTGAAAAATGTCACAATGAAATAAAATGGTTTATTAATTCTTTGAAAGAAAAGAAAAAAAATAAAAATAGAAATTGATGAAATAGCAATAAGGGCAGGATTGATACCAGTATCATCAGGAACTCCAATGCCAAAAATAAAATTTCCTGAAGGTCCAGAATTAAAAACCAAAAATGATTTTACTATGCCAAAAAGGAGTCCAAAATGAAAGTAGAATTAATCAAAATAACAGAAAACCCCGAAAAACATATTGAATCCTGTGGTAGAACGTGTTACAAATCAACTGATAAGATGACTGACAAGACAACAGCCAATTTCATCAAGAAGATTATCAAGAATGGTCACGAAAGTGTGTTGGAACATTCTTCAGCCACTTTTAGAGTGTCAGGAGTTTCGAGGGCATTGACTCATCAGTTGGTTAGGCATAGAATTGGGTTTTCTTTTTCACAACAATCACAAAGATTTGCGAATCAAAAAAATGGATTTGAAATTGAATTTGTAACGCCACATTCAATTAAAAATGCCGATAATGAATTTAGACATATTTATTTATCAGCAATGAACCATGCCGATGAAGCTTATTATATGTTAATAGAATCTGGAATTCCAAAAGAAGATGCAAGATTCGTTCTTCCCAATGCTTGTTGTACCGAAATAGTTGTTACGATGAATTTCAGAGCAGCAAGGAACTTTCTCAAACTCAGGCTGGATGAACATGCTCAATGGGAGATAAGGGAAATGGCTCATTTGATTTTGGATTTTTTATATAAACATGCACCCAATGTTTTTGAGGATCTGGATTTTAGATTCAAATAGAAGGGAGATAAAATGCCTTATAAACACATCGAACTAAAAATCCCTAAATCTCTTGATAAAAGAATCAAATTAACCTATGAAGATAAAAGGGATATTGTGGAAATGTATGCTACCGGAACTATTTCACAGCGAGGTTTAGCAAGACATTTCAATGTAAGCAGAAGATTGATTCAATTCGTATTAGACCCCGAAAAACATAAAGAAAATTTGTTGAGAAGGAAAGAACGAGGGGGAAGTAAACAATATTACGATAAGGATAAATGGAAGGATCAAATGAAAACTCATCGTCATCACAAACAAGAATTGTATTTAAAAGGAAAACTAATTTTGTCTGGTGAAGATGATGTTTAATAAAATAATAATAATAATAATTTTAATACTGATTTTATCCTTCTCAAATTCTTTTTCCGATGATATAAACAAATTATCAGAATTAGCTAAACAACAATATTCTTCTAAAAAAATAAAAGAAAGCGAAGAATCTTTCCTGAAGGTAATTAATTTAACTTCAGATAAATATGGTTTTTATGATGAAAAAACTCTTGATGTATATTTTAAAATGGGAAATTTTTATAAAATAACTGGAGAATATAAGAAGTCTAAAGATTATTATTCTACTGCCAAAGTAATTTCTGAAAAAATCAATGGACTTAACGATAGTCTAACCAGAACAATAAATATGGAATATTTAGACATGAAAGAAAAAACAGATCCACCAAAAAGGGAAGAAATAACAATGAGAGGGAATGGCGTAAGAAGTGTTGTCAGAAGATCAAAATCCGTTTCATCACCAAAAAGAGTTTCTTCACCCACATCATTGACAGAATATTCTAAAAAAACTGGCGAAAAAGATATTAAAAAAGTGACTTTGACTAAAACAGAATCTTTGGTTATTTTGAATTTGACTATCAGCAAATTAGATTTACCCTCCAAATTAAAAAATGACACAAGAACTCTTGCCAACGTAATGTTTCGTGATGCTGGAGATGACTATTATCCCAAAAATGTATCTTCTATTACAACTATGATAAGAGCAGCACACAATGTCGTGAAAAGAAATGGTGGTCTTGGATTTTGAAGAAACATAAGAAAAGGAAATTAAAATATTAACAAATGAAATTCAAAAGCAACAAAAAAATATTCAACACTAAAATCTTCAAAACCGATTCTCACTTCAACTGCTGGAATTTATACGTGAAACTTATTTACATTTCTGTGGTGAGTTTATCAAAAGGAAAATACTCTGAGATTGAAATAATTATTCCCAGAGTATCAAAAGTTGTTAAAGATAATATCATAAAAGAATTTGATAAGAAGATAAAAAAAGTGGAATCTTTAACTAAATAGTTGATTCCACTTTTTAAGTCATTTTTTCCTCGGTGTTCTGTTGCTTCCACCACCAGTTTTAGGTTGTTTTGATGGAGAACATCCACCCCTGCCTTTATTACCTCTTTTGCCACCTCCTGAACCATCACGTTTTGGCGTTCCTTTAGTTGCCATAATCTTCACCTTCTTTCTTATTATCAATTTTATTTTTACCAGTTATGAAATAATAATTTTTTTACATAAATTACAAGTTGTTTTATCATTGTATTTTGTCATTTTTATATTTTTAGATTGTTTCCCACATGCTGTTTTTAAATTGTTATGTCTGTTTTCTAAATGGATTTTTTTCATATTTCTTCCTCCCCGTTAATCATACCACAATATCCACAGACACCGTTACCTTCAATATCAAAATAGTCCTCACCACATCTTTCACACTTGTGAAGTTCAGTGCCTATTGAACCAGGATAAAGTTTTTCGGCAAGAACTATAATTGCTATTACGATTAATATTGTTATTATGTAAATTTTAATCATTATTCTACCTTTCTTTTTCCCAAAAAAAGTATTATATTTTCTTTGCTTTGACTGGAATTTATAACTTCATATCCTTCATAAATATCTAATGTAAATTCAAGAAGATGTTCGCCGTAATATAGCAGTTGAACTATATGTTTGTTAGATTTAGATTCGGGTTCAGGTGATATGTCGAAAAATTCAAAAGCACATCTTGGTTTTGTTTCGATTGCTACTAAAACCATTTTTATATCGGAATAATTATCTGTTAAATCTATAATATCTGCTGTTTTAATTTTCATTTTTCTACTCACCAATCTGTATAAAATCTAGGTTCGTCTTTCAATATCCCTGTTGGTTTCAAATGTTCCTTGAATAATATAGTCAAATCGTCTGTTATCTTGTCCATAGAAGCAGGTAAAGCTACTTTAGGGCATCTTATCTCAACATCTGTTGATTCTATTATTTTAAATATCTTTTGTTGTAGTTCTGATTTATTCATTATCAACACTTTCTTTCACTTTTTTAATAAATGCAATATTCTCCAGGGATATATTTGCGTAAAGCTTCTCTGGAATTTACACTCATATTCCAAAGACAATTTTTACATACATGATTAAATTTATTTCCTATTGTTAATGGGAATGTAGCACATTTTATATCTTTTATTTTTTTATGGCAAAAGATACATTCTTTTTGTTCATGTTCTCGCCCTATATATTCTACCAAATCATTCAATTTTATAGTAGATTCGGTAGAATATGATGTATATTCTGGACGTTCTAAGCAAAACTTCACTTCTCTCATTTTAGACATTTTGAATTTTTCTAATTCTTGTGCAGTAAATTCAATCATTTTACTTTCTCCCATCATAAAATCCGTTTTTGCCAGCAAACCTTCTTGCCATTTTTTCAGCGTAGCAGTTATCACAACCAGGGGATATTTTAGAACATCCTGTGATTGGACTGATAGTGTGTTGGATCCAAGAAATTTTTGTTTTACCCATTATTTCCCCTTTCTTATATGTCTTCTTTTCTATTGCGATAACAATCACAGCAAAGAACAACTTCTATTATTTTGTCGTTTATTGCTTTGGCATATGGGCAAATTGT
>Ga0307928_10004001_pt1 | contig 11226 bp, 15 predicted proteins | sample AceLakmetagen232_FD_201815 | JGI IMG/M metagenome (GOLD analysis project Ga0307928, IMG submission 201815) | Saline water microbial communities from Ace Lake, Antarctica - #232 | ecosystem: Environmental > Aquatic > Non-marine Saline and Alkaline > Saline | place: Antarctica: Ace Lake...
ATATAGACTTCTGGAGAAATTATATGGATAAAATAATCAAAATAACATGCCAAGCAGCTGACCTTCTTAATATCAACGACCTAGTAGAGTTTCAGGGTGAGTTGAAATCGTTACATAAGAACAAGGCGGCCAAGCTCAGAAAATCTATTGAAAAATATGGGTTTACGTTTCCTTTCTTTGTTTGGAAATCGCCAGATGGTCAAAATAAGATAAATGATGGTCATCAGCGCAAACGAGTTATCAAAATGATGCTCGATGAAGGATACTCTATTGAGGGTGGTAAATTTCCAGTTGCTTATATAGACGCTAAGAACGAAAAGGAAGCAAAGGAAAAGATACTCCTAGCCGCATCGATGTACGGTGAAATTGATGATTCCGGCTTACAGCTATTCGTTGAAGAAGCTAATCTCGAAATTACAGAGCTTAGAGATATTGTTGATATTCCTTATATAGATTTGGAGTTGGAGAAAGCAAAAGCACCAAATCAACCAGAATTTGACGAAAATATTGAAACAGATAACGAATGCCCAAAATGTGGCTACAAATGGTAATTATATGAATAAACCAACTGTGATAAGTTTATTTGCTGGATGTGGTGGCAGTTCATTAGGTTATAAATGGGCTGGCTATAAAGAACTTTTAGCAATAGATTTTGATGAGAACGCTCATGAAACATTCAAATTGAATTTTGATTGTCCGGCATGGCTTAGGGATGTAAGAGAAGTTACAAGCAATGAAATACTTGATTTTTGCAAAATTAAAAAAGGTGAGCTTGATGTCTTGGATGGTTCACCACCATGCCAAGGCTTCTCAACCGCTGGAAAGAGAAAAATATGTGATTCAAGAAATGATTTGTTTGAGCATTTTGTGAGATTAATAAATGAATTACAGCCCAAAGTGTTTCTTATGGAAAACGTATCTGGTCAGGTTAAAGGTAAGATGAAAGGTTTATTCATAGAAATTATGAAACAGCTAAAATCAACAGGGTGATATTAGGTCATTAGCAATAGATAGACTTGGAAATGCTGTGATGCCTAAATTCATGGAAGTTGTTGCTAATCATATTAAAATGGAGATATTGAATTATGAAAGCTAAAAAGAAAACAACCAAAAAGTTTTATGAGGATAAACAAAGAGAAAAAATTGCAATAGAATATTTTGTGAAACATTATTTGTTTGTATATCCAAAACGTTCTATTGATTTATTCAAAAAATTAATAGAAGTTTATAATATTAAAACTGTTTTTGACTTGATGAAATTAGGTAGGAGAGATGTGGAAAGACTAAAATTGACTGGTCGTAAACATGCAAATAATTTATTTGATGATTTATGTCAATATTATGAAGATTATTTTAATAATCGGCCTTCTCCATATATTATTAAGAAAAGGCAAGAAAAAAAGGATAAATCATGAAAAAGAAAACAACCAAAAAGAGAAAGCCAGCAGTCAAGAAACCTAAAAAGACTACTGAGGCTAAAAAAACTAAAGATGAAACACATCATCATATACTTAATGAAGTAGCTTATGAGATTAAAGACAAAAAATACGGTGTCTATGAAGTGAGAAAAACAGCTAATGCTTGGTGGCTGAGTGAAGTAAAAATCAGTCAATTTATAACCGCTAAAAAAATGGGCTGTAATGATACTATGTCGTGTTGTCATGCGGGTATTACGCTTCAACAGTTATCTTATTTTCTTGAAATTCATCCTCATTTTTCTAAGTTTTTTGAAGGAATTAAAGAAGAACCTAAACTTATTGCTATGCAGACAATCTACAATGATTTAAGCGAGAAGGAAACAGCCAAGTGGTATCTCGAACGTAGGGCAAAAGACGAGTTCAGCGTCAGGAACGAATTAACAGGCGCAGAGGGTCAAAACTTAGGCGAGATAACAGACGAGCAATCAACCAAAATAGCCAAAGCCACATTGAAGGCGCAAAAGGAAAAGTTGAAGTTAATGGCGGCGTTGGATAAGAAGGGGGATAAATGAGCGAGATAAACCACAATCCTTGTCATTGGGAAAAGTTCTTTAATGATTATTTTCTAGTTTGTGATGTTGTAGTAAATGAAGGTTCTAATCCTGTTAAACAGCCTGAGTCTAAATCACAAGGATGGGCTGGCGGTTGGTTGTTATGTGAGTTAGCTTGTAAGAACTTTAAAAACGCTGATTACAACTGGTTTGAAGATAAGTGTACCTGTCAGGGTGTTTTCATTCCTCCAATGTGGCGTTAAATGAGCCTAGAAGCACTAGCATATAAAAATCTTGCAAGTTATGCGAGCTACATGGAGCCTGACTATTTATCTCCACCACATGTTATAACTCTTTGCGCACACCTTGAAGCAGTTGAAGCCGGATTAATTAAGAGATTGATTGTTGTGATGCCGCCTCGTCATTCCAAGACTTATAACGTAGGCGAGTTCTTTCCTGCTTGGTATCTTGGACGCAATCCAAACAATTTTGTTATATATTCAACCTATGAACAGGGACTTGCCAGCGGTTTCGGACGTAAGGTTAAAAATCAAATCGCAGATCCGATGTTCACCAAAATATTTCCTAAATGTAAATTAGCAGGTGACTCTAAATCCAAGAAGGAATTTGCCGTTGGCAGAAATGGTAAATACTATGCTGTTGGTAGAGGCGGTGCTGTAAATGGAAAAGGAGCCCACGTTTTTTTGTGTGATGATATTTTTAAAGATCATAGAGAAGCCGCAAGTGAGTTAATAAGAAAAGACACTCAAGATTGGTTTAAATCAACTGTTTCAACACGATTGCAAAAAAATGGTGCTGTTATTTTAATGGGCACTCGATGGAATGTGGACGATCTTATTGGTTTTGCTCTTAAAGATTTAGCTCACGAAAATTGGGTATTATTAGAATTTCCAGCTTGGTCTGATAATTATGATGCTCTATGGCCTGAAATGTTTTCAAGAAAGCGATTAGAAGTAATTAAAAAAACTCTCGGCCCTTATTTTTGGAATGCTCTTTATATGGGTCGACCATCAGAAGAAGAAGGTAATCTGTTTAAACGTGATAGATGGGGCTATTGGCGTGAGCGGCCTAGACATTTTGACAAGTTAATTCAATCTTGGGATATGAATTTTAAAGAAGGCAAGAAAAACTCCTATGTTTGTGGTCAAATTTGGGGTAAAATAAAAGCTGACTATTATTTGTTAGATCAATGGCGCAAACAATGTGATTTTGTGGAAACATTAAAAGCTGTTATCACAATGACTAATAGATGGCCTAAAGCCACTAAAATACTGATAGAAGATAAAGCCAATGGGCCAGCGATTATCAGTGCATTAAAAAATAGTGTATCAGGTATTGAACCTATTGAACCAAAAGGCAGTAAGTATGCAAGAGCGGAAGCAATATCAGCGATACAAGATTCAGGTAATATAATAATTCCGCATCCTGATGTTTTATCTTGGGCTGGTGATTTTATTGATGAGTGTGCTAACTTTCCGAATGGTGAATTTGATGATATGGTGGACACAATGTCTCAGAGTATAAATTACATGAACACGACAGGCGGTATAGCAAACCTTGAGAATTTCCTGAAATGGTAGGAGGCAATATATGACTAAGAAAAAAACAATTATGGATTATAAGAGAGCGTTATCAAACTACAAGAAATCTATGAAGAAAATGGACGGCTGGCAGAATGTTATGACTAACATAGGCACAGGTTATGACAAAACAATGCAAGCCGCACCAGTACAACGCTTGCTCAAGCAACGAGAATGTGAGGATATTTACCAAGCGGATGGTGTTGGCGCAAGAATTTTAGATAAACCTATTGAAGAAATGTTTAGAGAAGGATTTGAAATTAAAATAATTGAAGGTGATGAAAATTTAGCGGAATATGCGCAACAAGAGCTTGAAAAATGGGACGTTGACACATTGATGGCAGAAAGTTGTCTATGGGGTGATATGTACGGTGGCGGTGGCGTTATAATTGGCATTAAAGGTGATGACCCAATAGAGCCATTGGATTTAACTAAGAAAATTGGCGAAATAGAATACCTTGTTTCAGTTGATAGGTATTCATTAAACGTTTTATCAACTGACATTATAACAGACCCTGCCGATCCTGCGTTTAGAAAACCTGAATTTTATTCTTTGCAAAATAATCCAACAAATAAAAAAGAAAATACTTATAAATTTCATCATACACGCTTTATAAGGTTTGATGGTGTTAAATTACCTTTTAACACAATGAAAAGTAATAGTTATTGGGGCGATACTCTCTATTCTAGGTTAAGAAAACCTCTAGCCAATTTTCATACTGGATATGATGGTGCTGCTGCTTTGTTATCAGACTTTGCACAAGCAGTAATTGAAATAGAAGGACTTGATGATCTCATAGCCCAAGGCCGAGAGGAACTTGTTGTTAAACGATTGGAGCTTATCGCTAAAGTTAATTCAGTTGTTAATGCTGTTGTGTTGAAATCAGGCGAGAAATACAGCAGGACAAGCACCAGCGTTGCTGGGTTGTCGGACTTGTTAAATAAAATGGCACAACGCCTTTTAATGGAAACCGATTTGCCTCACACTCTTTTGTTCGGTGAAGGTGCAAGTGGGTTAGGCAACACCGGCGAATCAGAACGTAAGCAATGGGCTAATCACATTAAAAACAGGCAAGAGAAACAACTTAGACCTAAATACAGACAACTTTTAAATATTATATTTATGGCAAGAGGCAAGATGCCTAGCTACACATTAGAATTTAATAGCATTGAGCAAATGACGGATAAAGAAATGGCCGAAATTCACAACGTTCAATCACAAGCTGATGAAAGATATTTAAGCAATGGGATTTTATCGCAAAGTGAAATAGCAGACTCAAGATTTACACCAGACGGATATTCAATCGAAACTACACTTGATGAAAAGAATAGAGCGTTATTAAGAGAGCAAGATCCAGTAGAACCGGACGAAGAAGAATAATAATTGAGGTCTAATGTCTTTAACGAAAAAAGATGAAAGCGCACTTGAGCTTATAGCAAGGGAAGGCTCTAACTTGGCTAATATGGCTAAGTTTCAGAGCGAAAAGACCGGAAAAAGGATAAAGAAGCCTCCTATCCCTCCAGATACGCTCACTTTGGCAATCGATTACATTAGAGAATTGAACGGCATATCTAATATTTTAATCAGGCTTACAAATGAAATAGTATTCCCTCAAATCAAGGGTATAGTTGATATGGCTGAAAGAATACGGCCTACATTAGACCACATGGATGAGTGGAGTGATGAGATTGATGACGTAATGGCAACGCTTAGAATCAATTTCTATGGTGAGGTTACAGATAAGAAACAACAGCAGATTGCTACTAAGGCCGCTTATAACGTCAATTCAGCGAGTGAAGGTTATTTCAATAAGCTCTCAACTAAGCTTGTTGGCATTAATTTAACTACATCAGAAGTATGGCTTAATGGTGAAGTTAAGGGCTTTATAAAAGAAAACGTTGCTCTAATAAATTCAATTTCACAACAACACTTTAATAGAGTTGAAACAATTATTACAGAAGGTGTGCGAAGGGGTAAGTTGACAAACGAAATAAAAACAGAGCTTCAAAGCAAGTTTAAATTGACCAAAAACAAAGCCAAATTGATAGCTCGTGACCAAACTTCAAAATTTTATGGCGATTTATCGAGGTTGAGGCAAACACATAATGGAATAAAAAAATATGTTTGGCAGACAGCGCAAGATGAAAGAGTAAGACCAGACCACGCATCTAAAAACCAGCGTGTCTTTAGTTGGAACAATCCTCCGGCCGATACAGGTCACCCGGGAGAAGATATAAATTGCCGTTGCAGCGCCCTTCCAGTTATCTAAAAAGTATATAACAAAAAAAAACCTTTTTTATTAATTTCATTTATAGTAAAATATATATTGACCTTAACTTTAATTATCCAATGGTAATAATATGACTTCAAGAAGATTTGACGTTGCAAAATTAGATAAGATTGAAATTACTGAACAAGGATATTTGAGAGCAGCTGCTAAATTTACAAGAACAGGCATTTTTAAGTATATGATGTATGATGGTTCTATTAAATACGAATTAAGACCAGAAGAAGAAGTATTCCAAGTTGATACACTTAAATCGCTTGCCTCACAACCCATTACAAACAATCATCCACTTTCAATGCTTGATTCAGGTAACGTAAAATTGCACCAAGTGGGTTTTACAGGTGAAGAAATAAACAAAGACGGCGAATATACTGCTGGAAAAGTGAACATAATGGACGCAGAAGCCGTAAGACAGGTTAAGGACGAAAAAAAGGTAGAATTATCATGTGGTTATCAATGTGATGTAGAAGATCAAGAAGGTGATTATAAAGGTCAACACTATGACGCAATTCAAAGGAATATCGTTTATAACCACGTTGCTATTGTTGATAAAGGCAGGGCGGGAGCAGAAGCTAAAATTAAATTAGATAGATTTGATGGAATAATGGTTGAGGACAATGTCAAAGCCGTTAAAACCGATATAAAACAAATGAAAAAACAAAAAGGAGGCGATACTATGCCAGAGGTAAAAATTAAAGTTGATGGAATTGAATATGAAGTCAGCGAAGGACTAGCAGATAAAATTGTCAAGAAGGATAAAGCCCTTGACGAATTTAAAGCTGATATGGAAAAAAAGACATCTGAATTTGATGAGTTAAAAGGCAAGCATGATGGCTTAGAAACAGAGTTAAAGAAAAAAGATGAAGAAATCGAAAAGATTAAAGAAGAAAAACCAGACATGGAAACACTTAAAAAAGATGCAAAGGCTCGTATTGACCTTGAAAACACAGTAAAAGAGTTGCTCGGTAAAGAAGAAGCAGAAAAAGTTGACTTTGCAACAGCAACAGATAGCGAATTGAAAAAAACAGTTCTAGTTAAAGAAGATGCCGAATTGAAACTTGATGAATCTTCAGATGATTATATCAATGGTATGTTTGATGTTGTTCTCAAGAAAGTTTCTAGTAAAAAAGATTCAAGTAATAAATCTGACGCTTTTAAAAAAGAATTAGGCAAAAAAGTTAATGATGGTGAGGCTTTTGATTTAGATAAAAAGCTTGAAGAACATAAAAGAATAGATTCAGAACGTTGGAAAAAATCATTAATGAAAAATGAAAAATAATTAAAAACTTTTAAAGGAGGTTTTACATGGTACAAACAGCATATCCATTAGAAATGACATCAGGTCTTAAAGGCCAGTTATATGATATGTCAGGTTACAAACAACAGTCTATGAATAACCCAGCAATCGTTATTCCTTATGGTCAGGCCGTTGAAAAAATTACAGGTGATGAAGATGGCGTTAAATTGCCAGACAATGCTAGCGCAGTTCTTTGGGGCATTGGCATTAAGGACAATGAAGAAAATTTAGACGCATATCCAGTTAAATCATGCGTTTCAGTTATGACTTCTGGTAGAATGTATGTTGAAGTTGAAGAAGCTGTTACACCAGATGACGATGTTTATGTAAGATATGATGGTCGTGCGCAAGTTCAAACTTTCGTTCTTGATGCCGATATTATAGCGGCTAATGTTATCACAGTAACAGTTGATGGAAACGTTTTAACTGAAACTTATGATGGCGCAGCACATTTAAGCACAATGAATTTATTTGCAGCTCAAATTCAGGCTCAAGCAAGTGTAGCAACAGCCGTTGTTGGTGGTGCAGGAAATAGAACGATTACTATCACTTCTGTAATAACGGTTGACGCCGCTGTAACAGTTTTGACAGATGAAGGTATTACACTTGGCGTAAGTCAAGCTGGAATTGTTGTTACTGAAACAGTTGTCGGGATTGAATATGCCGCAAGAGGCAAATTTAGAACAGATGCCGATACTGGCACAGCACTTGCTTTTACATACGCAAGATATGTTATCGGAGCAGCATCAGGTGAAAACGCAGTTGTAGAAATTAACTTACCATAATTAATTTATAAGATAAAAGGAGGCTTAGATGTCTAATAAAAACATTTTTAAAGATAGACTTGATGCTGATGAAAGTATCTGGTTTGAAAGAGAATTAGAATATAAAATGGCACAATCAAAAGATATTGAATTGCCAAGAATTAAAGTAAGAGATTTATTGCCAACAAACTTTGAAGTAAATGCTGGCGCAAAGACTATTACTTGGGAAGAATACGAATCAGTAGGCATCGCAAAATGGATTTCAAACTATGCTAAAGATTTCCCAACCGCTGACATCAAAGGGAAAGAAAACACGACTAAAGTAAAAGGCATGGGTTCATCTTTTAGATATTCTATTCAAGATATCCGCAATGCAAGAATGGCTGGTAAAAACCTTGAACAACGTAGAGCTAATTCATCCAGAGAAGCAGTTGCTCGTAAAGAAAATACAGCAGCTTGGTTTGGTGATGATTCTTATAACGTTCCGGGCTTTTTCTCTAATACTAACATAACTACTGGTACAGTTGCAGCAGATGGCGTTGGAGCATCAACTGAATGGGAAGATAAAACAGCAGAGCAAATTCTTCGTGATATGAATGACGCTGTTCTTGGCATTATTGAACTTACAAACGAAGTTGAAGCACCAAACACCATGATTTTATCACCTCGTATGCGTGGTTATATTGCTACATTGAAAATTCCTAATAGTGACAGCACAGTTCTTAGCTTTTTCCTAGAAACAAACGAATATATCACAGATGTTGTATCATTGAATGAATGTGATGCCGCAAACAACGCTCTTTATGCAACTGATATTATGGTTGTGTATGATAGAAATCCAGACAAATTAGAAATGATGATTGCACAGGATTACGAATTGTTTTCACCACAGCAAGAAATGATGGAGTTTAAAGTTCCTGCACATGAAGCATTTGGTGGCGTTGTAATTTATAAACCATTGGCAATAGCAATTTATGATGGTTTAGACACATAATCACAGATTAATAAAAGGAGATAATTTATGGCAGCGATTCTTTTAATTGAATACAAACATCCAAAACGTAAAAACGTTCACAGATGTGGACCCGTTTGGTTGAAAACTGGTATCAATGAAATTAGAAAAGCAGATTGGGAAAGTGTTTACTATATAAAAAATGGAAATAGTACACAAGAACATCCAATGCTTAAAAAAATGATTGACGATGAATACATTAAAATTTTAGGTCAAAAAGGCGCAAAAGGTAAAAAGAAAGATGATGAAGTTGAAGAAATTTCTAAACCAGCTTTGGAATCTTACAGCGTTGTTGAATGTAAAAAATTAATTGAGAACGTAAACGACCTTGAATTGTTGCTGAAATGGCGTGAAGAAGAAAATGTAGGTAAAGAGCGTAAAGGTGTTGTTAATGCTATAGAAGCTAAAATGAAAGACATCCACGAAACAGAAATTGATGACGCAGAAGATAACGATTAAAATGAGGTTAATAGATGAGCATTACAGCGTCAGACATAACAACAAGATTTGCAGATTTTGCATCCGTAGCACCTGCAACCATTAATATTTTTATTGCTGACGCTGTGCTTTCTATAAACACTAGTACATGGGGTGATAAAGCTGATATAGCAACAGTTTATTATACCGCACATCTTCTATCTATTTCAGGGCTTGGCACTGGTTCAGGCGCATCTGGAAGTGTCACTAAGAAAAAAGTTGGCGATTTAGAAAAACAATTTGCAGAGCCTAATATCACTGTTTATGATAGCAGCTTAGGTTCTACTGTTTATGGTAGAAGATATTTAGCTTTAAGAAAAGAGATTGTTACAACACCATTGGTTATAAATTTTAATCAGGATTTCAACACATGAGTGTAAAAATTATTGATAGAGGATGGAATAAAATCCTTAAAAGTTTGAAAGACATTGATAATTCTTATGTGAAAATTGGAGTTATATCGGGCGGTGGCAAAAAGAAATACACTACTCGTGGAAGTGTTAAGGGTAAAAAGGTTAGGAATGAAAGTTCTTTGACAATGAACATGGTTAAGTTGGCAACGATACATGAATTTGGTTCACACCCAAATCATATACCAGCTAGACCATTTATGAAGCAAGCTTTTGATACTAAAAAGAATTTGATAAATGGTTATAAGAAAATTTTGATTAATAGAATTTATAAACGTCAAATTAGCGTTGAAAGAGCGTTAGGGAAATTAGGATTATTTCATCAAAAGAACGTAAAGACTATTTTCACACAAGGACGTTTTCAACCTAATAAACCTATGACAAAAGCTAGGAAAAAATCTTCTAGGCCATTGATTGACACAGGCAGATTAAGAAATTCTATAGATTATGAGGTTAAAATTAAATGAGCATTGATTTAATAAATGAATTTGGACAAACATTGACTGTAACAAGATACGGTTCTTCTGTTCAAACAGTTGTGCTTACTTTTGATGCTGATTTTATTATCGGCAATAGCATTGACCTTGATATTGACTTAACAGCAATTACTTCAATTCCATTTAACGTAACTCATGCTCAAACATTAATAGATTTAGCTGTAGAAATCGAATCATCATCTAAAATTGACTCCGCAATCATCACAGGCGCAAGAGAGGTAACTATTCTGGCCGTTGAAGCGGGTTCTGACCTATTAATCAATGGAATCATGATAACTGGTGGCCTTTCTCAAGCGGAGGGCAGCATAACGCAGTCAGGCGGTTTTATTGATGGTGTTTATCAAGAAGGAGCAACGTCAACTTTTGATATTGTGATGAGTGTGCAGCCTTTGAATGGAAAAGAGCTTGAAATTCTTGCACAAGGCGAAAGAACTAAGAGATTTGTCAAAGGATATACTACCACAAGACTTTATACAGTTAAAGAAAACGATTCTAAGAGGGCTGATGTGGTCGCTTATGATGATACTAGATTTGAAGTACAAAGTGTTGAAAGATGGGTTGATGGAAATCTTCAACACTATAAAACTTTCATGGCAGAGGTTAATGGCTAATGGCTAGTGTAAATATAATAAAACTTGCAATGAAAAAATGGCTCAATCAAGAATTGGGCTTTACTTGGGTGTTTGAAGAACAAGCACAACCTAAAACACCTGCAAGACCATATGGAACTATTAGATACAACGATAGTGGTAGAATTGGTTTTGATGATTATAAGGGTGCAGTAAACGCAGCAGGAATAATTACTATAAAAGGTATAAGAAGTGGAATTGTTTCGTTAAATATATACGGGACTGACGCATTAGAAAAAATGGAATTAACTAGAGATTCAATGTTCAAAGAAGGAACGCATA
>Ga0307928_10004002_pt1 | contig 11225 bp, 19 predicted proteins | sample AceLakmetagen232_FD_201815 | JGI IMG/M metagenome (GOLD analysis project Ga0307928, IMG submission 201815) | Saline water microbial communities from Ace Lake, Antarctica - #232 | ecosystem: Environmental > Aquatic > Non-marine Saline and Alkaline > Saline | place: Antarctica: Ace Lake...
AGTGCACGATACGGATGGGTGTTTCGCTCCAACGGATACGAAACTATACGCGAGAACCGCTGGGTATTACCTCTCCGGTTTCTCGGTGGCTTTGGCGGCTCCTGGCTCTGCAATCGCCCGGAAGATCACGCTTCTAGTAAAGCAGGACGGTGCACAGTACCTAGCAGAAAATGACGTGTATGTTAGTCTGAACGTAGCGGCGGGTACTTCTGTCACTACAGGAATGTTTTATATGGCGGTGAACGAGTATGTAGAGTTCTATGTCTACCACAACACAGGTGCTGCCGTAGACACGTTGGCTGCAGACGCAAATAATCAGCATTACTGTAATGGCTGGCTTATGCGGGTAGCTTAAGAAGAGGAGAACAAATGTGTGACCTGGTAGATCGAATCGGCACAGCACTTGAGGAAGACCAGAAAGTGATCGCCGCCAACACCGCAGCCTTTGGTGCTTTGTTGGAGACCTTGCGATCTATGCAGACCACGATGGAACTGTTAGTCGGGCAGGTCACAGTGAGCATTTCGCAGAAAAGCGACGCTGTGCCCATCAAGGTATTTCTGGTCGTGGTTGGCACCATGGCGCTTGTGATCGCAATCGTTTTGGGCGTTAATATGACCGACCTGGTAAACGCGAAGAATTGTCTGCCATAGGATAGGGAGGTAGCAAATGACTCAGTATGTGACCACGAGCACGGAGAAGTGGTGCTTCGCCCCGCTGATTAGGGATGACGACCCCAAGAGGCACACAGTTCTTATGATCGAGGACGGCATTCTGCAGTGGTGCGAAAGGGGCAGCATCTTCAACCAGGTGGACTGGCCTACATGGTTCAGGCATGGCGGCGAGTTCTCACAGCCCGAAGGCGGCGATATCTGGGCCCACAGATATCCCGAACGGGTGCTTTGCGGATCTAAAGCCGAGAAGCTCTTCTGGTTCTGGCGTATAGGCGAGGGAGGCCAGCTGCGCCAGATGGCAGTCGAGCCAGGCCAACGGATCACATTCACAGCACAGGTCCAGGGCTGGAGTTCAAACGACGATGATGGGCATACGAGCACCGGCGTGGGCGAAGAGGCAGTCGCCTGGCCGGAGGGTTCACAGCCAGAGAATGGCGAGTACCTCCAGGATGGCCGGTCGAACATGACATTCTACCTGGGTATTGGCTTCGGTGACGACATCAACCCGCGCACTACTGGCGCGGTGTGGGGGCCTGGGTTCCACGTCTACAACGGCTATGCCCCGCTATCAGTCCAGGCAATAGTCCCGGCAGGCGTCACCAAGATCACGCTTTTCACTCGAGCTAAGATCAAGTGGGCATACAAGCACAATGATACCTACTGGGACAACTTGCAGTGTGTCATAGAGACGCCTGTAGGCGAGACTGAGCCTGACCCACCGTGTCGCGGAAAGCCGCGCACCGAGTTCGTCAGCCGCGTCAATGTCGTGGCCGCCGGCATGAGCCTTGAGGACGCAGTCGAAGTGTTCTCCGTGGGATGGATGCGTGGCCGCGAGATGGCCGGAGGTAGCTACGACCAGGCTGGCGCGATAGACCTTGATGATCGAACGGCGGTTCTGCATGGATTGCCCGCCAGCCGACACCAGGAATTCCGCGATTGGTACGCTCAGCACTACCCGGGCACAAAGGTGGAGTTCTCAGGTGACCAAGACCCGGCAGCACCTCTCGTGCTGAGATACCCCAGCACTCACATGCCGCCAGTGATCACACACCCATACAATGAAGATCGTGGAACGTATATCCACAAGGGTATCGACCTGCGAAGCTCTTATGCTCATTGGAAAGACCTGGCGCTCTGCGCGCTAGATGGCGACGTGGTCATTTCATCGAATCTTGGCGATGGCTTCGGCATCCAGGTTCAGACCCAGACTGTGCTTCCTGACGGGCGAGTGATACAGGTACGCTATGCCCATCTTGAGGATATCGAGCGTGTGCCCGTAGGCACTCACATTCATGTTGGCATGGTGATTGGGCGCCCGGACAACACCGGTAACTCAGACGGCGCCCACCTCCACTTCGACGTCAAGATCAATGGCCAGTACGTTGATCCAGAACCCCTGATAGCCTGGCCGACTGCTCCGCCAGATCCTCCGCCAGACCCAATACCAGATCCGGCATCGCCAGCAGGCGAGCTATGGGGCCTCCATATCCAGAACGGGTACGCAGGGGACACAAGCGACGGCAAGCTGCGCGAGGACTTTGCCTATATCCGCGACGCAAAGCCGCGAGTGGTCAAGCTGGTTGGCAACTACCAGTGGGCAGAAGATATCAAGGCGCTCTCGCCCGAAACGCTGGTCGTCGCGCGCTATCACACAAACACGCAGGAACCCTACTGGAATTGCGAGAACGGCTCGGAGGCCGGGGCGCGGGCCTGGATGGGCAAGATATACGCTGACCTGGAGAAACTGGCGCCGTTCATCGACTTCTACGAGTCAGTCAACGAGGAGATACCGACGCACAACAACTGGAAGCTGGACAAGCTCGTTGAGTTCGACTGCTGGCTTCCCGAGATTTGTCATCAGGAATTCGGGGATGATATTGCTATTGCTGGCCTCTTGGGTGCCACTGGCAATCCACATGAAACCGAGGTCATACGAATGGTCAACGCTGCACGCCAGCTCGCCAAGTATCGCGGCGTTATCGGCTACCATGATTACTTTGGCTACAACCTGGCCGCGGACTATTGCCCGCTTGAGCACGGCACAGAGGCCGAATTCTTCTCGATGCGGGCGCTCTGGGGGTGGGACCCGGTATTCAAGGCCCACGGCATCAAGTCTCGCTATATCGGGACGGAGTGCGGGCCCATCTACGTTGCAGGCGGGCCCGGACACTGGCATGCCCCGACCGCTGGCGGAGGATGGCGATGGGACAAGTGCATGAACGGCGACTTTGACCTGATGCTGAGGCTCTCGATGCTTGAGCGGCACGTGAAGGCCGTCTGGAATACAGGGAATGACAACGCCTATCTCGGGGGGGGCAAATTCACCCTGGGCGGTCCAACTTGGGGAAACTTCGAGTACGGGCCGTGGTTGTGGCGGATTCGGAACGCAGTGAGGGCGGCGGGACTAGGCCCCTGACGCACGGAGAGCGCTTCTGCAGCAGCCAGCGCCGGCAATGAAAACAGACATACCAGACCCGTTCTCACGCCCTGGGCGCTGAGGGCGGGTTTTTGCTATGCCTGGGAAGCGATGGCAGACAGGGGTGGGGAACGGTACAAATAGTCTACCTTGTCATAACTTGACAGCCCAAAACCTTAAGGTTGAAAGTCTTGTCAAGTCTTGACAAGGTGTGGGAAATGTGGTATAATGTAGACAGATCAGAGGAACACCTAGACGAAGGAGCAAGCGAGATGGCAACGAGAAAAACGAAGGTAGAGGCAAAGAAAGTCTGGGACATGTTCCACAGCTCATTCCCGCATCTCCATTTCACAATCGAGTTCTCAGGCGACCAGATACACATTTTGCAGACGCTGAAGTGCAGGGTTTGCGGATCTGAGATTAAAACACACGCGGTTGGCCAGCACGATGGAGTCTGCAACGCTTGTAAAGTGAAGCGCAACCACAAGACAGCAAGCAGCGCGAAGACCAAAAACGCCAGACAGCACGCGACCTGGGAAGCACAGGCCGAGAGCGTCAGCCTGCACGGAGAGGAATTCTAACACCCACATAAGGAGGCGAGAGCAGATGATCACAGTCACAGTCAAGCACGAAAACGGGAATGGCAAGGAATCTGGATACGGAGTCTATGTCAATGCCTACGTCGCTTGGGATGACCTGGATGGCGACATACCGCTCGTATACGCCAGCGAGTGCGTACCATTTGGCGAGAACACAGAGGCCGCACTCAAAAAGGCAGAGGCCAGAGTCAGGCGCAACGCCAACCGAAAAGCCAAGGCAGAATACGTAGGCTAGCCACTGCCAACCGCCCGGGTCGCAAGGCCCGGGTAAGGAGAGGACACGATGAACATAACCGCAGGAGCCGATACATTCGCAGCGGTGGCGAAGTGCCTGAATTGCGGTAGGCATTTCAGGATCGACAATATCGACGCCGTCACGGTGAGCGCAGAGCAGTGGATCGCCGGCGATACCAGCGACTTCTGCGCTGATTGCGTCGCCGAATATCCCTGGCTAGCCGAGGCTGCTGAAGCAGACGGTGGCGACGACAACGGCTAGAGCGCACCATTACCGCCCGGGTCGAAAGGCCCGGGCAAGGGAGAAAACCTGATGGTCGGAACACGAACGAGCTCCAGCGTCAAGTTCAACGAGGCAGAGCTGAAGGCAGCATTCGACGCCGTAAAAGGGCACGACTGGAAAGGTCCGATTGTGGCCAACATCGACGTAGCCGACCTGGAGGTCACATTGGCCGCTATCACGTTCTACACGGCAACCGACGCCAAAGTCTATCCATCGCACGGCGATACCTGCATCGTTGAAGCTGCGGGCTATCGGGCAGGGCCAGCTGGAGATCACTAGACACCCATCCACCGGGGGCCACTAGACTCCCAAGGGAGGCCACATGTTCACAGTAGAAACCATAGACCCCAGCGACAGGGAATATCAGCTCATCCACGGTCACTGCCAGAACTATCCGGGCGGTAGACTACGCTGCAGCCTCTACGCCACCGTCATGCTCGTCGATGAGACAGGCAAGCCTGTACCAGGCGGGAAACACTGCGAGCAATGCGCCCGCGAGACTATCGACGAGTACGCTGAGAAGCTCGATATCCAATGGACGGCGGAACCGCTCAAACTGTACCGTGTACACGGGCAACGCGAGGGCACAGAACAAGTCATCTGGGGTACGTTCTACAACCGCGAATACGCTCAGAAATACGCGGACAAGCTCAACGAGGTGAAAGGATGATGAGACCCAAAGATAAAATGCTTATCGACTGTGCGGCTATCGACCAGGCCTACGCTTACCTCACGAAGCCCAAGCATCTGGCGTCGGTCAGGGTGGCAGGAGATGTGGTGGAACTGCTCACTGCGCTGGAGGCCAGGGACGCAGAAATCGGGGCATTCAACTCAGCGTTTGGCAACGCTGATTCTCATGCAGAGATTGAGCCCACCATGGGAATGCTGCGGGAGGAAGTAGAGGAACTGGCGGCGTCCTTGTACGGCAGACACGAACATGCACCAGGGCACGAGCTGGCACAGATCGCAGGCATAGCAATCAACTGGTTGCGTAGACTTGACAAGCTCCCGCTGCCTCGCCGGGACATAGCTGGCATGTTGGCCCGGAAGGACGCAAAGATCGGGCGGCTCCAGACGGAGCTGGATGCCAAGAGCGACAAGCTGGAGTTGGCAGAATTCTGGTGGGGGCAAAGCGCTGACGAGGCCCGTGCGCGAGCTCTCGAGCTCGTACATGGGAACAACCGACTGTATGATCGGTGTGTAGATGCAGTGGAGGAACGCGACGAGGCCCGGGAGTGGGCCAACCGCAGGACACGGACGGCGAATGAGCTATACGGTTGCAATACGAAACTATACAACAAGGCTGGGGATGCCAGTAAGTGGACGGCTGTTCTGAGTGACGAGGTTTCTAGCCTCCGCAGCCAGCTCGCCACTGCCAGCAACGATCTTCGCACTCAACTTACCAGTGCTCTTTTAGAGCGTGACAAGGCTTACGCTCAACTTGCAGGTGTCAGAGATGCTTACGACACTACGGTTGATATAGCGGTGCGAGCCCGCGCCCAACGTGATAGCGCCCGCAACGATGCGCTGGATGAGGCGGACGGGGCAGCGCACTTCGCAATGTTTGTGCGAGAAATACCATTCAGCACGATACAGGCAGTACGCGCAGCTATCCTAAGCTGCAAGACCGAGTGATCTGGACTAGATAGAGGAGGTTAGCTATGTGGTTCGTTATTTTCGCACTGGCTGCGTCGGTTGCATTGGGTGCAGCTTGGACAGCCTGGAAGTCTATCACGAGGAGTAAAGACAAATGATCACGGTAGAATTCGAGTATGAAAAGTCAACTCTGAACACGGTCAGGTTCCAGGAAACGGGGGCGACGGCTGAGAATGGGACTGCTATTCACGGCTTGGTGGTCGGGGGGTTTTACATCCAGAAGTGGGCAGTACGGGAGATAGGCGACCCCAAGGCGATCACCGTGACGATAGCGGCATCGGAGTAGCTAATGATTGCGGGCGGCGTGGATGGTGACACGCAGGCAAGGCTCTTGGTAGCAGGTCAGCCAAGATGTACCTAGCGAGCCGCTTGGTAGCGCAAGTCATCAGGTTCGAATCCTGACCCGCAACTCCACAACTCGTGCAGGAGTTGTGAGACTAAAACGAAAGGGATCAGCACGCAAGGCGTGTCGGGGGGCTGCACTCCCTCATCAAGTCCTGTCGGGCAGGGGCACAACATATGTAGTGGTAGGGGATACCCTGCCCGACTTGAGAATCAGATACAGACTAGAGCGGCTGACGCTCTGCAGAGCCACGATTGGTGGCACAAACAGGAGTATGGCAATGGTAGAAGAGCAAGTACAAGCAAATCCGGAAGGAGAAAACGTCAGGGTTTCAGGGGTGTCGCTGCAGCCAGTACATTGGGACCATCTGGACGCGCTGGCAGCTCAGGCCGATGACAGCCGGTCGCGGGCCCTGCGGACCGTGATCAACAATAACATTATGGCACGGCGGATAGTCTGGGCCTTGAAGCATAACCAAGTGACACAATCAGAAGCGGGGCGCGAAATACTGGGGCTCTTCCTGTGAAATGGAAACAGAATGACAGGTCGCTTTCTACCGATCGACAGGCGGTCGGTAGATGGGGGCACTATCATCTATCGGACCCGGGCGAAAGCCCCAAGCCCGGGCAACTACTAGGAGGATTATCGTGACACATCCATATGTTGCAGACCCCTGGGACGATGCCATGAATGCTGAGCCTGAGGTTGTCGCTGGCAAGATCAGCACGGCCGCATGGACGTGCGTTCTGGTCGGAGGCGTGGGCAAGGTGCCCTACGACCCGGTGGCGCATCGTGGCAAGCGGCGGTCCACGGCTATCGACATTACCATTGAGCCGTTGGACCCGACGGCCGGGCTCATCCAGCGAAACATGGTCAATTGGGCTCCTTCATTCAAAGCGATTTTGCGCCCCAGCCTGGAGACGGTTGTGCCGGCCATCGCCAAGATCAGGGGCATGCAGGTAGGCCAGTTCAATCCGCTGAAAGAGATCTCGGGGCTCTGGGTTGTAGCCACGCTCGTAGAGCGCCCGGATAATAAGAAGAACCAGAGCTACACGACCGTCAAGATTGAGGGCGTGTATGATACAGAAGACGCATGCGCGGAAGCCTACGAGCGGGCCACAGGTGAGACCGTGGGCACAGGTCCAGGCGTCCAGGCGGCTCCTGAGGCTCCGCCGGTGGCTGCCCAGACCGCTGGCAACGAAGCACAGCGGGCTCAGATGGCCGTGTTTCTGCGGACGATCTTCGAGCAAGTGGGGCACGACAATGTTGCATTCTACCGGGCGATCAAGGACAACCCAATGCTAGCGGCGCACTTCGGCCGCACGAGCCCTGAGGTTGAGGCGCTGGTCGCTGAGTTCGATATTCCATTCTAGGCAAAGGAGAGAGGCGCGATGGCAGTGACGAGGGTAGTGACGCCCGGAGAGTACGAGCAAATGCTGCACAAGGTAGAGGCAGTGCTGGAAGAATCGGAATCTGCATTGTCAGACGGGTATGAGCATTACGGGCACGACCAAACGCTGCACCAGGTTGCCGACGAGATTCTGCAGGCCATCGGTATTACATACGGCGAGGAAGGAACGGACGATGAAAGTTAGCAAGGCTGAATACCAGGCGATGCTCTCGATTCTTCACGAGGGGCTGGCGGAGGAGACAAGCCTGCTCGACCCGGCCGAACAGGGCTATTCCGACCGGGAATTCGAGAAGCTGCTCCACGAGATGGCGATCAGGATTCTGGGCTTGCTCGGGTTCGCCCAGCTGGAGGACGTGAAATGACCCAGTTGGTGCGCGTGCTGATCGACTCGCGAGAACCGCAGTGGGTTCAGGAACTTCAATGGCACCCACCCTCCGCGATTCAGCTTCTACCAGTCGGGGATGCCTGGCTAATGGTGCGTGATGCAGTCCTCGCCGTGGAGAGAAAAACCCTAGATGACTTCTGCGCTAGTATCGCCGATGGCCGTCTGTTCACGCAGGCCACAGAAATGATGCGAGCAACCCCATGGTGTTACGAGGTAATCACAGGTATGCCCATAATCAGTGGGGGCATGCTTGTGATTGCGGGGCGTCCGACAAAGTGGCGCTGGTCCAGTATCAGAGGAGCTATGCTCACCCTGCAGGACATTGGCATAGGTGTAGTGTTCTGTGATGGTGACAGAGAATACCAAGATACCCTAACCTGGCTGGCTGATCGCAGTCGTGGCACGGTTCCAATCAAAGCCCGGCGCGATGTGTCTATCGAGACAGTAGCCGAGCAGATCCTCGGAGCCTTACCGCGTATTGGCACAGGCAGGGCCGCCGCGCTCCTGAAGCATTGCGGGAGCGTGGCATGGGTTCTGGACTTTTTGACAACCAGCAACGGTGACGGATTCGCCGGCGTAGGGCCAGCGACCTGCATCGCAGTTAAGGCCGCACTGGGGCTTGACTCAGATATGGAGCTTCGAGTGACAGTGAGGCCGGGAAAAGGAGACGACAGTGGCAAGTAGAGATTTGGTTCCGGTAACAGGCAACGTATGGCAGGTAATCAAGGATATTGCGCCAGTGGCGCAGGCATCGCGGATGTTCGCCGTGAGTGAGGAGCAGGCGGCGATTGTGATGCTCAAGGGACATGAACTCGGGCTGGGATTGGTAGCAGCATTCGAGTTCATTCACGTAATCGGGGGCAAGCCAAGCATCAGCCCGAAGGGGGCGCTGGCTCTTATTCATCAGAGTGGCGAGCTGGACAGCCTGGAAATCATCGACAACGAAGACAGCCAGGGGAATGCATTCAGCTGCTCGGTGGTCATGCGTCGGACAAACGGGGTGGAGTACGGGACCACCTACTCGGTTGCAGACGCAGCCAAGGCGGGGCTGGTTAAGCCTGAGGGCGCCTGGACAACATACCCTGGGAATATGTGCCGCTGGCGCGCGATCGGCTACTGTGCTGACATCGTCTTCCCGGACGTGATCGGAGGAATGATCAGGCCGGAAGAGCTCGGGGCTACAGTCGATGGCGAGGGGACGCCGGTTATCATCACGGCGAAAGCGAAGACCGTTCCGGCGGCCACGCCAGGGAAGTTTGAGCCTTGGCCGATTGTCGATGGCAGAACCTATCCGCCCACACCGGCGTCGACAGAGGATCCGGAAACGTCTTCCGTCTCTGAGCGCCTGGGACAGCTTGTCCAAGAGGCACCGGAAAAGCCAGTGCCAACTCCTGAACCTGAGACGCCAGCCGCTCCAACGGCCACGCTGGCGACGCTCATGGAGGCGGGATACAATCCTGCCGAGATCATGGCAGCGAATAACGGCGCAATCCCGACTACCTCTGCAGAGTGTGTGCAGGTACTGGCGAAGCTCAAGGAGGCACAGTGACCAGAATCAAACACCTTTCGTACAGTTCGATCAATCTTTACCAGATGTGCCCAAGAGCATGGCGCTATCGGTACATCGACAAGGTTCCGTCTCCTCCAATGGGGGCCTTGCTCTTTGGCAGTGCGTTCCACGGCGCGGTTGAATCGATGTTGATTCAGAAGCACACAGCCAATAGCATGGGAGATCCAGCCACGCACTTCACGGAGGCCTGGGAGGACACGCTGAGCGAGGGACGCAACGCGGGCCCGGCATGGAAGACCGACGAGGAACCTGAGGAGCTCCTGGCTTTGGGCATCCGCATGCTCGGCGTACCGGCTATCATCGACACAATCCAGGCGCTTGACCTGGCAGAGGTCGATGGCGCACCAGCCATCGAACTCCGAATGGAGACCAAGATTCCGGGATTGCCAGTTCCGCTTGTCGGCTACATCGACGCCATAGCGGCTGATGGTGTGCCAATAGACTTCAAAACGTCCGGGCGCAAATGGTGGGCTGACAAAGCCAACAATGACCAACAGCCCTCGTTCTACCTGGCAGCGCTAAGTCAGGCTGGCTGGGATCGCAACCCTGCGATGGCGTTTCGCTACTACATTTTCACCAAGACCAAGAATCCGGTAGCTCAGATTATCGAGACCGGCCGGACGCCGCTCCAGCTCTTTAAGCTCTTTGAACAAGTGCTTGACATCTGGAAGGCTATCCATGCGGAGGTCTTCCCGTGCATCACAACTACCTGGAAATGTAGCGAAAAGTTTTGCGATTACTGGCCGTTGTGCATGGGGGCGGCGTAGGATAGATGCAAGATCGGGCGGGGGGCCTGCGGGCTCCTCGCCTGACAGGGAAGTATTGGAGGATAAGCGATGAGATCACTTGAGGAGATTCGGGCACTATGCGATGCAGCAACACCGGGGCCGTGGGAGTGGAATACCTGGCAATACAGCATCAGGTGCGCTGTTGGGTGGGTTGGCATTGTTGAGCATGACAGGAAAAGCGATGGCAGCTTTGGGGATATAAACGCAGACGGCGAGCTAATGGCCGCCAGTCGCACGCTCATCCCAGATCTGCTTGACGCGCTGGCCGCCAAGGATACGGAGATTGAGCAACTGCGTGACAGGGAGGCAGAGAAGGACGCGAGAATCGCGGGGCTCATGGTCGCGCTCGGAGGCAACCAAGAGCAAGAGCGCATCTGGATGGAACTAGGACGCAAGGCGTCGGCGGCCTAATGACTAAGGAAAAACGGGCATACCTGATTAGGGCTGGGATTCTGACGCGGTTCAAGATCGCTGTAACATTGGCATCTCAGTTCAAACTACAGAATATACTGGCAATGCCCGACGAGGCCAGGACCAACATGGCGACGGAGTTTTTCGCAAACGGAATGACGGGCAGGCTTATCGCGGTTATGGCTGGCGAGCTCCTGGAAGTTCCAACGGTCACATACCCGAGAGACTGGAAAGAGGCGCTGAAGGAACGATTTCTTCCCTGGTGGGCGAAACGCTGGTGGCCGGTTCGCTATAGCTATGTGGTCTGGGAAGCTACGGTGCTGTATCCCTTGATTAGCTTGCCGGACGAGGTGCATTATCTGGCAGAGGTTCGTGCGGATGTTAGGGAAAAGGTGCGAGAATGATTCAACTGATTCGCGGGGACTGCCTTGAAGTGATGGCGACACTTGAGGAGAAC
>Ga0307928_10004005_pt1 | contig 11222 bp, 9 predicted proteins | sample AceLakmetagen232_FD_201815 | JGI IMG/M metagenome (GOLD analysis project Ga0307928, IMG submission 201815) | Saline water microbial communities from Ace Lake, Antarctica - #232 | ecosystem: Environmental > Aquatic > Non-marine Saline and Alkaline > Saline | place: Antarctica: Ace Lake...
CAAAAAAGAAAAATGGTTCGTCTCCCATACCAATTCTTTCCCAAAAATCTGAACCAAAAAAGTAAATAAACACACCATAAATGAAGTTGTGTAAAAGGATACTGATAAAAAATCCAGTAGCTGAAGCTCCTGTTAATATTAAGAACTTTTTCAACCTTCCTGTCATTTTTTCCTTTACAGTAAAAAATATCAATACTATGCCCAATAAAAAGAAAACAAGAAATGGCAATAAAAACAAGATAGAACCCCTGAAAAATTCTTTAACTGCTGGGATACAAAATTCGCTTACTATCACAAAAAAAACTGCTACTAATGCCCAAAATGTTGATATTAGATATTTCTTCATCAAATTTTACGCTTAAAAAAGTTTAATTCTTACTTATCAATTCAAAATCAATTAAAACTTTATCTATTTGTTTTGCCGTTTCATTTCTGACATCAACTAGTGGTAATCTTGGGCTACCAACAGGAATTCCAATTTTTCTTAATGCATAGTGAGCCGGACTCGGATTTGTTTCAATAAACAAAACTTTATAGAGGTCTCTTAGTTTATCATCAATAATTTTTGCTTCCTCAAATTTTTTCTCCAGAGATAAATGAACCATTTCTGAAACTCTTTTTGGGTCTATGTTTCCGGCTACCGTTATTACTCCTGTCCCTCCTGATTTTATTATTTCTAAAGTTAAACTGTCGTCCCCAGAAACCACACTGAAATCTAAATCTCGGGTTCCATCGATTATTTTTCTAATTTGTTCTATATTTCCAGAAGCCTCTTTTATAGCCACTATGTTATTAAAATCTTTTGCCAGCTTTATAGTCGTTTCAGCTTCTATATTTCTGCCTGTTCTGCCCGGAACATTATAGATAATAATATCTCCATCAACTGCCTCAGCTATAGCTTTATAATGCTGATATAATCCTTCTTGGGTTGGCTTGTTTTGGTAGGGACTGATTTGTAAATGGGTGTCAATTCCTAAATCTTTCATTATTTTTGCCGCCTTTATTGCTTCCCTTGTACAGTTTGAGCCATCTCCGGCTATTACCTTTACCCTTCCCTTTGTATAATCTAAAACAAATTTCATTAACTCAACCTGTTCGTCCCAGGTTAAGGAGGCGCTATGTCCGGTGCAACCGGCAATTAAAATACCATCAACCCCTCCTTTTATTAAATAATCTAAAAGTTGAGCCAAGGCCTCATAATTCACCCCTTTGTCTAAGGGATTTCCTTCTTTCATTGGAGTTACCAATGCTGGGATACAACCTTTGATTTTCATTTTATTTTTTATTTTTATTACTAATAATTTCTTCCATCATCTCTTCTATACTATAAAATCCTTTTTTATCCTTAATCCATTCAGCAGCTTTTAATGCTCCTTGAACAAATCCTTCTGGGCTTCTTGCTTCGTGTTCAAGTTTAATCAAATCTGTTTTTGAGTCAAATCCAACAATATGAATTCCAGGTATTGTTCCTCCTCTCAGACTGACTACATGAAGCTCTTCTGGATTTATTTTTCTATCTAATTTTTCGTAAACTGCCTTTTTCTTTCTCTCCATATTATCAATTATGATTGAACCTATTTTTATTGCTGTACCTGAAGGAGAATCTTTTTTTAACCTATGATGTTCTTCAAAAACAAAGGGATCATAATCCTCAAATCTATCAAATATTTTAGACGCCTTCTCTATTATTCTAAAAAATATATTCATTCCTAAAGAAAAATTTGGAGAGTAAATCAATCCGATATTATTTTCTTCAACTACTTTTTTCACCTCTTCCAAATGGCTATACCACCCGGTTGTGGCAATTACCATATTTTTCTTAAGAGCAGCAATTTTCTTCACATTGCCTAAAACTACCTCGGGCACAGTAAAATCTACACAAACACTAACATTTTCTAATGCCTCTTTTGATATTTCTCTATATTTTTTCCCTTCTTCTTCAATTTTAGGATCTATAATGGCAACAGTCTTATATTTTGTTTTTTCGATTACCTTCTCAAGAAGATGACCCATCCTTCCATATCCAATAATGGCTATGTTCATATTTTTAATATTATTTATGTTTACCCTTGATATTTTTATTCTACCAAAAAACCGTCTTCTTGGCGAGGCGACAAAAATTTGCTTCGGGAGTAGAACACATTTAGAATAATTAATGAGAAAAAAATCACGATAAAGGTTGAATTTATCTTACATTTAGTTTATACTTTAAGATATTAAAGCCGCTTTATGCGGACTATTTTTAATTAAAGCAAGCAAGACAAAGACTTCTATTTATTTTGTTTAATAAAAAAATGGAAATTCGTAATATTGCAATTATTGCCCATGTCGACCATGGCAAAACAACTCTTACTGACGCAATTATGCGCCAAATGGGAATGTTTGACGAGGGAATGAGTATGGATACAGATGTGCTTGAAAAGGAGCACGGAATTACGATTTATTCAAAAAATACCTCCGTCTTTTATAAAAACACTAAAATAAACATTGTTGACACACCCGGCCACGTAGATTTTGGCTCGGAAGTTGAACGAGTGCTTCGCTCTATTGACTCCGTACTTCTGGTTGTTGATGCACAAGAAGGTCCAATGCCCCAAACACGCTTCGTACTCAAAAAATCACTTGAGCTCGGGCTTAAACCTATCGTGGTTATCAATAAAATTGACAAACCGGCAGCAAATCCAGCATTGACGAAAGAACAGGTTTTTGAATTATTCCTGGAACTTGGAGCCAACGATGAGCAGCTTGACTTTGCGACAATATATACAATCAGTCGCGATGGAGTTGCAAAAAAGAATCTCACAGATTCTTCAAACGACCTTACGCCACTTCTCGACACAATTCTTAAAGAAGTTCCTCCGGCATCAATCAATGCAAATATGCCGCTTCGCGCCCAGTCGTTTAATCTTGCATATGACAATTTTCTCGGAAGACTTGCGATAAGTCGTATTTATGACGGCGTCATACATGTGGACGAAACTGTCTTTATAAAAAATCCTACAAAAGAAACACGGACAGGAAAAATCACAAAACTTTTTACATTCAAAGGTATTTCTCGTGAGGAAGTAGCCGAAGCAACTGCCGGGGATATTGTTATGATTGCCGGCCTGCCGGATATATTTATAAGCGAAACGATTACTACAAATGAAAAAGTTGAAACGCTCCCTGTAATCAAAATTGACGAACCGACAATTACCTTGAACTTATTAGTTAACGATTCTCCTTTTGCGGGACGAGAAGGAAAATTTGTGACGGGGAGACAAATCCGCGAACGCCTTGAGCGCGAACTTGAGATTAATGTCGGGTTGTACGTCGATTTCAGCCAAGGTAATAGTTTTAATGTGATTGGAAGAGGGGAACTACATATTGCAATCCTTCTCGAAAATATGCGCCGCGAAGGTTACGAATTACAGGCTTCACAACCCCAAATAATCACCAAAGAAAAGGATGGAGTGATACTTGAGCCGTACGAAGAAGTTACGATTGATATCCCCGTTTCTTTTCAAGGACAAGTGATTAAAAAGCTGGGCCAACGAAAAGCAATATTGCTTGGAATAAAACAACGCAGAGATACGGTTCGCCTAATGTTTGAGATACCCACGCGAGGTCTTTTGGGATACCACGAGCAATTTATAATTGACACAAAGGGAGAAGGAATTATTACAAGTCGAGCAATTGGCTTTAAACAACATGCAGGAGAAATACACAGAAGTTCAACAGGCTCAATGATATCAATGGCAACCGGAAAAGCCCTTGGTTATGCCCTCTTTAACCTGCAAAAACGAGGAGTCCTATATATTGGCCCTAGTACCGAAGTGTATGAGGGGATGGTAATCGGCAACACTGCAAAGGGTGATGAAATGACAGTAAACCCAATTAAAGGCAAACAGCTTACGAACATGCGGGCTTCGGGTTCTGATGAAGCTATCCAGCTCACGCCTCCACATGAGCTTACTATTGAATCAGGTCTTGAGATTATGGCCGAGGATGAATATCTTGAAATCACACCCACAAACGTTCGGCTTAGAAAACAACATCTGTCCAAAATAAAACGTGCGAAAGCTAAACGCAAATAACATTAAAACCTTCAATCAAAAAAAATCGCCTCCGCTGAAAGACGGATTGGCGATTTTTTAGTTGACTGAAGAGTCCTTTTAATTTCTTACTCCCTTCTTAGCTTCCATTTGTAAATCTGAAACTTTATCAGTTTCATCCATTATTTCTAACTTTATTATTTCTTCTATAATATCCTCTAATGTAACTACTCCTTCAAAGCTATGATATTTATTTTTAACGCAAGTTAAATGAATTTTGGAGTTAATAAATATATTCAACAATTTATCTAATCTCAAATCTTTAGAAACTATTAATATTTTTTCCTTCCTATAAACGTCTTTAATCTTTGTTTTTAATTTAATGTTAATTAAATCCTTAGTATATAAAATGCCTATTACATTATCAATTGAATCTTTATAGACAGGAATTCTGGTAAATCCCTTTTTTTTAATCTCATTTAATAGTTTATTGTCTAGAACATCGTTAACTTCCAAGGCATAAACAATGACTCTTGGTGTTATTACTGATTCAACGCTTTTATCAGAATAAGATAAAGCACCTTTAACAATTCTTTCTTCATCAGAATCAACATCGCTTTCTTTTACTTCTTCTTGCTCTTCAACAATTTTCATTAATTCTTTTTTTGAATAAATGGTTTGCATTTCTTTACCTAAAACTTTATCTAACATCCAAGCTATCGGCCAACAAATAGGAAATAAAATAAATATAAAAATTTTAACTAACCATGCCGTCTTAGCTCCTATCTTTAAAGCATATCTGGCGAAAGTAGCTTGTGGAATAATTTCTCCAAAAATAACGATTAAACCTGTGGCTGTCAATCCAGCCACAAAACCGCTAGTAATACTTCCAAGAAAAACTGCTAATGCAGAATTAACACTAACATTGCCCAATAATAGAGTACATAATAAAAGATTGCCCCTTTTTCTAATGGAATAAACCTTTTTGGCTTCTTTATCGCCAAAAGAAATCTTTCTTTTTAATTCATCTTTATCCAGACTTAATAATCCAAGAGTCAATCCAGAAAATAATCCAGATAATAATACTAAAAAAATAATAATTAGATAAGTCATAAATTTAATAATTAGTAATTATTAAATCTTTATCATACCAAAAAATCGCCTTCTTGGTAATTTTTGATGTATGTCGGTCGCAAGAACCGATCTCAAGCGGCGCTCCACATATGGGCTTTGTTATAAATTTTATTTATGCTTTTTTTTGCTCGCCTTGGCTTTAAGCATAAGCCTCTTTATTTCCAATCGCTTCTTAGTTTTACGAGAATGCGATTTTTGATGCTTCCCTAGTCCTGTTCTTCTTTTTGCCATATAATTATTTTATTAATACAATTTAATTTTACTCCTTGGATAAAACGTGATTCAAATATTGTTACTCGTAACCTTTTCAATCTGTTTCAATTATAACAAATTCTAACGAAAACAAAAACAGCCCTAAAATAGGCCCCTCGGTCACACGATGAAAAATATTCGTTGCTCCGCGATATAGACGATATTAGAACCTGTTTGACTCAGAGTTCTTCTTTTTGAAATTTCTCTTCTTGGGTTTCGTCTAATTTCCTGAGAACCTTCACCAGTTCGGCAAAATGTTCTTTTTCGTCATCTCTAATATGACCTAAAACCTTCTTAGCTTCCTCATTATCAATTTCATCTATATGTTCCTGATATTGGTTAATAGCTTCTAATTCCCCTATTAAATCTTCTCTTAAATTTTTTAAATCTTTGTTGTCCATATTTTTATATCGTTTATTTATACTCGTGACCTTTACATCTGTATTCTACCAAAAATTCGTCTTCTTGGCGATTTTTAAGCAGCTCGGTCGCTCGAACCGAGCACTAACCTGCTCTGCGGGTAGGATTCGAACCTACAACCTAATGCTTAACAGGCATCCGCGCTACCATTGCGCCACCGCAGAATATTGTATTTAGTATAATAAATTTTGAAAAAATTTCAATTAGTAGTAGTCTTTCAGTTTTTTTAATTTTTGATTTTCTCTAATTTTCTCCAAAGCTTTAGCTTGAATTTGACGAATTCTTTCTCGAGTTACTTTAAACTCTTTGCCCACCTCCTCTAAAGTGTGCATTACTCCATTTCCTAAACCGTATCTCATAGATAAAATTTTTTGTTCTCGAGGAGTCAATTCAATTAAGATTTCTTTAAATCTTTTTCTTAAAAGAAATCTGGCTGCTTCTGCTGAAGGAGAAAGCATTTTTTCATCTTTTACGAATTCAGCTAAAGTGCTGTCTTGACCTTCATCTCCAACCGGAGTTTCCAGAGACACTGCCCTTTGAGCAATTTCTCTTAAATGATGAACTTTTTCTATTTCTAATTCCATTTCAGAAGCAATCTCTTCTGCTAAAGGTTCTCTGTCTAATTCTTCCAAAAGTTTTTTTCTAATCTTTGTATATTTAGTTAGTGTCTCAATCATATGAACAGGAATACGAATAGTTCTTCCTTGATCGGCTAAAGCTCTAGTTACAGCCTGTCTTATCCACCAAGTGGCATAGGTAGAAAATTTATAACCTCTCCGCCAATCGAATTTTTCTACAGCTCGAAATAACCCCAAGCTGCCTTCCTGAATTAGGTCTAAAAAAGTTAAATTGGGGCTCTTGCCAATATATCTTTTAGCGATAGAAACAACTAATCTCAAATTAGATGAAGCTAATCTTTTTCTTGCTTCCTGGTCTCCTTTTTCAATTCTTTTCGCCAGCTCTTTTTCCTGACGAGGAGTAATCCGTGAAATTTTACCAATCTCTTTTAAATATATTTGAATAGGATCAATTTTATCTTTAAAAATTTTGGTCTTCTTTTTTTGAAGTAAAAAAGTTTCTGTTAAATATTCTTTGGTTTCTTTAATTTTAATCCCATTTTGTTCTAAAATTTCGTAAAGTTCTTCCAACGCCTCAATATTTTTTTCTACATCAGGAAAAAAATATAAAATTTCAGAAATTGTGACAAAACCACGTTTTTTCCCTTTTTCAACTAAGGCAGCTATTTTTTTTGAAAACGAAATTTTCTTTCGTTTTTTACTTACCAGTTTTTTCCTTACTTTTGATGTTTTCTTTATTTTTACTGCCTTCTTTATTCTTACTATCTTCTTTGTTTTTACTGCCTTCTTTATTCTTCTCGTCTTTTTTATTTTTTTTGCTTTGTTTGTTTTTTTCATTATAGTTTTTTAGTTAAATTATTAAATTCTTTAAGTAGAACTGGAAGTTTTTTTAAATTTCTATTCTCCTTCGCTGTTTTAATAGATTGAGAAATCTCTTTTAATTTTTCTTTGATTAAAATCTGTTTTAATTCTCGAAGACAAATTTGAAGTTCTTCTTTCGGACTCTCTTCGGGATAAACTTCAGCTTTTAATTGAATAGCTACTAATTTTTCTCTTAAGTTTCCAGAGACCTCTTTTTTAAAATCTTGTTTTTCTAAAATTTTAAAAATCTCTTGATTCTCTTTTGAAAAAGCAGAAATTGTTTCTTTATCAATTAAATCTGACAACAAAGCTTTTTCTTCTGACAATTGGGGAATTATAAAAAGAATTTTTTCTTCCAAAAGCTCTTTTCTTGTTTTTTTGCTAATGTTTGAAATTAAATTTTTTTCAAAAAAGTTAACTATATTACTTTCAGTTTTTACTTTTTTAAGCTCTTTAAAAATGGCTTCTTCAAAAATTCCAAATCTCTTTGATAATTTTTGAACCCAATGAGCTTTTTCAATTTCATTTGGGATTCTTTTAATAACAGGCAATAAAATCTTTGAAATTTCTCTTTTTCCTTCAGAGGTTTCTTTGTCAAATTTTGAAAAAGTAGTCTCAAAATAAAAATCAAGGATTGATTTTGACTGGCTAATTAATTTTTCAAAATCTGCCGGAGATTTAGAAATAATATCAGCAGGATCAGAACCTTTAGGAAAAGTAATTACTTTTATGTCAAAACCGTATCTTTGGGCTAAATCTATTCCTCTTTTTGTTGCATTCTCGCCGGCAATATCCATATCAAATGCCGCTAAAAGATTTTGGGAATATCTCTTTAAAATCTTCATTTGAAAAGGAGTTAAAGCCGTTCCGCTTGTGGCTACCGTATTATCAAATCCTGCTTGATGAGCTAAAATTACATCAGTATATCCTTCAACTAAAATACATTGCTTTTTCTCTCTAATTTTAACCTTAGCTGCATTTAAACCGTACAATACCCTGCTTTTATCATAAAGAAGAGTGTTTGATGTGTTAACATATTTTGCCGTTGTCTCTGCTTCTTCTTTGTCAAAAACCCTGCCACCAAAACCGATAACTTGAGAATTTAATTCAAAAATTGGAAAAATTATTCTACCGCGAAATCTATCATAAGACCGCCCCTCTTCTTTCTTTATTGCCAAGCCAGCCTTAATTATTTCTTCTCTTTTATAGCCTTTTGAAATTAGAAAATCAGATAAACTCTGCCAGCTGTCAGGAGAATAACCAAGACGCCATTTTTTAATAGAAACTTCATTAATCCCTCTGTTCAAAAGATATTTTTTAACTTCTAATCCTTTTTTGCTTTTTTCTAATTGGGTTCCAAAAAATTGAGTTGCCAGTTCGCAAATTTCATATAATCTTTGCCTGGCAGTTTTTAATTTTGGGTCCTGTCTTTTTAATTCTACTCCTGCTCTCTGGGCTAAAATACGAAGAGCGTCTCCGAATTCAACTCCTTCAATGTCCATTACAAATTGAAAAATATTGCCTCCTTTTCCGCAGCCAAAACAATGCCAAATTTGACGGGAGGGTGAAACAAAAAATGATGGTTTTTTTTCTGAATGAAAAGGACAAGGAGCTCGAAAACTTTGCCCGCATTTTTGGAGTTTAATATAACCTTCAATAACTTCAACAATATCCAATCGATTTTTAATTTCCTCAATTAAAGAATCAGCCATATGATTTTTATCTAAATTTTGTTATAATTGCAAGTGAGGAAGAAAAAGAAAAACGAAGTTTTTATTTTTCGGCCGAGCGCCGCAATTTCAAGCTTTGCTTATAATTGCAAGTGAGGAAGAAAAAGAAAAACGAAGTTTTTATTTTTCGGCCGAGCGCCACAATTTCAAACTTTGCTTATAATTACTATCATTAACGACATAATTAAAAATAGCATATTTTTGCTTAAAAACAAGATATTATGAAAAAATTAAAAATTGCTCAAATTGCTCCACTCTGGTTCCCAATTCCGCCAATCAAATACGGTGGAATAGAATGGGTTGTTTATAATCTTGTCGAAGGATTAATTAAAAAAGGCCATCAGATAACACTTTTTGCCAGTAAAGATTCAAAAGTGCCTAAAAAATGCAAGCTAGTTTCCGTATACCCAACATCCCTGATTAAAGACGGTATTTCCTGGCAGGACAACACCTATAATATTTTGAATCTTAGTGAGGCGTTTAAAAGAGCTGATGAATTTGATATCATTCATAGCCACGTTGACTTATGGGAAGTATTCTTTCCTGCTTTGGTTAAAACTCCCTGTCTTCACACAATCCATAACCCTTTATATTCTTCAGCTAAAAAAGATTCTCGTCTTTTTATTTTAAAACATTTTAAAAATAATAATTTTGTCGCTATTTCCAATTCTCACAGAAAACTTTCAAGAACGAAATTAAATTTTTTAGCTACAATTTATAATGGAATCAGAATCCAGGAATTCAAATTTAATCCAAAACCAAAAGATCATTTTATTTGGTGCGCCAGAATTGACAAATATAAGGGAATTGAAAATGTTATTGAAATAGCTGAAAAAACCGGGATAAAACTTCATTTAGCTGGCAGATTAGACGACAGTCAACAAGAATATTATAAAAAGAGAATTAAACCTCATCTAAATAACAAAATTAAATATATAGGAGAATATAGTAGAGAAGAAAAATCAAAGTTTTTTGGAGAAGCAAAAGCTCTAATTTACCCTATTGAATGGGAAGAGCCATTCGGCTTGAATATGGCTGAAGCGCAGGCATGCGGTACGCCCGTAATTGCCTATGACAGAGGATCTGTTTCAGAAGTGGTTAAAGATAAAAAAACTGGATTTGTGGTTAAAACGATCCAACAGGCAATAAAAGCTGTAAAAAATATTGATAAAATTAAAAGAAAAGACTGCAGAAAATTAGTGGAAAAAAAGTTTACTGAAGAAACAATGGTAAAAAGTTATGAAAAATTATACTACAAACTCTTATCAAAAAAATAAAATTTTAATTCCAGAAATTGAAAAGAAGATAGAAAGAAAAATAAAGGAATTAAAGCTTAATCCTGAAATTTCCATTAAAAAATTTCTACTCTATCACAAAACAGGAAAACATCGTTACCTTTCTCCCTGTTATAATAAAGAAGGAAAAAAGATTGCTTTTTACGTTAGACTTCATAATAATTTAGACGCCAGCCAAAAATTTATCAGAGAAATTAAATTTTTAAAAAAAGTAAAAAAAAGGAATTTGGAAATCAAAAAAATAATTCCCAAACTCATAGATTATGGAATTGAAAAAGATTTTGAGTGGTTTAAAAGAGAATATTCAGATTTAACTCCTTTAGGACACAGTAGAAAAGCATTCTCTCCTTTATCTCTCAGCGTTTTAAAAAAAATCGTAAAAAGTGTTTTAGAAATTTCTAAAATTAATCCAAGAAAATTTCCAGAAATAAAATTAAAAAAATTTAACGTAAAAAATTATTTTGCTTCAAAAGTCTATGAGGATTTGGTAAAAAAGAAAGTCATCTCAAAAGAAATTTCTAAAAAAATGTCGGAAAAAATAAAAAAAACACTGCCTCTTTTAGAAAAAGAAAATCATTATTTTTGTCATGGAGATTTAAACTTAGGAAATATCTTATCTGACCAAAAAGAAATTCAGATTATTGACTGGGAGTTAATCAATCTAAACAACTTTGCCTATGATATCGGTTATTTATGGGCACATTTATGGGAAGTTAAAAAGTCTTTGAGAAATAAATTTATGGAAATTTATCTAAAAAATTTAGATTCTCCAAGTTTAGCTAAATTTAAAAAACTTCTACCAATAATTGCTTCTTATTTGTCTTTAGGGGGAATTGGATTTAAAAAGGAGAAAGAAAAAAAAGAGTCCTTTAAAAGAAGAAAAAGATTCTATGCTGAACTTTTAAGAAATTCCTTGGG
>Ga0307928_10004006_pt1 | contig 11222 bp, 20 predicted proteins | sample AceLakmetagen232_FD_201815 | JGI IMG/M metagenome (GOLD analysis project Ga0307928, IMG submission 201815) | Saline water microbial communities from Ace Lake, Antarctica - #232 | ecosystem: Environmental > Aquatic > Non-marine Saline and Alkaline > Saline | place: Antarctica: Ace Lake...
AAAAAGAGTTGTTAGATTGTGTTCTACTATGTAGAAACTGTCATGGCGCAGTACATAGTAGTGACTATGACGTCTCCCTAGCTTAACGGATAAAGCTCTGGCTTTCTAAGCCAACTATCGGGGTTCAATTCCCTGGGGAGATACCATAATCAATAGGTCGGGGGTTTGAATCCCTCACGGGGTACCAATTTAGGAGACATAAATGCCTCTGTAGCTCAGTTGGTTAGAGCACTTGATTCTTAATACATTTAGTTAAGTAAGAACCTATACTATTATCCATGGAGGGTAATAGTATGAAAACTTGCTCAGTATGTAAAACAGTAAAAAATAAGATTGAATTTAATAAAAGTAAATCAAGAAAAGATGGTTTACAATCAAAATGTAAAGAATGTAGTAAAACATTAGGAAAAATTCAGTATAAAAAAGACGGAAAGAAACAATTATATCGAGTTCTAAAAAGAAAAAAAGAATTAGCTAATTGGTTTAAATCAATAAAAAATGAGAAAAAATGTGTGAATTGTGGAGAAGACGAAACAGAATGTATTGATTTTCATCATACAGATCCATCAAAAAAAGAAGGAATAATGTCAGAACTTATTTGGCTTAGAGGCTTTTCTAAAAAAAGAATATTAGAAGAGATAAATAAGTGTATTCCTTTATGTTCAAATTGTCATAGAAAAGTACATGCTGGAAAATTTAAAATAGGACTAGTAACTCAATAGGTAGAGTTGCAGATTCTTAATCTGTCGGTTGAGCGTTTGAGTCGCTCCTAGTCCATTAGTTCGAATCCATCCAGGGGTACCATTTTAAATAGGAGAAAGAAATGAAGGATGCACTAGTCGGCGGGTATGTAACAGAAAGTATTAGTTTCGAAGGCAAACAAATGTCTATATCACTAATGCCTGAATTTCATAAGAAGTTCAAAAATACAGATGGTTCATTTAATGAGCATGACTATGTCAGATATGCTAAACGATGTAATGCTATTGCCTCAACAGGTATATATGCTGAACCAGACGATATGGCATTTATCGAAGATTATGTAACTAAAGTCGTTGTTCTTGAGAAAGATCTAGATGGTAGAGCCATCAGAAGACTTGAATGTACAATGACCAAGTCACTAAGAAATCAATTTTCTATGGTCGATGGCTCATTCGATAATGATAGATACGTTAAGTATCTTAGCCAGTGTGATCGCCTAATAAAGAAGGGCTAAATGGGTCTCAATATTAGACGCCAGACTGTAACAGTAGCTGAGCGTTACCCTAGACATCAAGGTGTAATATATATACCTAATCATGCAGGTGGGAACGTAGGTCATCCAGATTGTGAATATGGGTACGTAAGTTCAGTAAATAGCAAATATGTATTTGTCAAATTTGCTAAACAGTTAACAAATCTTGGATGGGACGGTACCACAGCTCAATCATGTAAGCCAGAAAATCTAACGTTAAGTGATGTCTGGTGGGATAAGGAATAAATATGTTTATTAAATTAACTGAAGTTAATGGTAAATGTCATGTAGTACCTCAAGCATCTATAAAATATTTTACTGATGCTGTTATCGATACTAGCGACAAGAAGATTAAGACATTAGTATTTATAGATAGTGGTAAACATGTAAAGCAACTTAATACAGCAGAAACATTAACCTCCCTTTTGAAACGCGTTAATGCTACTCCAAAAAAGACAGATAAAGAAGATAAATAGGAACAAATGAAACAGAAAATTGATATCAAACTATTCCCTATCCATCCAGATAGCTATCAAAATAGCAATCTATGTCCTAAATGTCTTCCTCTTAAGTTATTGCGTGAGCATGAGCGGCAGGCCTCGAAGAATACGGGTAATCAATCACTTGATACCCTTGATAGTCGGGGCGGCCTTGGTGTCGAGGAATTGTATTACATCCTGCAAGATAAAGGATTTGCTTTTACTAAGTGTGTAACCTATAATGTTGCTCTTACATTCTTATTTCGACAGATAGCTAAACATTTAGAGAATCTTGATTAAATATTAGTAACTCAGCAGGAGAATAATATGACACCTATAATTGTTGGTCTAACACTCTTAGTAATAATCGCTATTGGACTACGCATAGTCTATTATAGATAAGAATAAATCATAGTCTTTGGGCTGTTAACTCAGTTGGTCAGAGTAGGACACTCATAATGTCTTGGTCGGGGGTTCAAGTCCCTCACAGCCCACCAACTTAAGGATCTCATTAATGAGCGATATGTATAAGCGCATAAGATCAGATATTATTAGATCTATGAAAGAAAAGACCATCACAGTAAAAACTGTATTACGGTGTCTTGATTCTGATCTTCAGCTTAAAGCTAAAGAATCTAAAAAAGAGATTGACGATGATATGGTCGTCACTATGCTAAAGAAACATATTAAACAAAGACACGCATCTATTGTTGAATTCACTAAGGGCAATAGGCCTGACCTAGTTAAACAAGAAGCATTAGAGATAGTTGTCCTTGAGTTCTACATGCCAGAAATGATGAGTAAATCAATGATTGAAGCAATAGTTTTATCTACTATTGAAAAGATGGGGGCTACTACTCCTAAAGATATGGGCAAAGTAATGGAAGCATTAAGTAAGTATAAGAACGAAACAGATATGAAAATGGTAAGTACAATGGTAAGAACAAAGTTACAAGGAGCATAATATGGCCAAGATAGGACTTATTGTAATAGATGGTCAAAAAGATTTTTGTGAAGGCGGTAAACTTGCTGTTAATGGTGGAAATGCTGCCATGACAAAACTCGCTAACCTGATTGATAGAGCAGGTGATAAGCTTGATAGCATAGATCTTACACTTGATGCTCATCACCAACATCATATTGCACATGCTTGTATGTGGCAAGACAAAGACGGAAATCATCCTGGTGCTTACACTACAATAAGACCTGGTGATTGCTGGGAAGCAGTTACTCCTGCATGGAGTTGGTTTCAAATTCAGTATCTTGTAGATCTTGAGAAACGCAATGATGAGCGTATAAAACTTGGGCTCGCGCCTTTCTATCATACAATCTGGCCTGATCACTGTCTTATAGGCACTGACGGAGTATCTATAAACAACGATCTGCTTAAAGCTACGTTTGCCTGGGAACTAAAGAAGAAGCAACCCGCGAACAAAACGATCAAGGGCTCGTTTATGTTCGCAGAACACTTCTCTGTCTTTAAACCAGAAGTCAGAGACAAACTTCAAGACTTCGATCAAACAAACTATAAGCTTATTCAAAGGCTTGAAGACTTAGATGTATTAGCATGGGCAGGACTAGCTAAAGATTACTGTGTAATGAATAGTTTTATTGATTTCATCACACTAGCTTCTGAGGGAGTTAAAGATGCTGAAGAACTCATGAAGAAAATGGTATTTTTAGATGATGGAACAGCAGCAGTAGGGGCAGTTCCAACTCTTGAGACCAGCTTTGATGAGTATCTAAGTAATGGAGTTACAAGAACAACGATAGATAATTTTTTACAATAAGTGATGGGGTTGGGGAGGGCTGGATGGCTCTCCCCTTTTTATTAGGAGACTTAATGTCAGACATATTAAAAGTAAGAAGTTCTTCTTTACTTTGTGGTGACTCATTAGAATATTGTAAAAAAGCTAATTTTGGATCCGTGGATCTAATTATAATTGATCCACCATTTAATTGGTCACCTGATAAGGTAATGAGATGGATAGATGAGGCAGTAAGAATAGTTTCTTCTACAGGTAATATTGTGCTCTTAAATTGGGCAGCCATGATAATGGATCTGAATACAGAGATAGAATTGAAGAAACGAGAGGATATTAAATATAATCTCTACAAAATGATACATCGAGTTGATTTAGTTCAAATACAAACTAATTCATGTGTTCAAAGAAAATATGGTCTGCCTGCTGGTACTTTAAGTATATCTGTGTATACAAAAAATATAGCAGGTAGAAAATTCTATCAAGATCAGATTAAGAGTCGAGTATTTTCTGAAGATAAAATGGAAATACTTACAGATAACTGGTCTAAAAGAAGACATAGAGCTGGCAGTGGTACAGAAATGTTCAAATGTAATGACCTATTAAATGGTACATTATATGGACATAAAACATGCACAGCAGAATGGGTAATGGAACATCTTCTCTATTTATATGCGCGTCCAGGTGATACTGTACTTGATTGCTTTGGTGGAAGAGGAACAGTAGCGAGTCTTTGTACTGCCTATGGTATAGAATGTACAGCAATAGAAATAGAGCCTGGGTTTCATCAAGTAATGGAAGATAGATGTAAGTGTAAAGTTAAGAAGAAAAATAAGACATTTATTAAATATGTTAAACAGGCAATTGAAAAAGCTAGTACGTATACTACCAAAGTGGAGGCCACAAATGGCAGGCAAGAAGATGAGCAGTCGGAGCGGAAACTCACATAATACGAAGCGTAAAAGATATCGGGATGCACATCATACCGAAAATAATACTGCTCGTAAACAGGCTAATCATGCTAAGCTAGTAGAACTAGGAAAAAAGACATCTGCGGAACGACTTGGTCTAATGAAAGAAGTTTGTGATAAGTTACATATGAGTACCTATGGACTTAAAAAACTTATAGGCACTCCAAATATACGCCGTTTAAATGACGTTATGCAGGGCACCTACATCGATGCTCAATGGTTTATTCTTCGTGAGAAGAGGAAGCAAGAGAAAGATGATGCTAAGAAGAGTGTTCACCAGACAAAACGGAAAGATTCGATACGCTCTAAGAAAAAGAGACCAGACAAAAAAGTTTCTAAGGGATCAGATATCGGAAATCCAAAAGGATAAATGGATTAAATGTGAAAAAGCAGGAGAAGATCTAGGTGATGATTGTTGTCTAGCTTGGATCCACGAATATGCTGCTAAATATAGAGAGTATTGGGAACAGGAACACGGTAAAATTATAGAGGAAGTAACAGATGGAGTGTGTCCTTCAGGTCATCAGGGGTAATAGCTTAGATCATGATGGACAAATATGTCCTTTTTGTGGCGAAGAAGCTATCTGTATGTTTGGTTTAACTTATGGTAAAAAATATGACGGAGTAGTATTTAAAGGGTTTGGTGTATGTTTAGAACATAAAGACAAACTTAATGCTTTGTTATCAGGAGAATTTGATATCGATGAAATATACTTAGAAAAATATAGAAAAACTATGTCAAAGAAAGTAAGAATCAGAGCACATCCCCCAATTAGAATAGCAGAAACTAAGAATAAAAAAACTCTTAAAACCTGTGCATTCGTTGGATGTGAAAATCAATTCAATGGAATTGCTGTTCAAAAATATTGTACTGACCAACGATGTAAAGAGCATAGAAAAGCCTATGCTAAATCTAAGGGTCGTAAAGTACACCATGATCCAGAAGTAAAAAATCTCATTATTGAGAAACAAAAAGTTGGTAAACGATTAAAAGATAATCAAGTATTACGACTACAATGTAGAGCCAGGGATGGAAATAACTGTAGATGTAATAATAAACTAGTAATTGAATATCAAAGAAAAAGAAAAACCTATCCTATGTTCTGTGAAGATCATAGATCGGCATATAAAAGACAAAGATTTAGCCTACAAAGAGGATCAAATGCCAAAGTTAACGGCAGGGGAATTAGAAGAATTTAGAGAAGAATCAGAATATTTATATAAAGGGGACGAAGATTATCCTCAACCTAAGATAAGAGATAGAACTAAAAAAAAGAAACTTAAAAAGTTCAAGAAAGACATTTATGAATAATGGGGTCGTACTGGTTATCGACTGAGATTGAGGTAAACAGATGTAGTCATGCAGTGGTATAGCAAGGTTGGCCACTTAAAAAGCCTTCTAAAAATATAAACGACAAAGATGAAAATCTAGGTTATCGTTTAGCTGCTTAAGTAAAAGCAGCGAAGAGTAAGTATACTCCACTAACTTGCTCTCAAAAGTGGGCCAATGGGTGAAGCGTTAAATCCCTGACACTGTCTAGGAAAGACTAGACTGACTAGGCTAAGGAAAGACTTAGACAGGAGTGTCAGTACTCCTAGAAAGTATGAACTGACTAAGCATGTAGAAACTCTATGCGTCTTATCGCAGGACCCGAGTTCGACTCTCGGCGACTCCACCATTTATGAGGCAGTTCGTAACAGGACTGCCTCTTTTAATTTCTCAATAGGGATGAGTTTTCTATGTACCATTCGATGGTGATTAGGGCAAAGAGAAATAAGATTATCAGGATCATCGCTTCCACCATTAGCTACTAATTCAATATGGTGGACATCACAAGAATATTCATCCCAGTTACATATTTCACATGATATTGATGATATAGCACGTTTTCTCTTACGTTTATTTCGGTTATATACACTCTTACAATTAGCTGAACAAAATTTAGCAGCTTGGGGAGAATGAGCAATAAATTTATCACCACATTTTCGACAGATATACTCTTTAGCATTTTGTAAGGCTTTGTTTTTATTGAAATGAGTAGCATTACATGAACGAGAGCAAAATTTAGCATTGCCTCGTTTAACTTCGGCTTTTGGTGCATGAAATGGAAGTTTACATTCCATGCAGATTTGTTGTATAGTAGTTGAAATCATAAATATAATATACTTTAATAGTAATAGAAAGTCAACAATGAATATAAGAACTGAACAAATAATAGATTCCTGGGACTGGGACGATCTTGTAACTAAAACTTATGGTAGACCATACTCATTTCAACAACAAGATGGTTGTAAGCAACGTGGAACAGTTAGTATTTCAGTACCAGATGACGCGGAAGACTTTGATAATGATACTGTCCCTGAAATAGTTAATCATAATGATATGGGTGTAAGCTTTAAGGCGTGGCTTGCAAGAGATCCAAAGAAACAATTAAATAACAAAGATAATCAGACCAGTTGTTCACTAGGATTATGGTGGGGTAGGAACTTTTACCCAGATGTAAATATGGTTGCAAATGATCTACATGCTAAAGGTTTACTAAACGCTGGAGACTATACAATTAATATTGATTGGTAATAAAAAATTTACAGCAATCTATGGTGAAATGAGGTAGATGTACACTATCTAGACACTGCAACTAATGAGACGTGACTCTTAACTGAGAGCGACAAGTCGAAAGGCGACCACATTAGCCAAGACTTAGTAAGGTAAATGCACGGCCTGTATTTATTATATATGTTGATATACACATGGACTAGTTCAGACCAATCGGGCTAGATTGCTAATTTTTAGAAAAAATTCAAAAGGCTACGTAAGAATGCTTTTTGAGTGGTTGTTGTTGGAGGGCGGGAGCAAGCATTGAGCTTCCGCCCTTTTTAGGTTTATTATGAAAAGATTATGGAAAAAAGGTGACGTAATAGTCCCAAGGTTAAATAAATCTCCTACTAATATTACTGTGATCACAATATTAAATGTGAAGCGCGGTAAATATGAAGTTAGAGATGAAAAAAAGAAAAAAGAATTAATTGATGCAAGTTATTTAGATTGTGGATATATTAACGAAGATAGTAAACATATTACTGTCTGGATTAAAAAACTTAAAGGAGAAGAGGATGAGCATGCCAAGACGCACACCGCTAGCAACAAAAGACAATGTAGCAAGAAAGCCAGGCGGAATGCAGACAGCAATGTACAAAAAAACAGTATCGATGGAACTGTACGGAAACAACCCAGCGGAACTCCAACAAGTAGCAGCCCACGTAAGAAAAGAAGCAGCAAGTCATGACCTTGTTATCGGTGGTAAGATGAAGCGTAAGGTAAGTGTAGCTTGTGGTGCCTCTGATACACCTACTAAGGTATTTGACGGCGTAGTAGGCTAAGATACACTTAGCGCTGGCAGACCGCAAAGTGGCGTGTACACATGGGAGATGCCCAAACCATAATAGTCTGCCAAATTTTTTGCTAGAACACTGAGTTTAATGACTCGCTAATGATAGCACTTAGATATCATATGCCTGGTCAATGGCCACAGCTCCTAGCAGTTTATACTGAGAGCAGCTATATATTATAGCGATAGCAAGAGCTATGGGGAGTTGTGTTTCCTCCCCTCTCTTTTTATTTTGAGTTTGTTGGTCCCATATCGCTCCATAGGGAACTAAACAAGATGGGTAGCTGGGTGCGAAGTCCATTTTACCAACATCTCATTAATTAGTCATGTCACGTTAAAAGCATCGGAAAATTTACGTGTAACATTATCCGAGTGGCTAATCACTTTTTTGAGGGGTGGCGGAATTGATAGACGCGCACCAATTACCGTGGTGTGTTTCCTTGGCCAGGAAACGTGTAGGTTTAAGTCCTGCCCCCTCAATTTATATTTGACATTTGTCTGCAAATAACTTATATTATAAGATAGTAGTATTGTGGGAAAGTATACTAAGTACCACTAATGGTAATAACTACACCGAAATCACGGTCTATAAAGCTTACGTACGATTCGATTTAGGATCGCGTATACGCCTAAGTGAGTCTACTATTACCTGCTCTGATATCTGATAGCCCTCATATCTGTTGATTGTAAGCATATGCACGGTTAACGATGCACTAGGAGTGCTACTTTCTAATAATATAACCAGGAGAAAAAATGTTAACACCACTTAATAAGAAAGTCATTGTAGCTCCAGAAGAAGCTAAGACAATGACCGAAGGCGGCCTTCATATACCAGAAATGGCTAAAGATAAACCTGCTAGAGGAACTGTTGTAAGTATATCTAAGGATTGTGATAGCGAAATGGTCGAAGGTGACACTGTCATCTATGGTAAGTTTGCTGGAACTGAAATTGAATACGAAGATAAGAAGTATCTTATCGTAAATGAAAAGGATGTCATCGGTATTTTAAACGATGATTAATATATAAGCGGGTGTGGCGGAATTGGTAGACGCTCTAGCTATTTTTAAGATGTTTTCGTATAGCATTATCACTTACACCTAGTTCTTTTCCTAAAGCTAAGTATGAACTTTTAGAAAATCTAGTGAGAAGTTCATTTTTAGAAGGCCAAGTGATTTTAGTTTTACAACATTTAAGACCAGTTTCTCGTCTATATTTGCTATAGCAATCTGAACAATGAATAGCACCATAACTAATTTTTTTACCACAGTCAGGACAAAAAGTAAGTTTAGGCTCTCTTTTAATAACTACTTTAGTCTTTTTTTTATGTTGTTGGCTGTGACAATTAGGACATAGAATCTGTAAATTAGATAATTCATTATCAGTATGTGTACAGTTTTTATGATGTAATTCTAAGCATATTGGTTCATCATTCCATACAGTATTACAACATCGTTCACATTTATACTCTTTCATACCACATTTGATTAATTTTTTAAGTAAGGTACTAGATTTGATATTTGATCCATTAACAAGATAATTTTGAATAGGTTTAGCAACTAGAATCATTTTAGCGGACTTACGCCACAATTGACCAGTAAAGTGACTAGTATCTATATTAAATTTTCTAATAACTTTAGCTATATGAGTTTAAGAACCTGTTCTTGGAGTAATATCGAGATTACGACATACTTGAGCGAATGAAAATGATCTTTTAACAATAGGTTTTAAAAGCTCTTCAGTGTATTTTATATTTGACATTATGTTTTTCCTTTTAGTATTATAATTACGCCACTATAGCCCAACTGGTAGAGGCAATAGACCTAGGATCTATAAAGTGTAAGTTCGAATCTTACTAGTGGTATAATAATAGTATACATAAATCACACAAAGATAATACAAGAAACAATATGAGGGTTCGAATTAAAATGAATATTTTTATATTTCTAGTTGTGTGCGCATTAATACTAATACTTGGGGTATGTATTGCTATATTTGCACCACATAATAATAACTATAAGTCTGATAGTAATAATCATAACTATTACGATCACTTCTTATTTTCATAGCTAATTAATTATGATTACAATAAATAAGCCTGATGGTACTATAGATATAGAACTAACAAATGGTTGTCCGCCAGGATCAAATTGGCAATTAGGAACAACATATGTATTTGTAAGAATTAATAATGGAGAGTGGATAAGATCTCCATTAAGATCATCATTTAAGACAAAAGAAGCAGCAGAATCTTTGGATACTGTAGAAGACTTTGTTACTTATATGAAAATCTAGTTATAAATTTTAAGAAAGATATAAATGAATCCTCACGAAAGAATGCTATCAAGCGATTGGAATAATAAGTGGCCTAAAGATAGAGTCACCTATAATGCCAGAGCTTCAGCTAATAGACGTAAACGTATCACTGTGGATGTTCGTAATTATATATGGAATACATCCGTAATAATTGAAGATCTACTTAAAACTGTAACTTCTTCAGGTGATAATGATGAAAAAGCTACAAAAATATGTCGTTGGGTACAAGATAATATTAAATATGTAGGTGATGAAAAGTCATCTGGAGCCAATGAGTTCTGGCAATTCCCTGCTGAAACACTAGCTTTGCGTACAGGTGATTGTGAAGATATGTCTATTCTTATTGTATCTATGATGAGAGTGGCTGGTGTAGACGCCCATAGAATCAAAGTAGCTGCTGGTCTAGTCAAGACTGGTAAGAATGCTGAAACAGGCGGTCACGCCTACCCTGTATACCTTAGAGACGGTACTAATGAAGAATGGGTAGTATTAGATCCATGTTATTATCCTGTTAGAACTCATGCCAGCAAACGACCATTACATAAAAATATGAGAAAGTATAAAGATATTTGGTTTACCTTTAACGACGAGTATTCTTGGGCACAAAAATCATTTGAATTAACAAAGAGAATAAATGCAAGCATCCGTGGTTAATAATGTAAATATGCAGTGTTATTCTGCAACAGGTTATACATTGTATAATACTGAATATATAATAGGTGTATTAGTTAACGGTCAATGTTATTCGTTATATGCAAATGATAATTATTCGAGATTAATTAAAACAATAATGGGCTAGTGGCGGAATTGGTAGACGCAACGGACTTAAATTAATTTGAGCACTGGGATAGGAAACTTCCTAGTGAATGGAGTCAAATTCGGGGAAAGCTAAAGATAGAAAGAAAAAGACCAAAACCAACAGCATACTGTGGAAACACTGGTGCTGTAGTAGATGAAGCTCATTATGAAGTCTGCGTCGATTGTATGAGTAGACGAAATAGAGAGCGATTTTGGGAGAAAGTCTATAAATTTATATCCAAGCTAATCCCGAGCTAAGCTTTTAAGGAGGCTT
>Ga0307928_10004007_pt1 | contig 11219 bp, 9 predicted proteins | sample AceLakmetagen232_FD_201815 | JGI IMG/M metagenome (GOLD analysis project Ga0307928, IMG submission 201815) | Saline water microbial communities from Ace Lake, Antarctica - #232 | ecosystem: Environmental > Aquatic > Non-marine Saline and Alkaline > Saline | place: Antarctica: Ace Lake...
AATGATATTATCAAAATGCTTAAATATTCAGAAAATGGATTTGAAGATATTATATCTACCCGTTCTAAAGTGTTTAAAGAAAGTCAATTAGAACCAGAGGAAATGATGTTCTCAGAATTAGCTGAATTTATTATAGAGAACCCAACAGTTTTAAAAAGACCAATAATCATTAACGAACAAATAATGCAAACAGGATATAATGAAGATGAGATAAGAGCATTTATACCTAGAGAATTTAGAAGACTCATAAATTGTGATAACTGTCAATACAACAGTGATGATGTAGATTGTGAATACAAAAGATGTCTTAAACAAGCTATGGCAAGAAATAAATAGACTTTAACACTACCTGTTAAACAGGTAGTGTTTTTATTTATTTGAACATATTGGATAATAAATGGATTGATTTCATAAATGAAAACGCTTTTTTCATAGTAAAGTTAATTGCAAAAATAGTCTATATCGTGTAAAATAAAAAAGGATATACTATTTATAGGAGGATATAAAAACAATGGCAGTTAAAGTTGCAATTAATGGATTCGGAAGAATCGGACGTCTTGCTTTCAGATTAATGTTTGGAAACAAAGACTTTGAAGTGGTAGCTATCAATGATTTAACAGATGCTGAACAATTAGCTTATTTATTAAAGTATGATAGTTCACAAGGTAGATACGGAAAAGAAGTATCTTTTGAAGGAACTGACTTAGTAGTTGAAGGTGTTAAAGTTCCTGTATATTCTCAAAGAAACCCTGAAGATTTACCATGGGCAAAATTTGGAGTAGATGTAGTATTAGAATGTACTGGTGTTTTTGCTAGTTTAGAGGGATCTCTAAAACATATTAAAGCCGGCGCTAAGAGAGTTGTAATTTCAGCTCCTGCAAAAGGCAATGTACCAACAGTAGTTTACGGAGTAAATGAAAAAACATTAACCGGAGAAGAAAAAGTTATTAGTGCAGCTTCATGTACAACTAACTGTTTAGCTCCAGTTGCAAAAGTTTTAGATGACGAATTTGGTCTAGTTAAAGGCTTCATGACAACAATCCACGCATACACTAATGACCAAGCCACTCTTGATGTTCCTCATAAAAAAGGAATCAAAGCAAGAAGAGGTAGAGCAGCAGCAGCTAACATCGTACCAACATCAACAGGTGCAGCAGCGGCAGTTGGTCTAGTATTACCACAATTAAAGGGTAAATTAGACGGTATGGCTTTACGTGTTCCAGTTATTGTTGGTTCAGTGGTTGATTTAGTAGTTGAATTAGGAAAAAATGTTACAGTTGACGAAGTTAATGCAGCAATTAAGACAGCAGCTTCAGATAGTCTTGGTTATACTGAAGACCCAATCGTATCAAGTGATGTAATTGGTATGCATTATGGTTCTTTATTTGATGCACAATCTACGAAAGTAATGGAAGTAGATGGAAAACAACTTGTAAAAATTATTGCATGGTATGACAATGAAATGTCATTTACAGCACAAATGATTAGAACATTAAAATTATTAGGAACATTAATGTAATTAATATTTAAATTAATAAAAAAGCATCGGAAGATGCTTTTTTCATAGGTGGAAGATATATGAACTGGATTTATGAACTATTAGAGACAATTTCTATATTTATAAATGAGAATCTTTGGATAGCTCCTTTTTTTGGTTTGCTTCTTCCTTTTGTAGAAGCGATTATTCCTTCCTTACCTTTAACAGCTATCGTTGCCTTGAATTTGTCAGCACTAACAGCTGCTTTTGGTTGGTCGGTCGGTACTCTATTAGGTATTATTTTATCTACATTAGGATCTTTTCTAGGAATGCTTATGATTTTTGTAATTATTAGAAAGACATTAAGCAAGAAATTTACAAAGAAAGTTGAACAGAATCAATATGGAAAATGGTTTATAGATATCGTTGAGTCTGGTAATACAGGATTAATGTTAATGATTTTGTCAAATCCATTACTACCATCATCAATCTTAAATTATGCGATTTCACTAACAAATATAAAAGTTAAAAAATATATTTTCTTGACTTTAACATCAAGAATCATAGTAATACTATTCCTTGTATTTCTTAGTTCAATATTTGATATTCAATCACATCCTCTAAATATTCTTTGGGTAATGTTAACATATAGTGTGATAATTGTAATTTACGGATATATACTTAGAATAAGAAAGAAAAAGAAAATACATATTGATAACAATAAAAGTATTAAAGAATAAAACAAGAGGATTTCAATTAAGTTGAGGATCCTCTTTTAACGCTTAACAAATTTTTGTATACAGCTTAATATACGTCAAAAACATTCTACTCTTATAGAGTAGGAATTTTTTTTAAAAAAATGAAATATACCTCTTGACATATAGTACTATGTATTGTATAGTATAAGGTGTTGGGAGGTATTATATGGATAGTCAACAAAAAAAAGGTTTAATAGAACTTATGGTTTTGGCATCACTTAAATTTGATGACTCATATGGATATGCCATAAATCAAGACATAAACGAATTTACCACTGTCTCTGAATCAACATTATATCCTATACTTAGAAGACTAGAAAAACAGGACTTATTAGAGACTTATCAAACTATATACAATTCTCGAGTGAGAAAATATTATAGAATAACTAATGAAGGGTTAAAGAAGCTTAAGCAATCAAAAAATGATTTTCAAGAAGTGAAAATTATTTATGATTACATATTGCGATAGGGGGATAATATGAAGCGTAGAGAATTCTTAAGAAAACTTAAAGTTGAGCTAAGAAAAAGAAGAGATATAGAAGTTGAAGAAGTTATGTTTTATTACGATGAGTTAATCCAAGATGCGGTAGACAGTGGAGAGACTGAAGAAATATTTGTTGCGAATTTAGGAAGCGTAGAAGATATCAGAAGACGACTTGTAGATGAAGAAGAATTTATTATTAAAGTAAAGAATAAAAACGATAAAGTAGTTAAAGATGTTCTAGATAAAACCGTAAAAATATTGGGGTATATTATTTATGGTATAATTGCATTCTCTTTAACAGTGGCTAGTTTTTCAGTATTCATAAGTGGAATAAGTGTTATAGGAATAGCTATTTTTAGACTAATTACTAGTACTCCTGTTGACTCATATGGATATTTTGCGATATTAGGGATCGCGATGGTAGGTTTAAGTTTATCAGTATTAGGTGTTGCGGTAGTTAAATGGCTATTTAATGACTATAAATCATCACTACTTGTAATATTTAGAAAAATTAATAATGTTTTTAATAGGAAGGGGAAATAAAAATGGGGAAATTATTTAAAATTGCATTGGCACTATTTTTAATAGGAGTAGGAGTTTTTGCAGTATTCACAGTAATTAGTGAGGAACCGATTTGGGGATTGGCGAACGATGAAGATTATTTGTATAACGAGTTGACATACGATGCTGATGAGTTCACAGGATTTGATTTTGATTTTGATAATCGTGATTTTATTGTAGGAATTAGCGAGGATGATAAAATTAAAATTACTTATTACACTACAAAACGTGATAATGTTACGGTAACAGACTCGGGAGATACACTGAAATTATTCAACGATGTAAAATGGACGTTTACGTTATTTAGCGGATGGAATTCTATAATTAACGACGAGGATTATTTCGATGTTGAAGTATTTTTACCAGCATCTGTAATCTATGATGTAGATTTTAATTCATCAAACGGTTCGCTAGACATGGTAGGTATTAATAATATAGACGTTTTAAAATTTGCAACATCAAATGGAAGAATAGATATAGATAATTGCAATGCTACTTCAATGGATTTTTACACATCGAATGGTACTATAGAACTAACTACTGTTGAAGCAATTGGTCTTATAAAGATTAAAACATCAAATGGTAAAATCAAACTAACAGATGTTGAGGCTGGTTCTATAGAAGCAAAATCATCTAATCAAAAAATTACAGGGGTGAATATTACTTGTAGTGATGTGGATTTTGATACTTCAAATGGATCTATAAGTTTAAGCATTTATGGAGATAAAGAAGACTTTGAAGTTTTTATGGAAACATCAAATGGAGATATGACTTATGATGGTGTTGGAGTATCGCAAGAAGAATTTAATATTGGTGAAGATAACAAGATTAAATTAGATACATCAAACGGTAATATAGAACTTATATTTATTGCAGAATAGAAATCCTCAATGAGGATTTCTTTTTTTGTGAATTGCAATCGTTTTCTTTTAAATAAGCTTGTGTTATAATATATTAATGAGGTGATTATAATGAATAACAATGAATTCATTAAAAGAAGAGAAGCTTATGCTAAGGGCATGAAAAACAATAGTTTTTCATTGCTTTATTCTGGACAAGCTTTATATAAATCTAAGGATCAAAATTTTCCATTCACAGTAAATAAAAATTTCTTTTATTTAACTGGATTAAGACGAGAAAAATTCATACTATTAATTCAAAATGATAAATCTTCACATTTCGAATTTCTATTTATTGAGGAACCAAGCGAATACGCAACTAAATGGTTAGGAAGTAAAATGACAAAAGATGAAACTCATACAGTGTCTGGAGTAGCTTTATCTAACATTTTATATCTTAGTGATTTTGATAGTTTTGTTGCTAATAGAGTACTTATGGATTCTAGATATACTTTAGCAAAATTACCAAATATTATTTATTTAGATTTATTTAGACAATATTCAATGACGAAACCAAGCAGTTTAGAAGAATTTAGTAAGGTTATTGAAACATACCCTGAATTATCTATAAAAGATGCTTGTACTGTTTTAGATGATGTAAGAAGAATAAAATCAAAAGAAGAAGTTAAAGAAATCAGTAAAGCTATAGAATATACTAATAAGGGTGTTCAAGCTATGATGAAAAGAGCAAAACCAGGAATAAACGAAAGAGAACTGGAAGCTCTATTTGAATATACAATTAAACAAGCAGGTTCAGAAGGAATCTCTTTTGGTACAATCTGCGCAAGTGGACAAAACGCTACGATACTTCACTATGAAGATAACAATCAAGAAATTAAAGAAAACACTTTATTGTTAACTGACCTTGGAGCGCTATCTGACAATTACTGTGCAGATATTACAAGAACATATCCTGCTAATGGTAAATTCACTGAACGTCAAAAACAATTCTATCAAATGGTTTTAGACGTTAACAAAGAAATTATTTCTTCTGTTAAACCAGGAATTTATCTATCTGACCTTAATGTTAAAGCAAATAGGCTTCTATCAGAAAAAATGATTAAATTAGGAAAAATTAAAGATAAATCAGAACTATCTAAATATTATTTTCATAGTATTGGTCATTATTTAGGAATAGATGTTCATGATGTTGGTACTTATAAAACTAAATTAGAACCAGGTGTGATAATCACTGTAGAACCAGGGATTTATGTTGGTGATGAAGGAATAGGAGTTAGAATTGAAGATGACGTTCTAGTTACTAAAGATGGACATATTAATTTATCAAAAAACATTATCAAAGAAATTGACGAAATAGAAGAATTCATGAAGAAGTGATTTAATGAGTTATATTGATGGAAGTATCAATAGATATTTATTTTTTAATGAAGAAAATTCATATTCGGTACTTAAGATAAAAATCATTGATACAGATGAAACTGAATTAACGTATTACGAACCCACAATAGTAGTTTGTGGGTTTTTTCCTAAGTTAGATAAACACTCAAATTATCGCTTTATAGGAATTGTAACTCATCATGATAAATATGGTATACAATATAACGCTAAAAGTTTTGAAAGAATAATGGATAATACATACACAGGTTTAGTGGATTACTTGTCAAGTGATTTGTTTAAAGGAATAGGGAAAAAAACTGCAGAAAAAATAGTTGAAAAACTAGGCCTTCAGGCATTGGACTTAATTGCGGATGACAAAAATGTTTTAGACGGTATTCCGAGGATGAAACAATCATTAAAAATTTCAATTTATAAACAAATCGTTGATAATCGCGATATGGAAAACACATTAATTTGGTTATATGGTTTTGAAATATCACCAAAAATGGCAATGAAAATATATTCGGTTTATGGTAATGAAACAATACAAGTTATTAAAGAAAACCCTTATGTATTAATAGACCGTGTAGAGGGAATAGGCTTTAGAAGAGCTGATACAATTGGTTTAAAAGTAGGATTCAAACCGAGTTCAGAAGTAAGGATATCAGCTGTTATTTATTTTTTAATGAATGAGTACATGAATAAATATGGAGATACATATCTAGAACAAGAAAAACTAATTGATTTTACTCTTAAATATCTGAATACTGAAGCTGACGTTGTTGACTCTATACTAATAAAAGATAGATTAAAAAGTCTTATATTTGAAGGAAAAATAGTAGAAAAAAACAATAATTTAAGTTTAACTTTCCTATTCAATTCTGAACAATATATAGCTAAAAGAGTTATGGAATTTAACAAAGAGTTTAAATTGCCACATATTGATATCGAGACCTATATCAATGATTTTGAAAAAAACAACAATATTTCATATACAAAAGCTCAGAAAAAGGCTATAAATAGTGCATTAAATAGTCAATTTTCAATAATTACTGGGGGCCCAGGAACTGGAAAAACAACTGTAATTAAAGGTATTACTGATATATATCAAATGATACATAATTACCCAAATATTTCTGAACATATCATTTTAGCTGCGCCAACAGGGAAGGCAGCTAAAAGACTATCGATAGCTACTTCGCTTCAAGCAAAAACAATACATAAAATACTCGGGTATGATTATACTGGTAATTTTAGTTTTGATGAATTTAATCAATTAGAAGCTAAACTTATTATTATTGACGAAGTTTCTATGATGGATTGTCTTTTAGCTAGAAGACTTCTAAAAGCTATTCCTGATTCAAGTCAGATTGTTTTTGTTGGGGATGCTAACCAGTTACCATCAGTTGGTCCTGGCGAGGTATTAAATGACCTTATTAAATCGGATTTATTCAATGTAATAGAACTGGATATAATACATAGACAAGCTGAAAACTCACAAATTATAGCTTTGGCATATGATATTTTAAATAAAGAAATAAATCGTACAATATTTGATTCTTATGAAGATAGAGTGTTTCTAAGGATCAACGAACGATTCGTTGGAGAAAAAATATTGTCAGAAATTAAAAATTTGATATCTCAAGGTTTTTCTTTATTAGAAGATATACAAGTACTGATACCGGTGTATAAAGGACTGAATGGAATTAATAGGATAAATGATTTAATTCAACAACGTTTTAACTACAAAAACAGAGACTTTTCAATTACATTTAATGAAAAAACTTTCTATTATAATGACAAGGTTATGCAGTTAGTAAACCAACCAGAAGATAACATAATGAATGGTGATCAAGGTGTGGTATCGGGAATAACAGATCAAGATGAGGTGTTAGTTAATTTTTCTGGAAATACTGTTAAATACAACAAGAAAGATTTAAATAATTTAACATTAGCCTATGCTGTATCTATTCATAAGTCGCAAGGATCTGAATTTAAGATTGTAATTATGCCATTAGTGAGAGCTTACACAATAATGCTAAAAAGGAAACTACTATATACTGGGGTTACTAGAGCTAAAGAAAAACTTATTTTATTAGGAGATTTTGATGCATACAAACGTGGTGTATTAGGAGTTTCTCTTCCTAGAAATACGCTGTTAAAAGAGTTTTTACTAGATGAGATAAATCCGAAATTAAGCAAGGAATTAACTATTGAAGATTTTCTCTAAAAGTTTAGCATTATATTTGCAAATAAGATTAAAATATTGTATAATTACTCAGTAAATCGTTGAAGAAGAAAAGTAGTATTTCTAGTCATCAAAGAGAGTTTGGATTAGGTGTGACCAAATATGATAATTAATACGAAGCTACTTCTAAGAGGTGTCAATAAAACATCCGTTTACTCGCGTTAAGAGTATTAAGTGCTAGTTAATGCTAGAATTAAGGTGGTACCGCGTTAAATCGTCCTTTTATAAGGGACGTTTTTCTTTTTTTTTGGAGGCAAATTATGAAATATATGACAGGAAATGAAATAAGAAATACATGGTTAAAATTCTTTAAAAACAAAGGACATCTAGTAGAAAAAGGCGCATCATTAATACCAAATGATGACCCAACCTTGTTATGGATGAACTCTGGAGTAGCAGCTCTAAAAAAATATTTTGATGGTCGAATAGTACCTAAAAATCCAAGGATTGTTAATGTGCAAAAGTGTATTAGAACTAACGATATTGAAAATGTTGGGAATACATCAAGACATCACACATTCTTTGAAATGTTAGGTAATTTTTCTATTGGAGATTATTTTAGAGAAGAAGCTTTAGATTTCGCATTTGAAATCCTAACTAGTGATGAATACTTTGGATTTGATATAAATAAACTTTACTTTACAATATATCCTAAGGATATGCAGTCAAAAGAAAAATGGTTAAGCTTAGGTGTTCCTGAAGACAGAATTATATCTACTGATGATCAAAATTTCTGGGAAATTGGTGCGGGTCCATGTGGACCTTGTACAGAAGTCTTTTTCGATCGAGGTCCTGATTTTGGCGAATTTGGAGTCGATACAATTCGAAAAGATATCGAAAATGATCGTTACGTTGAAATTTGGAATATAGTATTCTCACAATTCAATGCAATACCTGGATTAGATAGAGATGATTATCATGAATTGCCTAATAAAAACATTGATACGGGTGGAGGCCTAGAAAGATTTGCTTCTGTTATTCAAGGGGCTAATACAAACTTTGAAACTGATTTATTCATGCCTATAATTAACAAAATTTCAGAAATATCTAATATAAAGTATACTGGTCAAAAAGAATTTAAAATTATTGCTGACCATGTCAGAACAGTAACAATGGCTGTAGCTGATGGTGCTATGATGAGTAATGAAGGCCGAGGCTATGTTTTAAGAAGACTTCTAAGAAGGGCTGTTAAACACGGAAAACAATTAAAAATTAATCGACCATTTTTAGTAGAATTAGTTGATGTAGTAATAGAAATGATGAAGGAATTCTATCCATATCTTGTAGAAAAAGAAGACATTATAAAAAAAATAATTATTGCTGAAGAAAACAAATTTCTAGAAACACTTATTTCTGGAGAAAAGAAGTTTCTTGATATCGTCAATAACCTTTCTACTAAACAAATCAATGGCAGAGAAGCGTTTTTATTGTATGACACATATGGATTTCCTATCGAATTAACAAGTGAATATGCTGAAGAAATTGGTTTAACAGTTGATGTAGTAGGTTTCAAATCTGAAATGGAAAAACAAAAGGAACGAGCAAGAAGTGCAAGAAGCGATATTCAATCTATGTCTGCACAAAACGAAGAATACTTAAACTACAATGAAAAATCAGAATTTGTAGGATATGATACATTAATTGAAAAAACTAAAATAATCAAAGTCTTTGAGGGCGGTTTAGTATTAAGAAAAACACCATTTTATGCAACATCTGGAGGACAAGTAGCAGATTCAGGTTTAATATATAATGATGATATAAAACTTCATGTTATTGATGTTCAAAAACTTCCTAACGGCCAATTTTTACATCATGTTGAAGAAAAACTTACTAAAGAGCTTGAAGGTCAAAAAATTGTTGCTTCGGTAGATAAAGAGAAACGTCAGCTAACTGAATATAACCATTCAGCAACGCACTTAATGTTTTTGGCTTTAAGAAAAGTGTTAGGAAAGCATGTTTCCCAACAAGGATCTCAAGTTAATAAAGATGGTCTTAGATTCGACTTCAATCATTATGAACTTATTACAGATGAAGAAGTACTTGAAGTAGAAAAAATGGTTAAGGAAATGATTAAGGAATCATATATTTCTAATACAAAAATTGTTTCAGTTGAAGAAGCAAAAAAATTAGGAGCTATAGCTGAATTTGGAGAGAAATACGAAGACAAAGTTAGAATGATTGATCTTAAATACACTTTAGATTTATGTGGTGGTACTCATGTAAAAGATATTAAAGATATTAAAGATTTTGCTATAAAAAGTATTGCTTCAATTGGTTCGGGTATATATCGTATAGAAGGTGTAACAAATAAAGCAGTCGACTCTTTAAGTGATTCTCTAGAAGGTATTAATAAAGATATTGAAAACTTAAAAGAGAAAGCAAATAAAATTGTAGAAAAAGCCCTAAAGGAAAACATTAATATGACTTTTGATGGTAATATTAGAGTTGAGAAACTTGGTTCATACCAAGATGTCTTAAGCAAACGACTGTTATTACACTATACACAATCTAAAGTTAAAGATTTAGAGAAAGCATATAACAAAGCTAAAGAAGCGAAAGCACTTAAGTCAGTAACTGATTTCACAGAATTTACTTACGGAAACAAAATTATAGGAATTGTTGAGAACATTGTTGGAAACGCATTAAAACAAATAGTTGATGATTTAGCAAGCAATTTAGAAGATGGTTTTGTTTTGTTAGCTTCAGTATTGCCTAACAAAGTGATTTTTGTTTGTAAAAGCAATAATGTTGAATTAAACGCAGGTAAGATGGTAAAAGAAGCAGCTATTATCTGTGGAGGTAATGGTGGAGGGCGCCCTGACTTTGCTCAAGCTGGAGGAAAAGATCCAGGAAAAGCACAAATGGCTATTGACCATATTAAGGAGATTGTTTTATGAGAGTAGTAGGATTGGACTTAGGTTCAAAAACCTTAGGAATATCATCATCAGATATAAATCAAATAATTGCGTCTGCATATAAAACAATTAACTTCAGTAGTGATGACTATGCAAAAGCAATAATTGAACTAAAAAAGGTTTGTGATGAATTGCAACCAGAAAAATTAGTTTTAGGATTACCTAAAAACATGAATGGAACTATTGGTTTTCAAGCACAGAAATCGTTAGATTTCAAAGAAATGATTGAAAAAGAAATAGATATAGAAGTTATCTTAATAGATGAAAGACTCACTTCAAAAATGGCTGAAAGCCTCATGATAAAAGCAGACTTGAGCCGTAAAAAAAGAAAAACAAAAGTAGATAAAATCGCCGCAACATTAATATTGCAAAGCTATTTAGATAGCAGAAAGTAGGAAAAAAATGGATGAAACACTAATTGTAACTGATGAAAAAGGTGAAGAATTAGAATGTATAATTATTATGACTTTTGAATCTGAAGAATTCGAAAAATCATATGTTGTATACCAACTTAAAGAAGATGAAAGCGGAGAATATTT
>Ga0307928_10004008_pt1 | contig 11216 bp, 9 predicted proteins | sample AceLakmetagen232_FD_201815 | JGI IMG/M metagenome (GOLD analysis project Ga0307928, IMG submission 201815) | Saline water microbial communities from Ace Lake, Antarctica - #232 | ecosystem: Environmental > Aquatic > Non-marine Saline and Alkaline > Saline | place: Antarctica: Ace Lake...
CATAATTTTTTTATATTCTCTCTTAGATGGAGGGTTATGTATTGAATGATAAGGAACTACAGTGGTTAAGTTGGTTGATAAAAAATGCCGATTTGATGAAATCATACGGGGAGTCGGTTGTTGCGGGCGAGGTGCCATATCAGAACAATCGGCGTATTATCAAGGAGTTTTACGTATATGATGATGACATCAAGGGTTACAAATTAGCTCGAAAGTTACCAAAAGAGCTTGCTGTTTGGCGGGTAGAGTTTGAAAAACTTCTCAGGAAGGTAGAAAATCTTACTGATGAAATACAGCGATTACGTCAAGCTTAGAACGACTGATGATATGAAAAAAGTGGCGAGGCATTATGCCTTTATTCGCAACTTTATCAAACGTGTTGTTGGGGCTGGAAAGATTGCTGAGAAAGGATTGCCTGAGTCGGCAAATCCAGATACTTTGGTATCGCAGGTTGAAGATGATTTGTTTAAGATAAGAGTACGCATACAAGATGCGATTGCAACATTAGACAAAACAGACGTCAAGGTTACCAAGTTCGTAAAGAAGAAGAGAAGGAGGCCATAAGATGGCGCTAATAGACAAAGCCACATTGACGGGTATTGCGGACAGGGCAGCTTCTCAGTATCAGATGGTTGCGGCTGCTTTTGAAAATATTGACATCACAGGAACGGGATTTTATTGGCAGCGTATCACTCTAACGAATGATCCGGATGTTGAGATACCGCTGTTGAGTCCTTATTACACGGCTGACTATGCCATCAGTTTGCAAAATGCCATTCGTAGTGGTGTTCCGCAGATGACTACTATCGTCACCACTATGGATTCTCATTTTTCGCGGGTAGGTGAAACTGGTTCGTGGAATGGCTATTGTACAGATAAAAGCTTGCGTGTAAGTGATTACTTCAATCTGCTTTATCAGATTGCCAAAGGCAGCTATATGCTGGCGAACAATGTATTTTCTGAGAGTGATGATGTGTTTGGGAATGTTGAAATCACGATTGGCCCTGCGGTTACTTTTACGGACGGCATCAACTATGGAGATGGGGCATCTGCGAATCTTGCCACAGATAGCAAATATGCTCCTACTCAATTGAAGGCCATAGCGGTTGGTGCGATTGGCGGAACAGACATTGATTTGAGATTGAGTGTGAAGGACCCAACTGACACGCCGACAACGATAGATGTCACTATTCCAGCCGGAACGCTTGATGGCGCTGAGATTGATATTGGAACTTCATCGGATAGGTATCTTGACGTTACTGATGTTAGTTATCAGCTTGCCGGCAGCACTGGCACAGTTGGAGACAATTTGAACATCCAGAACAAGAAAGAACGTCAGATTGCGATGTAAAGCGTTCTGTTGTTGAAAATATCGGGCATAATGTATGCCGATTGTGGCATCTATTTACAACGTAAACGGAAAATTCTAACAGGAGGAAGTATCTGATGAGTATGGGATAAATCTTTGTCCCATTAAAACCCCGTCTAATTGACTTGGAAATCCAGAGGTGGACGACAAGGGGCAAGCAAGACTTTGTGTCTGTGCAGCCTGAACGACTGAGCGATGGGGGCATTCTGCTATGCGGGATGCATGCGACAGTCTGAACTTCCGTATAACCCAATGACGAAGCGGAAGAGGATAAGCCGAAGAGCTTATCTCGCCATTTCAAATGGTCAGTAGGCGAAAGCCGAAAGTAACAGATTGACCAGGGATTTGTAAGGATTTACACAACGAGTACTACGGGTATTCCCGGAGGTGGAATTCTACTTTTGGCAACATCAGCAAGTGTAAACACTGTCATTGAGCCAATTGTTTCCAATTCCGTTTGGGGTGCTGGCTGGTACAATGCGCCTACAGTGGCACACTATGCAGATAGTGGTATTCGTTGGGAAGGCAGCATTGATATTGAAGTGAATTATGGTGTTGGCGGTGCCATGTGGAACTTTATCAAGGATTGGGGATTGAAGTGGCGTGCTTACTCACGCTCGGTAGATATTTCCCCGGATGGTGTACGTGTCTATAAGTATCATAATGCAGGAACCTATGCTGTTGATGGCCCTCCTGATGTGCTTGATAACACTGGGATGTGGTGTGATGGATTGGACTTTAGTACTTCTGAGGGTTCGTTTGTTACCTGTTCGATGAGTGTAAAGGCTCTCAATAGAGTAGAGTCTGATCCTTCAGACGGTGCTGCCTATGATGATTTTAAATACATTAATAATACTGATGGTGTTGGGCCTTGGGCGGGCGGGGCTTACAGCGTAACGCCGTTTGAAGACACATCGCCACTCAACCCTTGTGGAACTAATGTGAATCCGATTCCGTTTTGGCGAACAAATGCCAACCTGTTTTATTCGCCGGACTGTGAGAGTGTGAGTTACATACCATTTGCTACAGGAAGTGGTGTGTCACCGCAAACTGGTTTGGACCCAGATGATCTTGAAACGGTTGATTGGTCTATAGCTTTGTCGAACAATAGTGTTTTGGTTTACACTTGTAATGGTGATCGTTTACCTACTGCGTTGTTTATGGGCCCCATTGATGCTACGGGCAATGTAACGCTGTTTCACCCAATTTCGGTGTTTGACCCCATTCTTGGGCCGACAGCTACTCAGGGCACATTGACTGACCCGTATTTATTTGCACAGGTAACGTGGTTTAGAGTTGAAATCGCGACTGGTTTGGATCCACCTAATGATTACCTTTACCTTGAATTGCCGACTGTCATTGTTGAATCTGATGATTTCGGGTTGAAGGGTCAAAGTGACGTAACGAACCGAGCCTTCACCTTGAAGGGTCTTGGTGGTCGTGTATACAGTAGTAGAATTTTACCATCATTTCTCATGTCTGACGAAGTTGGAGCTTATGATCCGCCGACTCGTGGTCCTTCGTAAGAGATAGTACGGAGCAGATTATCAAATGGCTGTTGGTTACGAAGGTGTTGCATATCTTGATGGCCAGCTTTGTTTGTGCACGGCTGCAAGTGTACCGGAGGGCAGAACTCGTTTGGATTCTGCCTCCGGTTACGGCGGAACGTTTGGTGTTGATGTAAGTCCTGGTATTTTTTCTCCTCATACTTATGATTGGAGTGATTTTAGCGGGAGTCTTGGGTTTGATGTAAATCAGAGAATATATGATGATAAGCTAAAGCCAATGATATATGCTCGCGAGGCTGATTTCCCGATATTGTATTATCCAAGATATGGCACTCCACAGCGATTTGATGAATGTTACATGACTTCTTTGAGTCTTGCGGCTTCTGAGGCGGCATCTGTTGCATCAACGCTTGCTTTTTTACCAATGCAACAAGATACAGGTCAAATAAAGCATGACCGTTATGAAGAGAACACGGATGGGTATATATATGGCAAAACAGATGAGATGCTTCCTGCTGGCGAGATACCGGCGCTCAATCCATGTGGAACAAGTATCAATCCCATACCGTTTTGGAAAACTTCATTGGAATTTGCTTCTAGTCCTTCTGAGTGGACAGTTGATGGAACTGGCATAGTTGAGGTTATTGATTGGACAGTAACATTTGGGCAGGACGTTACGAAGTTTTTTGGATGTTTTGCCACTACGCCTTCATCTGGAATTGTGAATCCAGTAGCTCCTTCGTATGTAGGCATAGGTCCGATGACGGTTACAATGGACATTACGGTATTGATTATGGATGATATATTGCAGAATTTTGAGAATTTATCAACAGTTACTATCAACATAGATGGTTCTACTCTTATAGTAGAGAATTTAGAATTGAGTACGAGCACCGATGATTTACAGACAGGAGCAGCAGTTGTGCCTGTAAGTCTATCGTATAACGTTTACGAATTAGCTGCTGCGTGACTGACCGGCTATTTTTAGACCGGAGATTATTATATGAACTATGAGCACAGGATAGGCTATATGTACGCATGTAGTAGCTGTTCTGTGCTTTTTTTTGTGGAATAAAGGGAGTCAAAGATATGGCGAAGGTGCCGTCTAAGAAGCTATCTGACAAGAATTCAGGACAAGATCAGGCACTTCAAGGTCGGGTAGATGAATATATTTCTAAGCCTGGCAAGTATGAAATCACAGAAGATGCTACTTTTCGGATTGAGTTCATACTGAAGCAAAAAGACAAACGATGGATTGTTGCAAATGTTACGGACAAAGATTCAGATTCTGTTGTGCATTGGGTTGAGTTTAGGATGTGGACATTTGACGAAGATATAGAGCTTCGTAAAAAAGCCACAGCTTACAACAGAACTGAGCGCATGCACTTTGTTGATCACGATGTTCTCAATCATTTGAAGCTTCAGCGTTTGATGAAAGCATGGTCATTTGATAAAGACAATTCAAGATTGAAGCTTTTGCACGTCAATGGCGTTTTATCAGATGAGAGTTACGAGGCATTCAGTAAGTTGTATCCGACTATATGTCGGTACATTATAGAGAAGATGAATGGGGTGCTTGAGTTCAATGGATAGAGTATCTGATGGTTTTTTGACTGGTGCTGATGACGATTTGCGAGAGGTAATTCGCAAAGAATGGCGAATGCTTGTTTCGCCGGATGTTATAGAGGTATCAGTTGGGGTGAGATGGTTTCAAGGGATTTGCTTGCCAGATGACGAGTCGGGTGAAATAATATGGGCGAAGTTTCGCAGAATGACTTGCAAGGACTATTGGGACATTGAGAAGAAAACAAGTGTGACGTTGATAGACAGAAAAGCTCGTATGGCAAAGAAGTCTCCGGGAAGCATGACAAGGAATAAAGGCGAGGAGATAACTCGGACTGATTATGATGAAATGCGTAGGCTTTTCATCAAGCATTTATTGATAGATTGGAGTTTGGACATTCCATTAGATTTTGATGATGAAACGGGATGGTTGACAGATGAGTGTTATGACCGGGTTGGGAGATTGCCTGCTCCTCTTTTGGTGTCTTTGATATCCAGCTATGAAGATTCAATTGAAGTGACAAAAGATGATGAGGCAAAGATGGAAAGGCAATCAGCAATTCTTTTCAGCAAGACTGGTAATGGCGTTCAAAACGCTTGCGAGGGTGTAGGTTTGTTTTGCGTATTGGGCAATTTTTGGGACAAGTTTGGTTTGAATAGGTTTTCTCTGAGTGATTTGTCATACAGGGAGTATTTGCTATTGCGGATAATGTCCGCTAAAGAGAATGAAGCTTTATCAAGGCGGATGAAAAGCAATGAACCATCTCGTTCCAAGACTATGATTGCTGGGGCTCATGGAACACGTCCTAGTCGTGGCATTAGAATACCGGATTAAACATGGCTATTGTCAAGAAAACAGGTTTTGCCGGCGGCGCTATTGTAGATGGCGTACAGATATTGGCTACATCTGCTAGTTTCACACGTGACCGAACTATCCCGTATATGAATATGTTGAGTGTGCCTCCGACTTATAGTGGTGGCGTTTCAAGGTCTCGTGTTGCTTTTGCGGACGGCGTGCACATAGTAAATGGCAGTGTGGCGTTTGATTTGACTTCTGAGTTTATGCCCAAATTAGCTATTAGTTCTTTTTTGCAACGTGGCTATAGATTTCCCATTGTTGTAAATGATGGCGAGAAAGAGCATTATATCAAGCGTGATGCTCCTGGGGATTTACAGCCTTGTATTTGGACATCGTTATCGTTGGCTGGTTCTGCTGCTGGGCTTATCACGATGACGATTAGTTTCATGGCTGCTAAGGATTGGGTAGAGAATTTGGGTGTTCCTGAGATTGATTATGAGCGTGACCAGGTGCCTTATGGTTATTGGTATTCGGGCAATGTAGATGTTCGCGATTGGACATTGAATGTCAATCAAGAGGTTACGGCTGTTTACACGAATCAAGATACTGTATGGCCTAAGTATTTCAAGGTGGGTTTGTGGGATGCGAGTTTAGAGGTTACAACATACGAAGCACAAAGTCATGATGAAGTGATAATAGCCACAAAGTCTTTTACGATAACGGGCAACACAGCTTCTGAGGGGTACAATTTTGGCGGTCAAACGGACATTGGTTCGTATACGCATTCGTTCCAAAGTGGAACGGTAATTGATAGCGGATTGTCATCTGCTATTGACATTATTAGCATCGGAACGTAAGGAGAAAAAGTTGATGAGTGAAGAGGCGAAAGTTCAGACAGAACAGCAAAAAGACGAATCTGTACAAGAAGATGCGGTAAAGTCCGTACAAGAAGATGCTGTAAAGGATGAGGAATCCAAGGATGAGAAAGAAGAACTTAGCGAAGAAGAGGCGGAAAAGCTCAAGAAGAGTGGCATAGTAGAATCGGCTAGTAATCCAGAAGCAATAGCTCAGGCTCAGGCTGTGAGTGAAGTTTCGGAAGCGTTTGCTTTGCCGTCTTTTTTCATCAAAGAAGAAACGCGAATACGTATTGAGATAGACATTTTATTTGATAGTAAGACTGGCAAGCCGTTGAGTATGGCCAGAACAGGGCTTGGAATTGACTTTGCTCAGTTTACAGCACTTGGACATACAATTGAGTGGGCAGAGTTCACGCAGCCCTCTTATGACGATATTTCGACGTATCGTCAGCGGTCGTCTGTTTATGACGATAATGCTGGGCGGATGATAATTGATACGATGAAGATGCGCAACAATTACATTGTATGGAATTTGAAGGATTGGAGTTTACGCGATGAGCAAGGCAACAAGGAAGAGCTAGAGCATAATGGCGAAGGCGCTTTGACGAGAGAAACGATTGCGAAGGTTTACAATGTGTTTCCTACTTTGATGGATGTCTTTTTGACACTATTTGAGAAGGAAGCCATTTTGACGACTTGAGGATAAACCATGCCAAAGGACATCAAAAATCTTCTAGAAGAGTCGGCGGACTCAGCCGATGCTATTGAATCACTAAAGAAGCTAGCTGACACAGAAGAAGCTGTGTCTAAGGTTTCTGATGCTTTGGGTCAATCTTTGACAAAAGTATCTGATTCAATAGGCAGTATTGGTGTGTCATCCGCCGGCTCAGTCAAAGGCATGAAAACTATAGCCACATCAAATGAACGCAATGTCACCGTCTTCAACAAGTTAGTTAGTTCGAGCAAAGCGGCTTCTAAAGAGTTGCGCACATTTACAAATTTAGTAAAAGGTGCAAGCGGCAAGGTTGGATTTGAAGTAGATGTAAGTGGTGTTGAGCAATTAGAAAATCTCAAAGTTTTATCCAAAGAAACAAGTGGCAAAGTAGAATTCGATGTTGATGTAAGCGGTGCTGAGCAGTTAGAAAATCTCAAAGTTTTGTCAGAAACAGGCGGTACGATTGAATTTGATGTTGACGTAAGTGGTGTCGATCAGTTAGAACAGCTTAGAGCTTTATCTGAGGACGTAAGTGACAAGATTGAATTCAGAGTTGACGTAAGTGGTGCTGACCAATTAGAACAGCTTAGGGCTTTGTCTAAGGGAATAGGCGGCAAGATTGAATTTGATGTTGACGTTACCGGTGGTGAGAGTCTTCTCAATTTGTTTGATTTATCACAGAAGATAACTGGAAGCAAGGTTGGATTTGAAATTGATGTTGCTGGCGGCGAGCGTCTTCTCAATTTGTTTGATTTGTCTCAAGAGATAAGTGGCAGCAAGATACAATTTGAGGTAGATGCGGGCAATACAGTAGAAGTAACAGATGCTGTTGGAGAGTTGAAAGATCAAACGATATTTATTGACACGGATGCAGATACGGGCAAGATTGCAGAAGTAACGGATGCTGTTGGAGAGTTGAAAGATCAAACGATAGCTATTGACACGGATGCAGATACGGGCAAGATTGCAGAAGTAACGGATGCTGTTGGAGAGTTGAAAGATCAAACGATAGCTATTGACACGGATGTAAAAGGCGTTCAAGAATTACAACAATTAGCAATAGCTATGGATGATATGGCCAAGAGTAGCCAAAATGTCATTCAAGACATGTTCAGTGTTTCAGAGGCTTCTTTGAAAAGTGAAAAAGAGGTTTCAAATCTACAAGGTGCGATGAAGGCTGCTTCTGACATGGCTCGCATGTTATCTGCATCGCTGGATTTTCGGCAGAAGATTGATACGGTTACTGGTGCATTTGCAGAGTTATCAGATGAGTTGGCTGGTCATTCTGTTACAACTTCCATGCAGGCAGTTCAAAAGGAGAGTGAAGAAGTAACGAAGAAGATGGAGGCAATGCGTCTTGCTGGTCAGGACAGTACAGAAGAATATAGAATACTGCAAGACCAGCTTGGCAACTTGACTGCGATACAAAACGCATCGCGCGGATTTGAAGACTTGACAAATGCTCAGAAGCAGCAAGGAAGTTTAACATCAAGTCAGATACGTCAGTACAAGGCTCTCATAGAGCAGATAAAACAGTTAGATAAAATACATGAAGTATCGGATGCAATGGAGAGGCTATCGCACAACATTCAGAACAATATAGGTGACATTTCCAGACAGCAATCCTCGTTGAATGAACTTCAAGCAGAGTTTGCTAAGCTGGAAAGATTACGCAATGTTACGGTTCAATTAGAAGTTTACAGTGAAGCTCTCAAAAACGGTGCTTCTTTATCTTCTGCTCAGCAAGCGGCGTATGAAGGTTTGCGAGATGAGGCTGAAAAGTTACGCAAGGGTTTTGAAGACTTATCTGATTCGTCGGGAAGTTTACGTGATGAAATAGAACAGCAGACTGGTCTTATGGGTTTACTTAGTCAAGAGGTGGAAAAAGGCCGAGATGAGTTTAAGTCTTTTGGGGGTACGGCAGCCAAAAGTGCAACTGGAATGTTTGCGGTTGGTGTTGCGTTGGTGTATGCAGCAAGCAAGCTCAAAGATTGGGGAGATGGAGTATTACGGACTCAGAAGCAATTTGCAGAGTTTGATGTTAAAGTGTCCAAGCTTGCTCGTGCAACTGTGATTGCTCCTGAAGGCATACGGCAGCTTGAAGGATATAGAGATCAGCTTGCTCTTACTACTGAGCAAGCAGGTGAGTTTTTCAACACTCTCAATCAAGGGGCTATGACAGGTATAATTAGTACGACAGCATTAGTAGAGGCGGCTTCGAGTTTACAGGAAATTTTTGGCGGTGACCCGACAAAACAACTTCAAGAGTATGTTGACCTTCTCAAAGAGATTCCGACTCTTGATATGGATTTATCGATTACGGCTTCTATGGATGATCAAACGGCAACATGGTTTGCTTTGGCGGAGAAGGGGAAAGTTAGTCAAGTTATTGAGTTACAAATGGCAGGGTTAGCGGGTGGTATAGAAGCTGAGCTGCCATCAGAAGCGTCGGAAACTGAAGTTGCCCTGCTCAATGAGATGCAATCACTGAATAAGTGGAACGAGGACATAAGCAAGACATTACATGGGTTTATTCCCACTTTTCTTCCAATGCTTGTTGCTGTATCGGGTGGCATTGTTGGTATTTTAATGGCAATAAGATCAGCAGCAGTGATGTGGGGCACAACTAGTACAGCTACAAAAAGTATTGCTTCAAGGACGAATCCTGACATTGAGAGAGCCGTTCGGGAAAGCGTTAGCAAAGGTGGTGTTAGTAGTGGTGCGGTTGTAAAAGGAGAGGCAGGTACAGTAGGAGTTTTGACCAAGTTACGTGGCAATTTGAATGGCTTAGCAGGAAAGATTCCTATTTTAGGCAAGTCATTGACTGATAATTTACTTGCTCCTACGACAAAACTTGGTGGCGTATTTAACAAATTGGGCAGTATAGCAAGTGGTTTTGGAAGCAAGCTAGTTGGTTTTGGAAGCAAGCTAGTTGGTCTTATTCCGGGTATTGGTGGTGCTTTAGCTGGTACTGGTGCTGGTGCATTAGCTGGTGCTGGCGGTGCCGTGGCTGGCGGCACCGTGGCTGGTGCTGGTGCATTAGCTGGTGCTGGCGGTGCCGTGGCTGGCGGCACCGTGGCTGGTGCTGGTGCATTAGCTGGTGCTGGCGGTGCTGTGGCTGGTGCTTTAGGCACTGCTGCTGCAGCAGTGGCAGCTTTTGCTCTTCCTGTTTTGGCGGCTGCTGGTCCGCTTGCTCTGCTTGCATGGAAAGGCGAGGCTGCGGGCAAAGCAATAACTGATTTTGGAATGAATTTGAAAGAACAGGGTGGTGTTGCTGGGGGGGCTTTGAGCTGGTTTGGACAGCATTTACAGAATGTCGGGTCATTTTGGAAGGGTTTACTTCCTGGGATTGCCGGCAAGTTTGCCGAAATAACAGGTCTTATTGGTGGTGGAAAGCAGAAGACATCGGCTGAGAAGCATCTTGAAGAATTAGAGAAGCAAGATAAAGCAAGAAAGAAAGTTATGATGGATGAGTTAGAGTTAAGGCAGAAATCTGCTTTAGCTTTAGAAGCTTCGATGAATCTCATCAAGAGTGCTGCGGATAGTGCAAAGAAAGAGCTTTCAGATTTAGCTTCTGATGTAGCTACGATGGAGCTTGAGGCTCTTGGCGAGATTGGCGGTTCGGCGGCCACCTATAATGAGGCTCTTAGGAATGGGGCTGCTGGTTTAGGGCGAAGTTTCGGCATAATGGATGATGGTTTCAAAAAAGCACGATCTTTCATTATGAAGAATGCTGAAATGGACACAGATATGCGTCGTGCGGCTTTATTGAAACTCAGAAAAGCCGAGTTAGATGCACAAACCAAGTATGTTCAAGGCATTTTAAAGATTACTGGCAAGTTTGACATGATACCAGCGGTTGTTTCCAATGCTATTGAGATGCAAATACGAGAAGCACGTATTGATTTACAGATGGATGCTGGGATGTTCAGTGTTGTGGAGGATCATTTTGCCAATTTGGACGCGGCTTTTGATTCTTTAGCGGCTGCTACAGAACAGCTTGATGATGAATATAAGCGAAGCGATGCTGCTCATGCAAAGTTGACAGAAAGAATGACGGATAATTTTGAAGAAACTATGGGCGAGGTAAAGAAGTTGGGGAGTGAGATTGGAAACGCCGATTTGGTTACGCAGTTTGAAGCGGCCATTAGCAATGTTGGCGGGGATATAGAGATTGTTGATCTTGACAAGTTAAAGTCTATTCGTGCAACGGCTGAAGCGCAGCGCAATAAGCTACAATCAGAAATTGATGAAACACGATTGGGCGTAACGACGGCTGAAATGGAAAAGATAGAAGACGAACTATCTGATTACAGTTTACAAACGGCTAAATTGGCAAAGGTCGCAGATGTTATTACTAAAAAAAGTGAACACCTGAATGACGGTTCTAAAGGACAGATTGCTG
>Ga0307928_10004010_pt1 | contig 11212 bp, 24 predicted proteins | sample AceLakmetagen232_FD_201815 | JGI IMG/M metagenome (GOLD analysis project Ga0307928, IMG submission 201815) | Saline water microbial communities from Ace Lake, Antarctica - #232 | ecosystem: Environmental > Aquatic > Non-marine Saline and Alkaline > Saline | place: Antarctica: Ace Lake...
CCCATTCCTTCGCCGCGTATTCGACGATGGAGGCAATGACCGGCCACGGGTACTCGTCGGCGGTATGTAGGAGGCGGATGGTGTCGGCGATGCGCAGCTTGGCGGATGGAGTCTGAGAAGAGGCCGGCAGCGGGTGGTGAGCCAGCCAGTTGTCCTTCAGGATCAGCGGCACTTCCGGGTACTTCGTGCAGAGCCTCTCCAGCTTCTGCTTTGATGTCACCCCATTCGTGGGTGCGGGTGGACTGTCAAGTTCACCCGAGGGTAGTTCTACTTCTTCTTCTAGTTCTTTAGCTCCTACCCTATAGGGGGATTGTAAGGGGGGGGAGGGCGGTTGTTGGTTGGTTGCTGGTTGGTTGCTGGTTGGAAGCTGGTTGGAACTTTGCCCAGCCGGGACGTAAGTATCAAAGTTTACAACGTGTAACACCGTATATTTGTTGGTTGCACTGCGTGTAAGGAACGGCCCATCCAGATGTTTCTCGATCAGATTGCGGGTCATCTGTCGGGATAGGCCACATCCCTGGCCAAGCTCTTCTATGCCCACTAATAGGTCCCCGCGAGCCAGGGATTGGCCGCGGTCCTTGGTGTCTGTTTTCTGAGCCTGGTGGAGTATTCGATGGATCAAAGCGTAGGCCTTCACGACGGTATCCTTGTCGATGTTGAGTCCGCCCACCAACTCCGCCACGGCATGTTCATCAACCGACGTCCAGCTCATGGCTCAGCCCTTCTCGGTCTCAGCCCTTCTTTCCGCCTCCGCGATCATGGGCATCAGGTAGCGCCTGCCCATCCGCGACGGCCGGTTGCGTCCCGTTTCCCAGTTCCGGTAGGTGGCAAGGCTAACCCGCGCGCGACGGGCCGCTTCCTCCTGAGTGATATCCAGTCTGTGGCGCATCAGGCGGACTTCCTTCATTCCTATCATGACGTCCTCCTCGTGAGTGTGTGAACTAACGTAAGCATTAACGGCAACCTGCGCAAGCCCCTATCTCAGGGCGTGCAGTTTCCGGTGGCACCATAGGCACACCCAGAGTACGGCCAGGGGCTTGCTGTAGTCCTCATGGTGCGCGTTCATTTGGCGCCGGAAGCAAAGCCGACTACAACGCGGGCACACGGTAGGCTTGACCAGCACCCCAGAGCGGACGGCGCGGGCTACGGCCTGATGGCACACCTTCCGCTCCGGCGACAGCTTCCTACGGCGCTCGTGGGCGCGGGCCATGGCCAACTTGCCGGCGGCCGTGGCGTTGTATTCCTCCTGATACCCAGGATGTGCCATGCGCCATGCCCGTGTGTATTCGCGGCAGCAGGCCAGGCACCAGTGGCCACGTCCTCCAGGTGATGCGGTGCGCCGGCGGAATTTGCCCAGCGGCTTGGTGGCGCCGCAGCGGGTGCAGGTTTTGGTCATGGGGCCCCTCCGAAGTTCAACAGTCATCAGATCCACCACGGGGCCGATCGCCAGTGCCGCAGGACCGCAAGCCACTTCCTGGCGCACCAGAGATAGACGTGGATGAATACCCTTGTCCTTGTATTCTGCCGCGACAAAAGCAGCCGCGTGGCCTCTGAGACGGCGCGGCTACACTCGTCGATCGCCTCTGTAATAGTCTGGTTTGGGTCGCGGTGGGTGCAGGTCTTGGTCATGGGGTCGCCTCTTCCGCGACTGAGGGAAACAGTGGGCAGTCGTCCTTGATCCTGTGTCTCGCCATCTCGGCATATTCCTGCTTGAGTTCGATAAGCACAGCATCCCGGCCCAGGCGATCAGCCACAAGGCCGGTTGTCCCAGCGCCGCCGAAGGGGTCTAGGACGGTGCAGGGAATGGGACTGCCGGCGTCACAGGTGCAGGTAGGGCGCCATCCGGTGGTGGTATGGATAGAGCAGAGGGGGGATTCGTGCGATACGCTGCCCCCCCCAGGTTGGTGGTTGTCCTTCGGTGTTAGCCCTTCTCCGCGCGAGTGGTCTGGTATGGATTCAACTATCCGCTCCCACGGCGCCCCACACTCCGGGCAGCAGCCGTGCTCACTGGTCCCGGCTTTGATGCACGTCTCGGGGATTTCTGGAGGAAAAGTTGCGAAGTGGGCGTCCTTGTAGGGCTTGGTAGATATCAGCCAGTAGTTCCAGAGGTTGCGGGTGCCGGTGTAGTCCCAGTACTCCGGCGGGCGTCCGTTCACATCTTTGAGATCAGAGCGCACGTTGCTGCCTTTGGCCGCCCGCGTCCCGGCAGGTATGGCGCCAGGCACACGCACCGCCTCGGCGTCGTAGAAATACCGGGGTTGCTTCGTCAGCAGGAAGACTTTCTCCGTCATGGACGTAGGCCTGTCCGTGGTGCTCTCTGGCATGCCGTTGCGCTTGCACCACGTGATCTCCTGGCGCAGATACCAGCCGGCGGCCTGGAGGCCGAGTGCGACACGCCAGGGGATGCCGACGAGGTCCTTGATCCGTACCCCCGAGGTCTTCCTGTGCTGGATTCTGTGGTCGTTGCGGCTTTGCCTCGGCCAGCGTTGGGGGTCACGGCTCCCATTGCCCCCGCATCCGTAGCAGTCACCCAGGTTGACCCACATCACGCCATCATCCCGCAACACACGCCAGACGTGGCGGAACACCTCCACCAGCTTCTCCACGTATTCTCCGGGTGTGTCCTCTAGTCCGATCTGCCCCTCGACGCCGTAGTCGCGCAGGTGCCAGTAGGGAGGAGACGTGACGACGCAGTGGACCGACCCGGGCTCCATCTCAGCCATCATGTCAATGCAGTCGCCAGCAAGGATCTGGATGGTCACATTCACCTCCTCGATATGTACCGATGGCACCGCGCACAGGTAGCCACCAGGTCGCTGTTGAGATCCTCATTGAACAGCGTCGCGTACGTCTTGTGGTGGACCTGCGTCGCCTTCCTGCGCTGGCATAGCTCGCAGACGGGGTGCAGCGTCAGCATCATCATGCGTATCTGCTTCCACCTGTCGGACCGCCAGTACTTGCGCAGCAACTTGCGGTCCGGCGATTTGACCGCGATGGAGTATAGCAGGTCGCGGCGCTCGGCGCGGGTCATGTGCGCTCGCGCTCACGGGCCAGCAGGTAGTTGATGCAGTCCGCTACAGCCCAAACGTCGCCATTGGGTAGGTCTGCCGGCACGTCCGGATCCGTTGGGGTCTCGCGGCCCAGCTGCGTCTCAGCCACCCACGACATCTCGGCCCTGGCCCGGTCGCGGTCGGCATTGGCCTGCTCCAGCTGGTTGTGTAGGCCCGCCTCCCGTTTCGCGGCACCGTCGAGTTCAGAGCGCAGCTCACAAACCGTCTGGCGTAGAGCCACGACGTTATCAGTGACCGTTGTCGTGTCATTCCGCGTGTCGTGGAGCAGCTTCAGCTCCTTCAGCGCGTCGGCGAGTTTGCCGCGCAGGTCCTCCGCTTCCCCGGTCACTTCGTCCTCGTGCAGCTTGTCGCGCAAAAGGGCTTCCCGCTCAAGGGCGCCGCCGAGTAGCTTGTCCAACCTGTCGCGCTCAGAACGCAGTCTCTCCATATTTCCCCTGTCGCGGGCTTGGCCCTTGACCAGTCCCGTAATTGTTTTGGTCAGTCGCACTACTTCCTTGCGTAGTGCATCCTCTCGCTCCCAGGCACTAGCAGGATCACTGCGCTCGGCCTTCGCGGCATCCAAGGCGGTCTCAGCCTTATCTCGGTCGTCGCGAGCATTGTTGCGTGCCGTTATGGCCTCGTCGCGTTCGGCCTCGAGGGCGTCGCGCTCGGTCTGTAGCTGGAGGTGCTCCCCTCTCTCCTCGCAGACGATCCGGGTGAGGTTTTCGTGTCCCAGCCGCTCCATGTCCCGCTCGGCTTCGGCCTCCTCCAGCTTAGCGCGAACCGGTGTCAGCTTTTCGTGCGTGTCCCGTTCTCGCGCGACCGCACTGGCCTCGCTCTGCCTAAACTCTTCCACTTCAGCGTGTGCAATTCCCATGGCCGTCCGTAGCTTGTGCTGCTCGTCCTTTGCCATTTGCAGGTCTTTCCATTCATCAAATGTCTGTGCCATGATCCGTTCCTCTCGGTGTGCGCCCAGCCCGGAACCGGCGGAGCTCCTCGGCTCCACCGCGCGCGCTCCCCAGCGCGGCCGGACCGGGCGCTATGTGCCTATTCCCTCAGTCCGGTACGCAAGCGAGCTTCCTGGTCCAACGCGGCGTTGAGTCCTTTGCGAAGCACCTCCTGACCCGAAGCGAGCCTGACATTTTCGGCCTTCATCTCCTGCAGCTCCCCCCACAGAGCTTGGACAGCTCCGCGGAACTCGGCCGGCGTGACCGGCGACGTGTCCCACCACTTAGCGAATGTCTGTTCCATTGTCTGTTCCATGGTCAGAATGGCAGCACTGCGATGAGTTCGTTGACTTCCTCGACGGTCTTCAGCTCGACGAGCTTGTCCATGATGTCGTTCTGGTCCTGGGCGGGCATGGCCTGGACGATATCCACGGCCTTGGCGATGGCTTTGTCCATCTCCGTCATCTCCTCGTTGACCTGGATCTCCGGGACGTCGTCAGGGGGCTTGACGTCGGTGAAGTCGGCATCCACGGGCTCGTCGCTGGCCGGCGCCTTGGGTTCCGTGAGCTGGGCATTGAGCGCATCCGCCCCGCTCGGTGCGTCGGCCTGGTGCATTTCCTCGTCGAGGTAGAGCCCCGCCGTGTCGTTGGGGAAGCCTTTGCGGATGGCAAGCCCCTCGGAGCACTTCCCGATCATGACGTGTGGCATCCGGTCCCACATGAACCCCTGCTTGCCTCCGGGGTAGTACTCCGAGTATCTCGCGGTGGCCGTGAACCCGCATCGTTGCCCCTCGACCATGCGGTAGACGGTGCAAGAAGCGGATAGCGGATGCTCCTGCTTGTCGTCTCCCGCGGCGTATGTGAATGTTGGGTCGTCGATCCCGGCACACGCACGCGAGCGGTGTGCGGTGAGCCGGAAGCCGTCGATGCCGGTCTGGAAGGTGACTTTGTCGCCATCCTTGCCCTTCCGCTTCACCGCGTGGATCTGCCCCAAGAACGGGTCCAAGCCGGTGGCTTGACAGCGCATGCCGAACAACTTGAACTCGTCCGGGCTCAAACCCGGTGCCAGCGTCCTGCAGAGGACGCGCGCCTGACCTATCGTCCACGGTGTGCCCGCCACCATCGCCCCGTCCCCATCTTTGCCGGCTACGATTGCCAGCGCCGTCTCCATCGTCTTGTCGTCTGCCATGATACTCCTCCTCAATGTTTGTCATCCCCACAGGGATTCGTTGTCGCGCGTCCAGGCCGGCGAATTGATCTCCGTTACCTCCACGGCGTATCCGGGCCAGATGTTCGTCCTGATGCACTCCGCCAGCGGCGCCATTATGGGCTGGATCTTGTCCCACCCGCCTTTGAGCGACATGTCCCCGAGCCGGAGCATGCGGACGCCGTGCTTCACACCCTCCGGCGTCCACACCATGGGCGCCGACTCGCAGGGGATGAACGCGAAGTGGTCCACGGGCAGCTTGAGGGCTGCGGCCATCGTAGAATAGAACCCAGCCTGGCCGTAGTAATGGAACTGTCCGATATCCCGCCGGCTGAATTCCCCATCTGCGGCGCTCTGTGTTTTTTTGAGGTCGGCCATGACCCCTTCCATGGGCTGCCAGATGTCCGGGCGGAATTTGCAGCGCATTGGCGGCCCCCCGCTCACGGGGAAATCCACGATGCCGGTCGACTCAATGATTGTTGACGGGTGCTCCAGGATCGCCTTGACCGGGGGCCACTCGCGCGTGACTGCTGCCATGGCCTCCAGGTTTTCGCGTTCTGGGCCTGGCGGGATGAGGAGCGCGTCTGGGTTCTCGGCCTCGTATGCCGCGAACGCCTTGGTCGCCATGCCGTAACCAAAGCCCGTCTTGGGGTTGATCGGCCCATCGTCCACCAGCTCGGCGTATATGTCAGGCTGGAGGGTTGCAAGGTGAAGGGCCCGCCCGAGTTTCATGGCCGTCGTTGGGCGGTCGGCGCCCCCCCGCGAGGCGCGATAATGGCCGAAGGTCGCCCCGTCGAATACCAGCGGGGAAATGCCGTGGAACGACGGGAACGGCAGGGCGTGATACACCGTGTCCGGGACCCCGAGGTATACCCCAGCGGGGATGTCGTAGGGGTGCTCAAGCCATGCCTGCACCGGATCGTACTGGATGATGTCTGCCATTAGATCCCCCAAATGAGCGCCGGGATGATGCGGCCGGCGAGATATGCCGCGGAGAAGATGATCAGCGCTAGGGTCAGCGGGTGGATGTCGTCTCTGTCGGTCATGTCGTGTACTCCTCCACCAGGGTCTCGACGACCGCCAGCGCGGCCTTCAGTGCGTCGTAGTATCCCGCTGAGTAGGTGCCATCTGACACGATCGGGAGGCGCAGCGCAATCTCGCGCTCTAGCTCTCGGCGTATGGTGCCGATAGCCCTGGCGGGTCCTCGGTCACGCAAGGCGTCAATTTTGGCCTCGATGCGTGATAGCCTGTCCTCGCTCATCTCAATACCCTCCGCTGCGGATGTATTCTGCGGCCGCTACTGCTGCCAGCTCGTGGATGGTCTGGTTCTCCTCGAACGTGAATGCTCCTGCCCAGCCGCTGCCGGTTTTGTCGAATATCCCGGTGATGCTCGTGGCCGGAGAGCCCCCCGGGTCATCATACCGCGGGTCGCTGGGTCCGATGCCAAATTGGGGAGCGTCCCCTGGGTCGTGATCGGCTTCGATAGCCAGCTCGATCTCCCCACCGTAGCGCTCAATGGCGAGATGAACGGTGACTGGAACCGGGCCTGACTTGCGGAGATGCAACGTAGGCTGTACCATAGGGGTGACCCTCCTGTGGGTTGTGTGTGTGGCCGGCGTCCATTTCGGGTGGGCGTCGGCCCTTTCTATGCTGGCACCCATTTGACGGGGTGTTTGTTCAGTAGCGCCATGAGCCTGGCCTGGTACCGCGGCGACATCGGGCGGACCTGGGACAGCATCATGGACAGGTAGGCCTGACTCATGCCGATTGCCTGCGCGGCCCTTGCCTGCGTGATGTCCCGTTGTCTCAGCGCCTCTTTGATCGGATGATCTGCCATTGTCAACCTCCGTGGTGTGTGATGGTGTGAACAAAGGTAACACAATGACGGCGCAAAGTCAAGAGAATTCAGGCGATCACGGACGGTGCAGGAGGCGGATGGCGGCGCCTACCGCAGCACCCATACGGAAGCCTATGCGCTCCGCCAACCGGGGCAGGTGCTCGTCGGGGTGCGATGCCATGTAATCGGCCCAGCGCTGGCGTCGCTCTTCGTCCAGTGCCTCGAGCTCCTCATTCATCCGGCGGACTGCATCTCGGGGTATCATTGCTTGACCTTCTTGTGTGACGCCGGGGCCTGAGTGAGCGCCCCGGCTGGTGCCTATGCTGCGAGTTCGTCAGTCTGGGCAATGTCAAACACCGTGCCCATGCGAAAGCCCACGCGCTCCGCCTCGGGGGTGTCTTCCGCGGCGTCCTTGTGCTTCTGGGGGATCCAGATGGCGGCGCCATGCTCGCCCTTGCGGACGATTCGCCCCGCTGCTTTCCACTGCCTGAAGCCCCCAACGATTGACGGGGTGCCCAGCTGTGATACGAGCATGCAGGCATTGTGCATTGACAACGGGCGCCCCTCGATTGTGCAGATGCCCGCGCGCTCGGCTATTTCGTTCCTACGGGCTGGGGAGAGCTCCGAGACCGTCTTGGCTAGTTCGCGCATCCGCTCCAGGCGTTCTGCTGCTTTGGCTTTCTGGGCTTTGGTCGCCATCGTGATCCCCCTGTGTTGGTGTGCGTCTCAATCTCTACCACCAATATACCACAAATAAGCTGCAAGCGCAAGAGAAAAAGCGAGACGGCGCAGGAATGACGCGACAAAAAGCGTGCCAGGCGAACGGAGATGCCACAATTACGGAGGCGGGCAGTGAATGAGATAGGGCACAGGCGCGAACGGGACAGCGGGTTCTACGACTGGATCCTAACTCAGCCGGAGTGGCGGTGCCTCATCACAGGCGTTGAGACGTCTGATCTGGCGACCGTCGTCAGGTGCCACATCCGCAGCAAGGGCGCCGGCGGGTCGGACAGGTGGCCCATGCCGCTGATCGCGCGCGAGCATCTCAAGGCCGACACCTACCCGGCTTGGTGGTACACCAACAGGGTCGCCGTCGCGGAGTGGTGCGCAACCCTCCCGGAGCTGTGGGATCGCTACGACAACGAGCGGGCCGAGAAGCTGATGCGCTCGTGACCGGTTGACTAAACCGGCCAGATTGCTAAATTTGGCGCAGAAGAGAGGATGGCGGCGCCATGACAGCTATTGTATTTGCGAGCCCTGCAGGCCTTGCGCCTGGGGTGCAGCGGTATAGGCCCGAGCGCCGCCATCCGCGCGGTGTCTCGTGAAAGTCTGGGACTGGCTCATCCGCCGGCGGCTGCCGGTGCCTGTCGCCCCGGTGCGGCTGCGGCTGTCGGGTGCATACCTCGAGGGCGCGCGATATCAACCATCTCCGAACCGTGGCGAGCCGTTCAATACCCCCCCGCATTTGATCGTGATGCACTACACCAGCGGCGCATCGCTCCAATCCTCCGCCGACTTTCTTTGCGACGAGAGAACGCGCGTCTCTGCGCATGTGGTGATCGGCAGGGACGGGGACATCGTCCAGCTGGTCCCCTTCGACCAAGCGGCCTGGCATGCGGACCCTGCATATTGGGACGGCTACTGCATGGTCAATCCCCACTCGATAGGGGTCGAATTGGACAACGCGGGGGAGCTGCAGATCGAGGACGGACAGGCCAGGACTTGGTGGGGGCGCCGTGTGGCGTGGGGGGATGCGGCGTACAGGACCCACCAGTACAGCGAGATAGGCAGCTGGTGGCAGACATTCACACCCGAGCAGATCACGAAAGTGGAGGAGCTGTGCAGGCTATTGATGGGTCTGCACCCAATCCGGGAGATTGTCGGGCACGACGACGTGGCGCCGACGCGCAAACGCGATCCTGGACCGGCATTCCCCATGGCCGACCTGCGGGCACGGCTTGGTTTGCAGAAAGGTGTGGCATGAGACAGGACATAGCCAAAGCATGGCCGACGCTGATGGCTCTGCTGCTGCAATCGCTGTTGCTGGCGTATTTCCTCGGAGGGCTCAACGCGCGCGTGGAGGCAATGTCCGGGCGCGTGGATCGTATAGAGACACAGATGGACACACAACACGGAGGCCAAAAATGAGATCGCATTTGACGCTGCTCGGAATTGCCGTTGCTATTCTGCTCGTGCCGCCTCTCGCCGGGATGGCGCTGGCTGCGGACCTAGGATGGATCACCGAAGCCCTGGACCACATCGGGCCCCTCAAGTACGTGCTCGGCGTGGCGCTGGCTGGATCGCTGGGCACCGCGGCCGGGCTGCTGGGCATCTTCGTCCTCGATTTGCCCATCGTGCGAGATGCGCTGGGCGGGTTCATGTGGACTCTCGGCAAGGCATCGAGCCTGATGTGTATCCGGTGGTTTGGCAAATACGGCCAGAAGATCGAGGACAAGCTGCAGCGATTCTTGCAGTTCATGCTCGACCGCTTTTTCGCCGGCTGCGATCAGGACGACAGACGATCAGGGTAGGCCGGAACCCGGTGCGCCGGGCCGGTTATGGTCCTCCCCCCGGCGCGCATCTCTCAGAATACGGCCTCCAGGATCTCCCGGACGATGCGGGAGACGCTGGTGCAGCGCTCTGCCGCGCGCGCTCTGACCGCCTCACATAGCTTGTGCGGGATACTGGCGCTCAATGTCTCGGTGCGGACGTCTGCCGGCAGTGGTGTCCGCCCGTGCTGATTCGCTCGCTTGCCGCCCCAGTTGGGGCTATCGGTCTTGCGTCGTGGCATTATGTGATCTCCTTTTCGCGTGTCCGCCCCGCCTGCGCAGCGGCCCGAAGCTTCTTCAGGTCCATGTCTCCGCCCAGGCCCATCACGGTCATTTCCCCGCAGTCCATGCATTTGTAGAGATCCCCGGACCAGCACGTCACGCCATCCCGACCGATGACCGCCACCTCGTTCTTCGCGCAGCGCAATTGCCCGCCGCACAGGATGCACTTCTCATCACGCCACATAGTTACGCCTCCTCAGCAGTCCCAGGACTCGGGACATTCCGCCGCGAACTCGTCAAGGGCCTGGTTCCACTGCGGTTCCGATATCTCGTCAGACGGATCGTTGCTGGCGCCGTTGTAGCTGTCGGTCACCGCGGCAATCTCAACGTCGGGGCCGACGATGGTCTGCAGGATCGAGCAGAACGTGCCGAGATGCAAGCCGTTGAAGTCAGAGCCCAGCATCGAAGCATCGACCTGAAGCGTGGGGATCACTGCCGGCAACGTTGTTACGTCTGCCCCCCCAACGCGGACCTGGGAGCCGTCGGGCAATGTGTAGGTCGTCCATCCTGCGTGCCAGTCCTGCTCCCCCTCGATCTCCAGCGCCGCGAATGACTCCATAACGGCCGCTGCCGTGTCGCATCTCCTGAGAAATGCTTGCGCGTCTGTGGGTCTGGTCTGTGCCATGCCGTCCCTCCTGTGTGTGTGGGTTATTTGACCCGTCCGTCCGTCCCGATGTCATCAGAGATGTCTCCATCCATGGCCCCTGCGCGGCTGGAGTATGCATAGACTCGGGAATTTGCGAGACTCCAGCCGCCGACGGCCTTGCTGACTCGCCGATGGCTTGCCGCATCTCGCGTGCTATATAGCCCGCCACGATTAGAGCAGGGACCAAAACCAACGACTGTCCACCAGTCTCGTTTCATGGTGTTCCCCCTGTGTGGTTATGCTACGCCGCTTCGATCATGACGCGGTCGTAGTCTATCTGCACGACTGCAAAGCCGTCCTGCGGGCCGCGCTCGCCCAACGGGCCTCCGCAGGTACAGTTAGCTATGCCGCATAGCTCACGCTGCGACCGGCGTATCTGTGACGGCGACAGCTCGTCCCCGATGGTCGCCTTGAGAGTCACGCTGCTGCCGTGGAAATCGTTGCGGACGATGATCATGGTGGTCCTCCTGTGTGTGTGGGGCTTGTCAATGCGGACTCGATCCGCAGACCGGGACGCTGCCCGGTTTCGCCCTGTCTATGCTATGTTGAACCTGATCGCGCAGGCGAGGCCGCGCAGGAAAGCCGCGTCCTCCCCGATCCAGCGCAGCGGGTCGTCCTCGCTCCCGCCGACATTCGCGGCGATATCTTCCAGTATGCCGGCGTCCTCTTCGGTCAACTCCATGGGCGACCGCGGC
>Ga0307928_10004011_pt1 | contig 11211 bp, 12 predicted proteins | sample AceLakmetagen232_FD_201815 | JGI IMG/M metagenome (GOLD analysis project Ga0307928, IMG submission 201815) | Saline water microbial communities from Ace Lake, Antarctica - #232 | ecosystem: Environmental > Aquatic > Non-marine Saline and Alkaline > Saline | place: Antarctica: Ace Lake...
ACAAAGATATCGAACCGATACAAGAATTGCCCTAAAGAGGATTGGATCACAGCAACCGGGGAACATGAAAGCATAATCGAGAAGGACACTTTTCAAGAGGTCGCAGATCTTATCAAAGAAAAAGCTGCTAAACGCTCAAGAAAGAATACCGTAAATACTCCGTATCTATTAACAGGGTTGATTAAATGCGGGAAGTGCGGATCGGCTATGCACGGGCGAACCATACCCAGACCAAACAAAACACATGTATATTATGTTTGTTGCGGTCCCAGGCTAAGAGGGAGAACTAAATCTGGTCTTTTTCCCCGGTAGTTTTGAGCAGGTCAATTCGGCTTTGTTAACGACAGGGAACGCACGAGACAGCATGCGTGTCCTAAAATCAACGAAGCCGAACGTTCTATCACACTCTAAAATACTGCGTTTCAAGTATACTGACCATATGGGGCTTAGGAATATCAAGGGTTTCGGGGGAAGGCTTAAGCGGTGGCGTGTAAACATAGGACTTGAACAGCAAGAGCTTGCAAGCCTATTGGGGAAACATAGGGGGACAATACAGGGCTGAGAAGCCGGTAAGAGGGAACCTGGGGGCAAGGAAAAAGAGCGTATTTTAGGTCTAATAAAATCAAAAAAGTATGTAGAATGTAATTCGGGAGATTAGCTTCTACAAGAATAAAGGGTGTCATTTTGACACGCTTTCAAGCTACAAAAAAAGGGGGAGAAAATGGACAGAAAATGTGAAGTTTATAAGGACGTAGTAGGCGGCCAAAGAGTTTTTGATTATAAGGGAACTTTTCTCGGGTTTGGAATCAAGGGAATCGCAGAACCGGATGGAATCGCACATAATACATCTGCGTTAGTTGAAAGTGAGAAAGGGTTTTTGGATTCGGTAGATCTTTGTAATATAAAATTGCTTTCCGAATGAAGAAAATAAAGCAAGCTTTAAATACCTAATTTGACAAAAACATTTTTATCGTGTAACCTTTGTACAGACATATAGATCGAAACCGAGGGAAAAACCCAGGTCAAGATCTCAAAATATAGCGTTCCAAAACGGAGAAACCGAAGGGGCGTATTCCATGTTAACCGCATGGCGTACGTCCTTTTTTTTATGCCCGGAGCAAAATATATGGCAAAGAACCAAAAGAAGAGAAATGACTGCTACCCCGAAAGCTACTAAAAACAAGGGTGGTAGACCATCCAAAAAGAAATCAATCAGTTTAAAGAAAGTAGAGAAGTGCGCAGAAAAAGGATTAACTAATGAACAACTTGCTGCTGCTTTAGATGTTAGCAAAAGCACAATAGATAAATATATTTCTGAATGGGCAGAGTTTTCAAGTGCCATAAAAAGGGGCAAGGATGCTGCCGACGGTAAGGTTGTCAGAAGTTTATTTCAAAGAGCGTGCGGTTATTCCTGTCCGGAAGATAAGATTTTATCTTATGAGGGCAAATATACCGAGACAGTCGAAACGGTTAAGAACTACCCGCCGGACACAACGGCAGCGATCTTCTGGTTAAAGAACAGACGACCGAAAGAGTGGAGAGATAAACACGACGTAGAACATTCCGGGAAGATTGACCGGGATCATCATATTAAAGATGCTTCAGAAAAGGATCTCGATGGAATACTCAGATCAATTATTACAAACATTAACGGTAAGCCAAAAAAGACAACTGGTCGCAGTAGCGGCGGAAAAGGCTAACCGCAGGTTATTAGATTTTTGCTTTTTCACATTTCCAGGGTACGACAGACCGCCGCACATACAGTTAATGGCTGAAAAGCTTGAAGCAGTAGAACGGGGCGAACTCAAGAAGGTTATGTTCTTCTTACCGCCTCGACACGGTAAAAGCGAGCTGACTTCTGGACATTTCCCAGCCTGGTACTTAGGCAGAAACCCGGAGAAGCGGATCATACATTCTTCTTACTCGGCGACACTAAGTACAAAGTATTCGAGGCAATCAAGGAATCTGGTCGATTCGAAACGATACAAGATGATATTTCAGACGAAGTTATCGGATAGCATACAGACATCGGATAATTGGGAAACAGTAGAAGGCGGAGGAATGTTAGCTTCTGGTGTTGGTGGATCCGTTACTGGACAGGGCGCAGATATATTCATCATTGATGACCCGGTAAAGAACCATGAGGAAGCCGAGAGCGAGGTATACAGGGCGAAGGTTTGGGAATGGTATAGAAGCGTTGTCCGTACAAGATTAGAGCCAGGGGCATCCCTTATATTGATAATGACACGATGGCATCAACAGGATCTAGCCGGGAAGCTGCTCGAAGGTCAAAACGATTGGGAGATTGTAAATCTTCCGGCAATAGCAGAAGGCGAAAACGATCAACTCGGTAGGGAAGAAGGCGAAGCGCTCTGGACAAAAAGATTCGATATAAAGGCTCTTTCAGATATTAAGCATGATGTGGGATCAAGAAACTGGTCGTCATTGTATCAAGGCAATCCGCAGGACCCGGAGACTCAGATCATAAGGCGAGAATGGATTAACTGGTATAACGGAACGTTACCGCCAAAGACAAAGAGAACAGCCGGGATTGATACAGCAACATCGAAGAAAACAACAGCGGACAATATGGCGATGGTAGATGTTTGCAAGGATACGGACAACTTTTTATATGTAGATGATGCTCTTTGCGAGAAATTAAGCGTTTCGGCTTTTGCAAATCATGTAGTAACGCAGCACAAAGTCAAGAAGTATACGAAGATCTGGCTTGAGTCGAACAACGCAGGGGAAGCGGTTAAACAAAGGATCGAAGAGGTAGCAAGAGAAAACACAGTCGGCGTGCCTATACAGGCAGTCGCAACGTCAACGGATAAAGTGGTTCGAGTTATGGAGTATCAGCCAATGATTGAAAACGGAACAATGAAATTTAACAGAAACAATGCAAAGGTGGTCAAGCTAGTCGACCATCTTGTCGCTTTTGATGGTACAGGTGGAGAGGTTGACGATGATGTTGATGGTTTAGGGTTTGCAGTTAAGGCACACAGGAAAAAAGAAGTAAGAATAACGGAAATATAAACGGAGACTAAATATATGAAAAAATTAGATGATTGGATGCAGACAATAGGAGTGCGGCTCTATTCTAAGATTTTAGGATCTCAAAACCTTAAGAAGAGCTGGTCGAATTTATGGGCAACAGATAAGTCGCTTGCTGCTTTGTTTGGCAATAAGGTAACGAAGCCATACAAGCAAGTATCTTCTGTCTATAAGGCTGTTAAAGCGATCGCTGATAACGTCCCGCAAGCAAAGTTAGTGTTTCATGATGACAAAGGGAACGAAACCTATCCGGACAAGCTGGACCATTTACTTAAGAACCCGAATCCGTTACAGAGTTGGAACGATTTCCTTCAGAAGTGTATCGGTTTCCTTGCGCTTAAAGGCGAAATGTTTATCGTCAAGACAACAAGCATCGGGCAAGAGATAGGATCCAATAACATCCCGGCTGAGTTATGGACATTTAACCCGGACAAATTCAAAGAGATCATCGAGAACGGTCAACTTGTCGGATGGCGTTACGGTAGCCAGATCCGATATTCACTTGACGAGGTTATACATATAAAAGACTTCAATCCCGATGATGACTGGAGGGGTCTTAGTCCTTTGGATCCTATTGAAAAGATCATCGACATAGATTACCAGAGCCTTATCTATAACAAGGCTTTTTTCGATAATAATGCGCTGCCTAACGCTTTTCTTACATCAAAGGAAGGTTTGGACGATGATGCTAGAAAAAGACTAGGGGCATGGCTTAAAAAGAGTTTTCAAGGATCTTCTAAGGGATTCAAGACCGCGATACTAGAAGGCGACATCGACATTAAGACAATAGCGCAGAGTCATAAAGATATGGAGTTTATCGAACAGAAGAAGTTCACAAGAGAAGAAATCCTCGGAACATGGAGAGCGCCGAAAGCTTTATTTAACATTACTGACGATCTGAACTATGCAACTTTTATGGGACAGATGAAAGTATTCTGGCTATATGGACTTATGCCGTATCTTAGAAAGTTCGAGGATGGTTTCAATCGACATCTTATCTGGCAGGTAGATCCTCGCATAAGTTGTAAGTTTGATTTATCCCAGGTCCCAGCGTTCCAGGAAGATCTAAAAGAGAAAGCCGAGACAGCAGAAAGATTATCGAAGATGGGATTCACAGGTAACGAGATAAACGCAAAGCTCGGACTAGGGTTCGAAGATAAACCCTGGCGGGATAAGTTTTGGATACCTTTTAGCTTAACACCAGCCGGAGAGAAACCCGAACCAGTAGCGGATCCTAAAGATAGCAAAAGCTTACCTAATGCAACAAAGACTCAAAAGGTTATTGATTCATCGGTTATGTGGAAACAGTTCGTCAACAGGCATACGCCTATTGAAACAAAGTTTGCCAGTATGCTTAAACGATACTTCTATGAACAACGAAAACTTGTCCTATCTGAGATTGAAGAGAAAGGGATTAAGAAAGAAATCTCTATCTCGATTAATTGGGTTGACCAGGACGGATTGCTCAAGAAGAAAGCAGAACCTTATTTAAAGGCGGGTATGGACCAGGGCGTTGAGCTTGCCGAAGATGTACTCGGAATAAGTGGAGCTAACCAGGATGTATTAAAGGTCCGGCTGGATTCATTCTTCAAGCTAAGAGCGCAAGAGATCACAAAGGTTAATAAAACAATAAAGAATCAGATCCAGGCTGAGATCATGGCAGGAACAGAAGCCGGGGAAACAACCGTTCAGATAGCCGACAGGGTAAGACATATATATAACATGGCAGCAAATAGATCCTTAACGATAGCCAGGACAGAAGTAACAGGAACAATGAACGCCGGGAGTTCTATCTATTACGATGCTTCCGGAGTAAAGAAAAAAGAATGGGTAGTCGCAGACGGCGAAGCTAGGGACTCACATATTGCGTGCGCTTCTCAAGGTGCGATCAGAATGAATCAGAACTTTGTTAATGGACTTGATTTCCCAGGTGGGGCAGGTCCGGCGGGGGAAGTAATTAATTGTAGGTGTACGTTAATACCTGTCATCGAAACGGTATAAATAGGAGGCTCTACTAATGGCACATTTTTTAAGAAAAGACGAAGCAGGAAACGAAGTAAAGGGGTATGACTTTTCGAATGATACCGAATTTAAAGTTATTGGAGATAATGAAATTGAATTAATAGGATCAACAAGCGCAAGAGATAGAGACGATGAAGTTATAGTCGCCGAAGGTATAAATCTTAAGAACTATAAAAAGAATCCTATCGTTTTACCGGCGCATGATTATTGGCAGCCTGCGATCGGTAGAGCAAAGAGCGTTAAGCTTGTAGACGGAAAACTAGCGTTTCGTATAGAGTTCCCGGAAGATGGCGTTAACCCGGTAGCGGATATATACAGAAAGCTTTATAAGTCCGGGTTTATGAAAGCTTCATCTATCGGGTTCATTCCTAAGACATGGGATTTCGGCAAAGGCGACAAAGAGCCAAGACGTACATATAAAGAGGTCGAGTTGTTGGAGATCTCACTTGTAAGCGTTCCGGCGAATCCTCAAGCCTTAGTAACAGAGAAGGGCATTAAAGAGGCGTTAAGCAAAGGGATACTGACTCAGAACGACATCGAAAGGGCAGAAAACTATAATTTTACTAAGACACAGCAGACCCAGGAAGAGAAGGACGAAGCATCTATTATCGAGATCCCTTCTTGGCTTAAAGGCATAAAGAGTATAAAGGATCTTGTATCTGAGATTAAATCGGATATGAGAGACGAAATAAAAAGCGTTATCCTCGATCTTAGAGATAAGGGCGAGTTAACAAATACCGAGGCAGATCATTACAGCAAGGTTCTTTTTGGTCCTGCGGAGCTTAAGACTCCTATTGCAGTACCCGACGAAAAGAAAACAGCGCAAGTGATCGCAGCGGTACAAGAGACATTAAGAAAGGAGCTAAATCTATGAAGTTTAAATGTAAACATTGCGGAGAAGAACACGAAGTCGAACCGAAATTCTGTTCCGGTTGCGGCAAAGCTTTTGAAGCGGAAGTAACAAAGACCGCTGATAATGCAGATACAAAGACCGCTGATCTATTGGGTCAGATCAAAGGCGTTGTCTCTGATGCTGTAAAAGGCGTTACGGATAAAGTCAAAGAAGTAAGCGACAGCCTCAAAACTGTTACGGAAAGGGTCGAAGCTATCGAGAAAAGACCTGCGGTTGGAACACCTGCGATCAAGATAGGTTCCAGCGAAAAGTACAAAGGTTACAAGCTCGGCAAACAGGGAACAGGTAAAGGTCAGACTGCTTTACTTGGAAACAGTTCTCTTAAAAGCTTTGTCATGAAGCACAAAGAGGATTTCGAAGTTATAGGAACAGAGGAAGGCTTCGAAGGTTTCTCAAAGTTCATGATTGATGCTAAAGATGCGATGATGGGCGATGTCGCAGCGCAGCAGAAGTTACAGTCCGAGCAGAAAGCAAGCCAGTTGGTTGAGGGTACAAACTCAGTCGGTGGATATACTGTTCCGGTGGAATACCAGGACGATCTTATTCGCTTGGCAGTTGAAAAGAGTTTTGCTTTACAGGAATGTACTACTATTCCTATGAGCCGAGAAACTTTGCCTATTCCGACAGAGTTGACCAGGGTAAGCGTTAATTGGCCGGAAGAAGCAGCGGCTCCAACTGAAAGCAATCCTACTTTCGGACAGGTCATGCTAACAGCTAAGAAACTTGGCGGGTTGACAGATGGGATCTCCAAAGAACTTCTTGCAGATTCATCCGTTGACATCGTAGGTCTTTTGGCTGAACAGTTCATGTATGCGATCGGTCTCGAAATAGATAACCAGGCTCTGAATGGAACTGGTTCGCCTTTATCGGGTGTGTTGACAGCAAAGGCAGGATATAGCTGCATTATGTCAGCAGATGCGTTTTCAACAGTAACGGCAGAGGATTTCTCTTTGATGATCTCAAAGCTTTCTGAAGAAGATGCGACACAGGCTAAGTTCGTATATAACAGGAGTATCCAGCATTTCGTTAGATCGTTGAAAGATACGGCTAATAACCCTATCTATCAAGCAATAGCGATGGCTGGTCCTGGTACTATTTACGGCGTGCCAAAGATCGAGAGTTCAAGATCAGTTTCAACCTCGGCAGCAAGCACAGCGTTTGCAGCTTTGGGTAACTGGAAAAAGATGTTCTTAGGCAGGAGACAAGGCGTTATGTCTCTGGAAATGGATCCATATTCAGAGTTTGCCGAAGATCTCGTAAGATTCAAGATGATAACCCGCTGGGGCATGGCAGTAGCAAGGGCAACAGCGTTCGTTCGTTTAGTAACAGGCGCATAGACACTTTGTTTGTTGTAGGCGATGGGGTAGAGCTGGTCTCCTCCGGCTCTACCCCTTACGGGGGCAAAAGGAAAACATGAAGAAATATTTATTAATAGGTTCAGCGCCATATATCCGGGACTGGTACGAATTAAACGGACAGGCTTTCTTTAAAGCTGGCTTTGAACTTGTTGCAATGAATAACGCCTGGGTTGTAGATCCGGACAAAGTGAAATACTGGATCCATGCAAACGATTTTCATGTTAACGGAACGCATCATCCTACGACTAAACATAAAGAAGGTTGGAAGGAAAACGAAACAGACGATAGAGAGGTAGTCGCTCCGTATACATACCAGTTTAAAGAAGGGACCGGGACAACTATATTAAACACACTTTGCCAGATCCTTAATTGGGGCGAAAGGTGCATTGTAGCAATAGCAGGATCAGACTGCGTATATGACGGGGATAAATCACATTTTTACGAAGGCGGGACAAGTGATCCGCTAAGATACGGCGAGGAATGGCTTGTAACAGAACTAGAAAGAGTCGGACGGTTTTATGAGACCGAATGTTGTCAGATTTTTAACGTAGGCGGTCAAGAGAGATCGCTTTTACCATATGAAAAGAAAACCCCAAAGGACTTAATACTATGAACAAGATTATCTTTATCCCGACATGGCGATGTAACTTGAAATGCGAATATTGCGATTACTTTGTTAACTCTGAGAGCGCAAAAGGTTATACGCTTTCAGCTTTTAAAAAGGATATTAAAATCGGTCCGGAATTAACCTGGATTGAATGGGTTGAACATTTATCAAAGTATCAGCCGTTACTATTAGAAATGACCGGGGGCGAGCCTACTGTATATAAGGATCTACCAAAGCTATTAAAACATATAGGCGTTGAATCTCGATGGGCGATCACAAGCAATACGCTTTTGACTGAACAGATCGAGCAGATGCCCGCTGAAAACTGTCTGGCATGGACGGCTTCTTATCATTACCATTCAGACGATAAGTTTATGCGCAATTTAAAGATCCTTAAAGATAAAGGCATAAACGTCAGAGTAACGATCGTTATAACCCCGGAGAACTATCAAAAAGGATTCGTTAAGACGGTTGAATATATGAACGAAGGTTTCGGGATCAATATACATCCGTTATTGAAACAAGGATTCGATTGGAACTCAAAGAAAGAGGATAAGGCTATCTGGCAGGGCATGGTTGAACTTGAGCAAGCCTCACATGGGATCGTAACGATGATTAAAGAGATCTCGGACCATTGGAAAGCCGAACATTATCCAGTATGCCAAGCCGGGACAGGTAAATATTTTATGGCTATGCCAGATGGTCAAGTGTTCCGGTGTTACTCGCAGATCCTTACAGGTAAAAAAGAAGGGATGATCGAGACGTTTGTCCCGAACGTAAGTAATGAAGCTTGCAATATGGACTGTATGTTCCCATGCGATCGGGAAATTGCCAGGACAACGCCTCGAAAGGTGGTGTCGATATGATGAACAAACAATCTGTTTACGTTTGTCCGGGATGCAGCAATGAGGTTAAAGATAGACCAGCAATAGGGCGCAAAGGGTGTCCGGAATGTAATTCATTAATGATAGAAAAGAAAAAAGGTGTAATAACCAAATAACGGGAGGGTGGAACGATGGGAGACGAAAAGACATTGAAAGAAAGAGCGTTAGAATTAGGTATGAAAGAAACTGCGACGGAAAAGGATATCGTTAAGGCAGAGAAGATCGCACAGAAGGCAAAGGACGACTCAGCAAAAGCAGAAGCTAAAGCCGCTGAAGAAGCAGAGAAGAAGGCTGCCAAAGGAAAAGTTAAGATTATCTGTCCGAAGTGTAAGAAAGAGATCCTTGCAAAGAACGCTCTTAGAAGTTGCGTTAATTGTAACGTCCGGATGATGACAATTCCGGTTTATAACGAATGGGTAAAGTCGCTTAAAAAGAAATAAGGAAGTTATGGAAAAGATAAAGATCCATTGGATATCAAAAGAACATAGCATCGTTGGCAATGCGTTAGGATACAACACGCATAATAAGTTCATGCGTAAGCATTGTCAGAAGATAATGGATTTTGACGATAACGCTGATATAACGTTGACGATAACGCCAGCAGATCAGTTTGTACCGATTCCGGGTAAGTTCAATATACTTTTTACGATGTGGGAGTTTTTGGAGTTGCCCGAATCATACATCAAGAATCTTAGCAAGCCGGATCTTATCATTGTACCAAGTCGGTTTTGTAAAGATCTATTTAAGAAATACACGGATACGCCGATCGAAGTTTGTTTCGAAGGTGTCGAAGCGGAGAAATATCCGTTTCATCAAAGAGACAATAACGGCAAGTTCCGTTTTCTCTGGGTAGGAGCGCCAAATCCCCGGAAAGGATACCCGCTTATCTTAGAGGCGGTTAAGTGGATCGAGCAGATGCCTAATATGGAATTATATATTAAGACAACAGTTCCGAAAATGAGCTGGATTAAAACAGTTACAAACGCCTGGAAGAAAAGACGTTCTTTCTGGGAAAACCCTAAAACAGACAATATCAAAGACGTTGGATTCCGGAAAGCCTGGTTAACTGCTTTTATTAGATGTATTCGTAGGATCCCGAAACCTTATTATTCAGATAGGATAAAAACATTCGGACCGCATAAGAACGTTTTCTTTGATACCAGGTTCTTAAGCTTCGATGATCTCGTATCGTTATATAACAGCGCAAATTGCTTCATACTGCCGACTTTCGGCGAGGGTTGGGGTTTGACTCTATGTGAAGCGATGGCAACAGGAGCGCCTTGTATAGCGACTCCTATAACCGGATGCGCAGACTTCTTTGATGAAACAGTCGGCTATCCTATTGATTACACGATACAGAAACAGAATCTTGAAAACTACGACCTTGAAACAGACGGGTATGTTCCGGACACAAGATCAATGATACAACAAATGATAAACGTTGCCGGGAACTATAAAGAGGCGCTAAAGAGGGGCAAAAAGGCGCATCATCGTATAAGCGAAAAGTTTACCTGGGAACGAAGTGCAAACAGATTAAATGAAATTATAAGGACGGTTAAAAATGTTGATTAAACTTGATGACGTTAAACAAGCTTTTACTATTGAAGAGAAAGACCAGGACAATAATATAAACCAGATAATCCAGGCGGTCGAAGCCGAGGTTAAGAATAGATGCGGTCGGAGTTTCGAAACGGCAGAACGGACAGAATACTATAACGGCGATGGAACGGACGAGCTTATCGTCAAAGAGTACCCCATTACAGCCATTGACTCCGTGTATGACGATACAGACAGGGTTTACGGTGTAGATACCGCAATAACTGTTGCAGACCTCGTATACGGCGAAATAGACGGAATTTCTGCTGGTATTATTGATTATACTGAAGGTGTCTTTATGAACGGTACAAAAAATATCAAAATAACATACACAGCGGGTTATACCGCTGCCAATATGCCAGCAGATTTAAAAATGTCATTAATCAAACTTGTCGGAGCGGATCTTCTCGAAAACAACGGAGCTATCTTTGCTATTTCTTCAGAGGGAGCCGACGGCGTTGCAGCAGATCGTCCGGGTAGGTTAAGAAAGCAAGCCTGGAAAATATTGAATCGGTATAGGAGCCGAAGAATATGAACATAGATTCAAGATTCGATAAGGGCGACGTTAACAAAATAGTCGAGATATTAAGGCGGATAAGTCCGAAGCGTGGAGGGAAAGCGTTTGTTAATGGGTTAACTCTTGCTACGCTTGAGGTCGAAGCGGGATTAAGGATAGCAACGACAACAGGTAGTCCGTTAAAGTCAAGAACGGGCAGACTTAGCAACTCGATAGGTAGCCGGGTACAAACAACCTCGGTCGGAGTTCAAGCCATTATC
>Ga0307928_10004017_pt1 | contig 11204 bp, 12 predicted proteins | sample AceLakmetagen232_FD_201815 | JGI IMG/M metagenome (GOLD analysis project Ga0307928, IMG submission 201815) | Saline water microbial communities from Ace Lake, Antarctica - #232 | ecosystem: Environmental > Aquatic > Non-marine Saline and Alkaline > Saline | place: Antarctica: Ace Lake...
GGCAGGCACCCAGGAAAACTAAAATAGGATTTGATCTAACCAAGATACAGCACATAGAGATGCAGGAATTATGGTCAGCATACCGACCAGCATTGAGAGATCATATCAAGATGGCATACGCTGCATTCGTTCAGAAGCAGCGTATATTTCCAGATGGATCAGGCGAAGGGCAGCCTGAACTAGATCCGGATTACCTGGAGAGATTGGTAGCCATGATGGGGGGGATCAAGAAGGTAGATGTAAGGAAGCAGTTATCAGGAGGAATCAATGGAAAATAATACACTACAGGAATTGGCAGCAGCTATGGATCCGCAGCCAGTACAGGTGGGAGAGTGCACCATCAAGGATCTAAGCGGATTGATAACCGGCAAGGGAACGGAAGCGATCCGGTATCGGATGGAAAAGATGGTGGAAATAAAACTACTCAACCGCAGGAAAGCCAGGGGTAAGGATGGACTACCATGCATTGCCTACTCACCGGCAGATGGAAAGACCTGGCAGGATGTGATAGCATACGTGAACCAATAGAGGGAGGGAAGATCATGGGCGATAGAATAGATGATTCATTACATAATTATTCCAGGCGGATGCAGTATATGCCAGGCGATCAAGCCTGGTTTACCAGATCCTATATCAAGGAAGAGCTAAGGGAATCTCACCCATTATTTAATTACACAGCGATCCATACAAGTGGAATGTGTTTTGCTGATACCACAGAAGGGTGCCCATCCATAGATAACCGGCATGGGTTTCGTGGTATCCGGCAGCACATCACAGCAGCCAAGCCCAGGGTGTGCCGATGGTGCGGTGAGCCAATGGTGCTGGCAAAATGTGGCACCAGATGCAAGGCGTGCAATGGTCCAGTGAAAGGTGGGATCTATGGCTAGTATGAGGGCAATCAGACCAGAGATCTTCCTTGATGATTGGATAGGATCCCTGGATTATTTCCATCGGTGGTTGTGGATCGGATTATTTGCAGCAGTAGCAGATGATCAGGGTAGATTTTGGCTGAATCCTTTGAAGATCCGAGCAGAAGTATTAGCACATCCAAGAGATGCCGAGATAACCAATGATGAGATCATTGCTGCAATCAAGGTATTCGAGGAAGCTGGAAAGCTGCACGTATACTACAAGGATAACAAAAGCATATGCCAGATTGTATCCTGGTGGAAGAATCAACAACCGAGATGGGCAAACAAATCAGAGTATCCGCCACCAGATAAATGGAAGGATCGAGAGCGATACGGAAAAGGGCAGGGTAAGCAACCTCACAGTAAGAATTGGGATCTACCTGGAGGGTATGCAAAGGCACCTGAAATACAGAAGAGTGTGAGTGCAGCCCACAATATGTATGCAGATAACATTGATCTGATCAGTCCATTTGAGGAACAGATACTAAACCAATTAGTAGAAGAGCACACCCAGGAGTGGGTAGTAGGTGCAATCGAAATAGCCATCAAGAACAACGTAAAGAAGCTATCCTATATCAGTGCCATCCTGGAGAAATGGAAGGCAGCAGGCAAGGCTACGCTGCGTAAGAAGGATGCCCACAAGGACTATATGGATGATGAATTTGCACAGTTTATTGAAGTAGAATAGATTGCGTATAGGCAATGTTTCTACATGACCAAAACAAAATGAAATTACTATAATAAATATAAGGGTCAAAGGCTTGTGTATACAGGTGTATGAGGCTTACATATACAAACGTTATACAAGGTGTAAGATTCAGTAAGGTTTTCACCCCTTATTGTGTATACAAGAGCCAGGGTCTTACATACTTCACTGAAGGTTAAGGTAAAGGTAAAGAATAAGGATAAGGAAAAGGATAAGGACAATAACAAGCGGATCGTGATCGGCGTGTGTTCTGAACAGAACAACTAAGACCACTGTTTGTAAAGGAGATCTGAAATGGAAATGTGTAATCAGGTGACAGATAAGGAATGCTACAACCAGGATGGCAGCAGGTGCCAGGGATGTGAGTATCAAAGCCTATGCCTATGCACTAAAACAGATCGACCATTCGTAAGTAAACTTGACAAGGCAATAGCCAGGAAGGTAGTGGTAGTATGGTTGGCAACAGATCCACCGTTGGACAGCAGCGACATTGGAATGTTGATTGGTTACCTGGAGGAATAGGATGATCCATACAAGTTACCATCGGAGCTATATCCAAGGCAAGCAGAGAAGGATGATCCAGGGTATGAGAAGGGCATGGGAGAGAGGGGAGAAAACTATGATGATCACGACCAGGCAGTGTAGGATCCTGGGCAGGAAGATACCAGAGTTTATGATTTACGATGAAGCATTCCACCTAACAGATTTAGATTGGAAGCTGCTAGTAGAGCAGGATAAGGAAAACTGAAATGATCATAATAAATTGTATGTATTGTGGAAAGCCATTGAACCCTAAAAAGGATCATAGGTGTGGAGGTAAGCCGGAACACAAAACCTTAGTAATAAGCTGGCAATCTATCCAATCCATGTATAGGCAGGCAGAGGAAGGAAAGTGTCCATATTGTAGGGGAACAGGAGAAATAAGAATAAGCCACCTGAAAACAAGAGCGAGTGGAATAGGCATAGAACACAGTCATGTAGAAAAGAATAGGTGTAAGAAGTGTAAAGGAAGTGGTGAGTGGAAAGACGTTGAACCAATAATATAATCTGATATAATGAAATAGATCTTCCCTTGATCAAGGCGTGTGGCATAGTGTAAAATTGTGCTGCACGCCTATTTTTATACATCACACTGGAGGTGTGAAATGAAAAAGTTTCTGATCGTTTTATTCTTACTAGCATTCCTGGCAACAGGATGCAGCCTTGTGAATGCCCCGTTCTTTGAAGGGTACACACCAGAGCAGCTTGTGATAGGGGTGATCACGATCCTCATCGCCATATCCCAGGCACTATTCCCGAAGATCTCATTCATGCAATGGCTGAAAACCAAGCTGCCCTGGCTACGAGATGAGATTGCCTACTGGATAACGATGGTATGTTTGTTTGGAATATCCGCCCTGGCTTTGTTCGTAACCGGATACTTTGATCCGAGCATAGTATGGGATCTGGATCAGGTGGGAATATTTTATGGCATCCTGGTGACGATCTCACAGGGAGCCTATCAGCGATTGAAAGCATCACCTAAACAACTATACCCATAAAGAGAGGTGATCCAATGGCTAATGGCGGAAAGCAAGCAGAGAATACAAGAGCACTGATATTGGCAGGTGAAGAGATATCAGTGAAGCATTACAGAACCTTCATGCTCACCGCCATTATTGGAGTGGAAGAACAGCAGAAGAAAGCAGCAGAAGAAAGAATGGAAATCAAGACCACGTTGGAAGAAAAGATTGAATGTCTGGAGGAACAGATCAATACACAGCCAGTAACATCATGCACCCAGGCAGCCACTAACCTACTGGAGATAGATAGGATCAGAGATGATGAGATACCAGCATTGAGAATAGCATCCAGGATAACGGATGTAATTGTGTTGGCAATCACATCAGTACTAGGATATTTAGGATTGAAGTAAACATGACAAGGGAAGTGAAGGATGGCAGCAGAATTGAAACCACTCACCTACAAAGAGAAAGCGTTTGGAGATTTTTTTGTATCAAATGGATTCATAGGATGGCGAGCAGCAGAGAGTGCAAGATACCAGGGGAGCAGGGATACCCTATACGTCAGAGCATCGGAGAATCTTAAGAAGCCAAATGTCATAGCCTATATAGATTCATTGATGGATGATCTTATCATGGATGTGGATCAGGCACTAGCGGAGATGTCAAGCATTGCCAGGGGAGAAGCCAAATATTACATGAATGAAGATGGCAGTGTGGATGTGGAAGGCTTGAAAGAATCAGGATTGATCCGGAACCTGGAGAGTATAGAAACATCATTGAGAACAGAGGGATATGGAGATAACGCAGAAGATATAGTAGTCACTAAAGCTAAATTCTCTTCCAGGATCCAGGCACTAAGAGATATCTTGAAAGCAAACGACAAGATCAAACCCAATAAGGTGCAGGTAGTAATAGGATTCGATGAAGCTATGTTGAAATCATATGGAACAGAAGAAGAAAAAGATGCCTATTCCAGATGAGCTTGTAGCAGATCTATCCGTCAGGTACGTGAATGCGTGCAAGGAAGCAGGGATGCCAATGTCTCAGGTATCCCGCTTCCAGGAAATGAATTACGTAGCATTGAAGTGGGCATTACCGTTCCATGCATACGCCAGGGCAGCAGACATAGATCTGAATAATATATTTTGGATCCTAACTGGTGGTGCAAGAGGACCAGGAAAATCACATGCATGTCTAGCCCAGGCAGGAGATGATTGCCAAAGGTATCGTGGTTTACGATTCATATATCTCCGGCAGTACAAATATAAAGCCGGTGAATCAATGGAAACACTGGCAAACAAAATCTTTGGGCACGATCCATCCATCAAGATCACGAAGAACGAGATCACATTTACCAAGACAGGATCCAAGATCATCATTGGTGGATACAACCATCCAGGTGACATAGATAAATACCTGGGCATCCAGTATGATGGTGGGATCTTTGAAGAAGCTACACAGTTTACCGGTGAAAGTTATGAGAAGATCAGGGGATCCATCCGATCTACTATTCCAGGATGGCAGCCAAGAGTATACCTATCCACCAATCCAGGTGGCATTGGGCATTCATTTATCAAAGAGCATTTCATTACACCGTATAGGGAAAAGAGAGAGCACCTATACCTGGGTGGTAAGACAGTATTTATACCAGGATATTATAAAGATAACCCTCACCTTGACAATCCTTACATCAATTTCTTGGAAGCATTGGGTGGAGCGTTGGGTAAAGCCTGGAGAGAAGGGGATTGGGATTCGTATGAAGGTATGGGATTCCCTCATTGGAATCACAAGCTGCATGTTATAGAACCATTCGATTATCCGGATTGGTGGACAAAATGGAGAGCAGTAGATTGGGGATTACATTCACCGTTTGTGTGCCAATGGTTTGTGAAGGATCCAGATATTGGCAGGATCTATGTAGTCGATGAAGTTTACCAGGATCAGCTAACAGACAAGCAGCAAGCGGAAGTTATATTCAACCGGAAGGGTCCAGAGTGGAATGGAGTAACAACCTACGCAGATCCCGCATCCTATTGGGAGAGAAAGAGTGGACAGGATGGGGAATTCTTTACGTCAGCAGATGTGTATCGTGAGCATGGGGTATCCCTTACAAAAGCAGACAACAACCGCACCCAGGGATATAGAAGGTATAATGATCTATTGACAAACCTTCCGGATGGATTACCTGGTATCCAATACTTTGACGGATTATGCAGTGATGCGATCAGAACAATATCAGATCTACCAGCAGATCCAAATGGCAAAGAAGATGTGGATACAAAAGCAGATGATCACAGCTATGACGCATCCAGATATGGAACCACAAATCATCAGCGAAAGAAACCAAAGAAGAAGAAACCCAAACATCAGGAATCACCCATTGAGCAACTAGCCCGAATGGGAAAGGTGTAAAGATGAGCCAGATAAAATTCAACGAGATCAAGCAGCATGTAAATCAATTGAAAGCCGATTGGGGAAGAAGGGATGAATCAATTGATGAGATCGAAAAGATATTCCTATTGGATTGGGGTGAGGAAGAAACGATCACCACGAAAGTAACCAATGCATTAGTAACTAAATCACCTGATGGAAGGAACCAGGCATTGGGAGCGGTACGCCTATTGACAGGAGCTAATCCACAATGGGATGTGCCGGAGAAGTTGAATACAGATGATGTGATGGATCAGTCTGGTGCGATCTCCAGCGTAGCGGATCGATTGTGGCGTGCAGCATCCAGGATAAGTGGGGATCCAGTGCATTATGATGAAGTATTATCCCTGATATTATGGGGAGAATCCCATATTATTATTGATCGAACCGAAGATCTAGTGAAGGCATCAGCCGGTGTGAGTGCAGCAGCAGAAGCCAGGGCAAACGAGATTGCCCACCGATCACCGATATCATTCAAGAACAAGCATCCAAAGACAGGGTATCCAGAGCTAGATGGGTATGGCATGAGTGCTTATTATTCAGAAACTGAAATGACGAAGAAGGATTTTATAGCGGAAGTAGGGGAAGCCAAAGCCAAAAAGTTATTCCAGACAGGAGGAATTACCTGGGATGATTTCCTAACTAAACTGAAAGTGTGTAAGTACCTGGATTATCGAGATCAGTACCTATGGTTTGGCAAGGGTGGTAAGGGAGCCAATAAAGGATTTGCTGATGTGAAGGCACATGGATTTCCAACGGTGCCCATCGTGTATACAAGGGGTGAAGGATCCTCTTTGTTCGATATGCCACACCATCAGAATCAATCATTCCTATACACCATGTATCATTCAGGATTTTGGAATCGTGCCAACCTGGTATTGACAGTAGCCTATACCCTGGTATTGGCATTGGGATCAGCACCCTTGTTCAAGGAATCATTGAATAAAGACGGGGATGGAGCAACCATAGAACCAATGGGAGCAGCCAGGAAAGCGGTAGTTGAGAATGGTGCAGACTTTGACCTTATGAACCTGAATAATATATTGAATAAGGATATGTTGGGATTACTGGAATTGGCAGAGCGGAAGATCGAAGAGAGTACATTGTATTCTCAAACCCTGGGGCAGCCGATTGGTGCTAATGCCACATTCAGTATGACCGCTATGCTAAGTCAATCAGGTAGATTACCATTGGCAGCCACGCAGCGTAAAGGATCCTGGGGCACAGCAGAAGCCATGAAGAAATCATTAACATGGATGAAGGCAGAGCCACCCAAGATAGATTACCCACACATCTTTGGAAAGAATCAAACAGAATTCTTGACAGATCTACCAGACTTCTATGAGCTAACAGCGAAGTTAGGATTGGATCTCCCCGAAGATCTCACCGAGAATGTACGCAATGCCCAGGCAATGAGAGGAACAGAAGGCAAGCCAGCATTGATGAGTGACAAGTGGATCCGAGAAAACATTATGAAAGAAACAGATCCTAACCAGATGCAGAAAGATATTTGGACAGAGAAAGCATTGGAGAAACAGAACATAGAATATCAGACGCAGCAGATCCGGCAGGAAGTATTGGCAGAGGTGGAAGAAGAGTTGATGCAGCAACAGGAAGAAGAGATGGCAGATCCTAACGCAATGGCAGATCCTAATGCAATGCCAGATCCTAATGCAATGCCAATGGATCCCAACGCTATGCCACCAGAGATGCCAATGGATCCCAACGCTATGCCACCAGAGATGCCAATGGATCCCAACGCAATGCCGATAGATCAAGGTGGACCAGGATCCCAACCGATTCAACCTGTTACACCCAGGAAGCCGAAGGTATAATGCCAACAGAGTGGCAGCGTCTTGATGATTTGATGAAGGTGTATTTCCTGATATTTATTATTGGGATGATGATCATAAACTTTAGGCGGAGGAAGTAATGACGCAATTAAATATATCAGATATAGAGGATTCATATCTTAACGCAGATCTACACGAAGAATGGAAAAAGGAATTCGAGGAAGCATTTTATAAACCGTTGTCTACTATCGTGTTGATGGATATTGTATCGAAGATAACGAGTGAGGAATTGGCAGAGATCAAAGAGCAGGATCCGTTAGCGTGGAAGGATCTTATGGCAGCGAAAGAGAAGTATGATAAATTCCAGGCAACAAAGATGAAGGAGGAATAACATGGCATCATCACCCTATTCAGGATATTCAGCATCCAGGGCAGCAGCATACAATGCGAGATCAACGTCAGGATATTCAGCATCCAGGGCAGCAGCAGCATCCAGGGCAGCAGCGAATGCCAGAACAGCAGCGAATAAAGCAGCAGCAGATAGGGCAGCCAGAGAAAGAGCTAGATCAGAAGCTAGATCCGCAAACGCTAAGAAAGCAGCCAGAGAAAGAGCAAGAGCATCCAGGCACGCAGTAGCAGTAGAGTATAAGCCACCTACGCCAACACCATATACACCGCCAGCAATGAATGGTCCACGAGTACAGCCAACACCCGTTCCAGGCACCGCTACCCCTTTCTCTAGCGAATTACGGGCATCTAATCTAAGAGAAGCCTTGCCAATATCATTTGCACCTGGAGTAAGGACCGTTCTATCTGTATTGGAAGCAGTAGGACTAAAGAAACCGCCAGTGTACAGGATGCAGCATGGTGGATCCCCACCAGAACCTAGAGTAACAACAAATCCAGCAGGAAAGATTCCATCAGGATGGGGTGGAGTATCAGAGTATGGGCAGCCAGGATGGGAACCGAAGAAGGCACCTTGTGTGTCAGGTCCGAGAGAGTATCGTGAGCAGCAATCGAAGTACGGTACCTTTGAGGATTACCAGAAAGCAGTCCAAGCACGTAAGCAGGGATATGTACCTAATAATTATGCAGATCTTGCTAGTAATTTAGGTGCAGGTGATGGAGCACCAGAAGAAGAATATCAATACCCATATTATTCAGGATATAGTGGAGATGGTGGGTACGGTAGCGGAGGATGGGATATACCGAAGCCAGGGTATGAACCTGGATCAAGACCCGATTGGAAATTATGGGCAACGTTTGTTTCACAAACAACCTGGAATGTATAGAGGAAAAATAATATGACATCACCCTATTCAGGATACAAAGATCCGGAAGAAGAGAATCCAGAATTAAGACAGATGGGTAGAGTAACACCGCCATCCTATGAACCAGCAGCTCCAGGAGATCTCACTACCACAGATAGAGGTAGTGGGAGTAAGGCTATTTGGTACAACGTAAACAAAGGATCACCAGTAGGATCAGATGGTAGACCTATTTGGGAAGGGGAAGGACCAGCACCGGCACCAAAGAACAAGTGGCAGACGCAGCCAACCACAGGATATTGGCAGGATCTAGCCAGGGTAGCCAGGTATAACATTGCCCTGGACAAGAAGCAACCAGAAGAAACTCCACCATCCGTTGAGATGCGTAACGTTCAGATAGCCTATGATTATTATCGTTTTATGAATAACGATAAGCCATACTATCAATGGGATCCTAAAAAGATTCCAGACGATGATCCAATGTATAACTTTATTGGGCAGATGCAAGTGCCGGATAAAAGGTTGCTGCATCCAGGTGAATATAAATACTTACCAGAAGAACAAGAAGGTGTGCCCTACCTGGATCCATTGATGAACGATCTTGATAAACCAATGCTGCAAATCGCATGGGAATTAGGACAGCAGGGTATTACACCGGAGATCATAACAGAATTTGTACTCACCGGAGAAGTGCCGGTGCAATACCATGAAGCATTTATAGCAGCCGGTTACGAAGCAGAAGATAGGGGATGGTTGCAGAAAATAATCACATCCAGCTTGACCAAGCCAATGAGGATGGGAGCAACCATAGGAGCAGTTACAGGTGGACCAGGTGGTGCAGCAGTAGGTGCAGTGATCGGTGGCGTGGCAGGAAAGAATGAGAAGGTAGCCAATCTATTATTGGTGATGGATTATGCATGGCAGGGATTGGAAAGAATTGTAACCATGCCCTTGATAGCAGGTGGTGTGATCGCAGAAGGGATCCGAGATAGGGATGATGGTCAGTCCTGGTTTTCAGCCGGAGCAGACGCATCAGCAGATGTATTGAATAACGCAAAGGCATTATGGCAAGCAGCACAGTTTGGAGCAGAGGGAAGTAAGCTACCCTGGCAGGATGAGCTTACGTTGAAGTACGAGGATGATTGGCGTGATCATAAGATCAATCTATTGACAGGATCCGGAACAGAAGCGAAGTTAGGAATAGATGCACTGATGGAGATCCGGAAAGAATTGATAGCAGGTGGTCCAGAAAATACAATGGAAGCAGTGTATCAAAGATGGATGCATAACTTTGGCGTGCAGGGAATGACCAAAGAAATCATAGGTGGAATATTCCTGGATCCGTTGAATTGGTTATTACCGCAGCTTGCATTAACGGAGATCGGTCAGAATATTGCCAAGGTAACAGGTGGCGATCAGATGTTATCAGCAGTGAAATCACAGAAAGGTAGACCATTAAATGTGATAAAAGCCTATACAGATTTTTTGAGAATCAACTATGCAGACGCAGGTGGTGTAGCAAAATCAGTAAGTGAATTCAGTGCCATTGATCGGATGCTAACAGGGATTGCAGTAGAAGGGCATTGGCTTGACGATATTCGATTGAAGATCAGTAATATGAATACTGGTAATCAGATGCGGTTGCCAATGATAGAAGGTGGATCCATAGATGATGCAGCCAGGGCAGTGTTAGATCAGCGTGAGAGAGTAGTAGACATCTATGAGAAAGTAGAGAACGGTACCACATTGAATGATCAAGAGATCCAGGCAATGGGGAACGAGATTGTCAATAAGGTAGTTGAGGATCCAAAGGTAGAACTAACAGACGCAGAGATCCAGTATATTACAAATCATGGCACTGAATATGAAACGATCCTGGCATCCAGGCAGACACCAGATCCTAGTGGAGCGGTAAATCAAGCAGCTATATATCCATTGGAAAAGTTGGAGGTATCAACAGAACAATATAACGCATGGAAGAATGCAGCAGATGATGCATCCAGAGCCAAGACACCACAGGAATATATTGACATACGGTACAGTAGCAAAGGCGAGCCAACAGTAAAAGGCAAAGTAGCCGGTGCGATCACAGCAGGAGGATTGGCAGGCGCATTGGGATCCAGTTTGTTTGGTCCAATAGGATTAGGAATTGGTGCAATGGCGATGGGTGGAGTAGGATACCACTTTGGATTATCACAATTGATCACTCTAACGCCAGCAGCCAGGTCAGCCAAACTTGCCAACAGTGTCGCAGTAAACGTAAAAATATTACTTAATGATCTAGTAGGTATGGCGGATTCAGATCTGGCAGTAGATTATGCAATCAAAAGGATAAGAGGAATTGTAAACACACCCACAGAGGTTGCCGAAGCTATATCAATGGGCGTGTTAAAAACACCAGAAGGTAAGATCCTACCCAAAGTATTAGCGGGATTGGAAGAACAGTTGGGTACCCATCAGATCGCATGGGAGAAAGGGAAGTGGGCAAATGAAGTAAAAAATACAATGGCAAAAGTATTGGGTATGGATCCAGATGATGTGTTGAAAGCATTGGATAATAAGCAAGGTGCAACAGAGATGCTTGCAAGATT
>Ga0307928_10004019_pt1 | contig 11198 bp, 11 predicted proteins | sample AceLakmetagen232_FD_201815 | JGI IMG/M metagenome (GOLD analysis project Ga0307928, IMG submission 201815) | Saline water microbial communities from Ace Lake, Antarctica - #232 | ecosystem: Environmental > Aquatic > Non-marine Saline and Alkaline > Saline | place: Antarctica: Ace Lake...
TTATTTCCTTTTTTAAATCCCATATTTATACCCCGTGTACATGAACCCTGAAGGTTCCTATTTTTAAAGTACCACTTTCATCATATAATTTTATATTTACTCCTGTTGTATCTAGCCCTGTTGTTTTTCCATAAACTCCATCCCCTGTTAATATCACAATATTCATAGCAGGTGATTCGTGATATGTTTTTTCAAAAACTATATCATCTCCATCTGCTGCAACCGTCACTTCACCATCTTGAATTTCATCCACGTCTGGAAGATCTGAGAAATAATCAAAAGTAGAACACAATAAACTATCAGTTACATTTGCTCTCGTTAAAGTCAGTTCAATTTGAAAATATCTGCATTTATAATCTCCAACTTGATATGCAACATAGTCTGTCCATGTAATATTATCTTCTGATGTTTTTATCCTAAATGTCGCTGCACCAGGCGTTTCGGCCCCCGTAAATCTTTCCGTGGTGCTTGAGTTAAATTTTGTCGTACCATCATCGTCAAATGCCCTTCCTTGCGTGATGGCCGTTATTACCTCTATTGCTACTAAAAATGTTGCTACATATCCAACGTCTCTTATTGGCGTTATATAAGTTCCTGTTAGTTTTGCGGCTGATAATATTAAGTTATCGCCGGATTTCTCTGTATCGCTTTTTGTGCCCGTCCAGGCTGTCTGCTCTGAATATTCTGTTATGATGTTTCTAAATGGTATATTATCTATTGTTATTATGGCCTCTGTGGCATTTTCAGAGTAATTACCAGATGTATCTATGGCTTTTATCCAGTAGCTTTGCCCCGAACCTGTTCTAAAATCTATTGTAATATGGTCATTTCCTTGTTTAAACACCGCTATATGGCCACTATCCCATGAAGTGCCCCATCTTATTTCATATCCCCAAATATCTAAATCATCAATCTCTGCCCACCCCATAACTAATCTATCTCTACTTTGGTTGACTAAAAATGAAGAGATATCAGATGGGGGGGCGGCTTTTCCTAATAACTCTATTGAAGAACTCGGTGAATTAGAAAAAGAACCCTCTTCTCCGGTATCAGCTACAGTTACAACCTTTACATAATAAGTAACGCCACTTATCACATCACCAATTATTGAAAGCTCATCTCCAAAAGTTTCACCCCTATACGCCCAATTTGTGTTATCCTCAGATAAATATATTTTTGCTTTTTGGTATCTTTTTACATAACTAGAATAAAGTTCTGGTTTATCAAACCAAACATCGATTGCGTTATCTATGGCTCCTCCTGGGCGTTTGACCAATCTTTCAGTTAAAGATAAATTCCTGACATTTGGAACAGTAAGGATTAAAGAAGAGTAATTATTATCTGGTATTGTTATCTCGCTATCATCATAAACATCGTCATCTAATTCTATTGCCGATATAGCAGCCTCATTAGCACTATCTTTTTGAATCGAAATTATTCTAAAATTCTTCTTTACTTTATCTGTTTCTCCAAAACTATATTTATCATAAGCGCTTGGGGCTTGGCTGAATACACTCGATACTGTAATTCCTGTTTCTGTGCCCGAAAGATTAGTTACGACCCTTTCCTCTATGGTGTCATCTGAAAATTGCACCATTATGGCATAAGATTTTCCATCTTCTATCACCAGCCCTTGATCTACCATAACTTTAGAGACACTAGATCCAGATTGGACCCTACCTGAAAATCCCCATTGCGGCACATCATGCGCAACAGCTATAACGTCACTTGCTTGACAAGCGATAGAGTCTATGCCAGCTTTAAAACCAACAGATCTATTTATGTATTTAGCTACCTTTGCAGCGTATCGGCCTTCTTTTATTGCTCTTGATAAACTTGTGACAAAAACTCTAACGCCTTCCTTACGCATAGGATCACCAGCGGCTAATGCTGCATTATCTGTGTAAGCTATTGTATCCTGCTTGTAATTTTTATCTTTATCTAAAAATTGCACTTCTATTACATTTGGAATATCTCTGATAGATTTCCAATTCTGAGTGAAGCTATCTTCTATAATGTTACCCATTGTAAATAGTTGAACAGGATCTTCTGGTTTATCTATCTTAAAATTTATAATCCCTTCCGAATAAAAAGGAAGGCCTCTAAAAATAGCGCATAATTGCGTAATTATATCAGGGGCAGGAGCAGCACTATCTATCATAACATCCATTCTAAATCTTTTTTCATACCCCCCTAAACCATTAGGTACTAACTCATCACAATATTTAGACATCTCCAACAATAAGCTGACACTAAGATTTGTTGAGTCTACAAACTCTCCTAATCCATAACGTGAGTTTAAAAGTAAGTCTCTCATGCACCAAACAGGATTTGCTGAATATTTATCATGATAAGTAGTTTCGTCCCAATCCAATTCTGTATTGTCTTCTGTCATTTTAAATTTGCTATTATCATCGTCCCAATAATATTGATCATATTCTACTTCACCTATAAGTTGGATGTTATCAAAATAAACAGATCCATTTGCTACTGCGGCATATAACCGCAGTGTTACTGTTGTGCTCTCAGCTTTGAATGTTATTGTGTGTTTGGTCCAAGTAACGTCATCTTCAAACTGTGGGGTTTCTTCGGTAGAACCATTTAAAAGCAGCAGTTTTGCTTCGCAGGAAGAACCATCGTTCCTCATATAAGCAGATATTTCATACCAATGACCAACTATCATATTATTCCAAGTAAGCTCATCTCCATTAGTCTGTGTAACTCCCCCGTCTGTTCCGGCGCGCGTTATTTTTAATGAATAATCGCCCGTATGCTTAATGGTTGCTTCTTTCGCAAGCGTGATTCCAGCCCCTACTTTTGTATAATAATCCGGTAAATCACCTGTCCAATCAGCAAATATGGGATTTCCGACAACATTAGGATATAATATTTTAGGAACGCTGACCATTTTCCCTTTAGCTACGCACGAAAAATTAGGCATAGCTCCACTTAATTGTTCAGTTGCTAACGCTTCTATTCCTAACAAAGCAGTGTTGGGATAAATAAAATCATCTGTTTTTATTTCATCTAATTGTGTCCATTGCAAATCGCCCTGCATTAATGGATCTAATTGACTATCGTCAGATGTTCTCGTAACTTTTATATCGTATTGCCCCGCAGTAAGTCCATCTTTTCTATATACCCTTCTTATTGTTGAACGAGTCTTTTTAGAAATAGTAGTTGAACCTAAATCTGTATATGAGGGATCAGCATGCAATTTATACTCTACTTTATATGTAACATCCCATGACTGAACCGCGCCAGTAGTAGCATCTTGCTTAAATAATCCTCCAGGTAATTGAAGATGTATCTCAAAAACTTCTACATCATCATCTATCGTTGTGTAAACATGGGCGTTATCCTTTGTGAGTTCTACGTTTACATCATACACATTATGAGCATCTTCAAAATTTGATATTATAGATTGGTCATTTGTTCCATATCTCTTGTATTCGGTTATTCCATCAAAATTTTCAGAAGGATTATCATCTATTTTAATCGTATCAATGTCATAGATTTCGCCTTCGCATAATCCTAAAAGAACGTTAAGGTAGTTTTTGTCTCCGTCAGTCCTTATGTAAGCGTTTAAAACATTTCCACCTATTTTATGCTCACCATAAAGAACCGCTACCGGAATACCTATCTCTTGGACAGTTCTTATTCCATCCCAACCATATGTAGGGGAGCTTTCGTCTATTCCTTTCCCCGCTGTATTAAACGATGGTTTTCTATTACTCATAATAGTAGAATAAATTGAATATCCTATAGAAGCGAGTGTTAAAATAATATCAATAGCTGCGGCTATTCCAACTATTGTAGCAGAGGCGGCCGCCCAAGCTTGAGCACCCATTAATGTAGAAAGGATCATGGTAGCCTTAACATCTGGAGTAATTATAATTTCGTCTCCATTGTTAATGGTGCAATTTAATCTTGTTATTTTTTTACCTGAGACTATTACCTTGAGGTCTTTTAATGGATAACCTGCTCCTTTAATATAATCCTTGATAGATTTTCGGCGGGAATAAGCAAAAGTTTTTTGCTTTCGTCCTTCTTTTTTTAGCATATTAGGAATTAATTTAACAGTAATCATTTTTTATACCTATATATTCCATCAAGCCTTTGTTCCCATCTAGCCGTTAATCTGCTTATGATTGTTCCTGCTGTTTCGTGTGTATGTATAAATTTACCATTGCTTAAATATGTACCTGCATGCGAAACGATTCCCAGATGATTCTTAAATAACAAGACATCTAAAAATCTTGGCAACTTAACCGTTTCCCAATCCTCATAATAATTATCAATAAAATGGTTTTTGCCGTTCTTTGCCCAATCCTGTTCGTAGTTTTCTAAGTCCAATATATCTATATTTCTTTCTTTATTTATTTGGATTATTATCCCCCAACAATCCGTGCCATTCAAGTCACGACCATGATGTAAATATGGAACCGCAAGATATTTATCTATAATATATTTTTCTGTTAAATTTTCCATAATTCCTCAAGGCACATATACAGGCTTGACGGGGACAGAGGGAAACCCACCAAACCTTGCTGAATTGGCCAATATTCTGCATCTTTGTAAAGTCTTGGAACATTCTGTTTCGTCGCCTGCATATCCACATTGCGTAGACTTAAATTTCCATCCGCAATAATTTCTTGAATATTTACGAGCAGGTATCTCAACTCCTAATACATCAAATTTACTTGTTAGTGTAAATACAACATTGTCCTGATCCGCTGAATAGCTGTCTATATAAAAAATATCCTCAATATACGCATCGGCATCATCTAAATGATCAGCCCATACCGTCAATATCCTTACCTTTTTTCCTCTAAAATCATAATCCTCTAAATATGCTTGAATAAGCCTAGATATATTTGCAAGCATAATCTTTACAGCATCTATCTCGCCCTTTGTGTTCTCGCCTATATTTTCATGTGTTATTGGAAATTTGGTATATTCCTGGCTATCAAATGTTACATTCGTATCATATTCTGCAAAATAAAGATTTGTGCTATCACCATCGTAATCATAGATGGTGTACAAAAAAATAGGTTTGTTTTCTTGCTTGTTTTTCTCTGTTGTAAAAGTAGCGTTTAAATCTCGCATTTGATCACCTTATGTTCTATTTTCCACCAAACGTATCTGTTTAAGGTCAAAAATCTGATAAGCAACTCTGGATAAATTTAACATATCCTCTGCAAAAGTTACCTGATAAGTCACGTCATCATTAGGATTAACCCAATAAAAAGCTTCATACCCACCCAAGCGCGCGCGAAAGAAATCAAGTATCTCTTGAGCCTCTGTAGCCCAATCTGCCGCTTCAAACTGCAAAACAAATACTCTTTCAGGATATGCACGTTTCGCGCGACGTTGAGGAACCCCATTTTCAAATTTTGATGAAAGTGTCTTAAAATTTACTTGTTCCGTGTAAACATTGTAAGCCGTCCATGTAAATGTTTCCATTAATCGCTCCTATTCCTAAAACCTGGCATTGAAAATCTCTGGGCTTCTCTAACTATCCCATGTACTGCCCCTTTATTTTTATATAAAAGTTGGGCAAAACTCTGTGCATCAACAGCATAAATTTGATAAGTAACATTTTCTGTCTTACCGCCTAGTTCTGCACCAGCATTTATAGCTTCTAAAAGACCTCTATGTGTTTGAGAGGGGCCATTTTGAACAACAAATTCACCTGGCTTTGCCATAATAGGTACTTCACCACCCACTGCAAATTTAGGCAATCCACCAATCATATCCTTAATCACTCCACCTGTATGATAAGGCGACCATGCTGTGCCGCCAGGTATATTAGGACCTGTAAACGTAGTTCCGCCTATACCGCCCTGAATCATACCGGTAGCAGACCCAAGCATCCCAAAAACCTGCCCTAATCCCTGCCCTGTAAATAAAGCGTGAACAAGCTTTTCGATTATAATATCGAGTATAGTTCCCCCTATATCAACAAGAACGTCTTTCCATTCTTTAGTGCCTCTTATGAGTCCTTTAATGCTGGATGAGACTACACCCTCAATTCTTCCTCTTATTGTAGACCACTCCTTTGCAGATTCTTCTTGTTGTTGTAGGTGCAACTGGTCAATCTCAAGTTGTTTTCCACTAACATTTAATCCTTTTTCACGAAGCGCAATTTTTTCTCGTTCTAAATCTACAAGTTTTTGCTGTATAATAGTAGTTTCGCTTAATCCTGCTATCTCCATCATCCGATATTTATGGCCAATAGTAAGTTCGTTATTAACATCACGGATAATTTTTCTCTGTTCTTCTACCTGATATGTTGTTTTAGCTATCGCTTCATCCCATTCCCTCAACTGCTTTGCCCCAACATCCCCTTCTTGAGCTGTTCTTATCTTTTGTAGGTCCTCTAGTTGATCCTTAAGTTGCGTAAGTTTTGCGTATGCTACTGATACTTTGCTTGCATATGGGCCAAGGGCATATGTCGCAATTTTTACTTCCCTTGTCCACTGTTTCATTACTTCTTTTGTTTTTTCTAATAATAACGCGCCGCCTGTAGTGCCACCTGTCATAGCCGCTTCCATCTCGCGCCTGATTAATTTCATGTTATCTGCGACTTTTTGGTAATCTGTTGGATTTTTTAATTCATCAATAGCAGCCTTTATCCCTTCGGCCAATAAAGTAATAGGTATTGCCATAACGCCCGCTCTAGCTGCTTTCATAAAGGCATCAAAAGACCTTGGCACAGCTCTGACCATCCCTTCTGACGCAAATGTTAAAGCATTCACAGAATCTATTGCAACTTTTACAGCAGGCAAAAAATGACGGCTCATTGTTATTCCTAGTGATTGCCATGATGCCGCTAATCGATCTTGTTTCTTTTGCGTGGTTTCCATTATTTCGATGGCTTTGATATTTAACAGATTAGAATTTTCTTGTATAAAATTAGACCGTTCCTGAATTTGATTGAGGCCTTCCCAAAAAGTAGCTACTATGTGTGCACCTATACCTATTTGGGTTGAAGATGCTGCCAAATCTTTCTGCGCATCAGTCATTTTCTTATAACCTGTTACTAATGCGGGAAGAAGTTCTCCTGCTTCACGATTTAGTTCTACTCCCACATCTTTATAGACATCAATAAGTTGCTGATTATTCTTAATAGCTTCAAATAACTTTGCTGAATAAGCGCCTATCCCTTGGCCAGCTTCATCCAAATTAGTTATAAAAACAGAGGCAATCGCGGCAATTTGTTCTTGTGTCAAACCAAACCTTACCATGCTTGGCAACATTCTTTGAACCGCGTCGGTTAATGTATCCATGGCTACCGCACCACCCTGGACAGACTTTCCTGTACGCGTAAGAGATTCGTTAGTTAAATATGCGGCTGAATAAAGCGTTGACATAAATTTTTCAATATCTGCTACACTTTCCATGCGAAGTAATCTTACATACCCCACCATGTTAGAAATTGTTTCATTGAGATTCTGGCCGGTTGTTACAGTGATTTTCATCGCTAAATTTGTTAAGGCAATAGCTTCTGGTAATTCAATTTCGTACATATCACTTAACGCGCGGGAAATCTGCAATGTTCCACGATACGTTTCTATTAAATCAATGCCCCATTTTTTTGATAATGGGGCAATTTCCCTTAATACACTTCCAAAATTTTCGGCAGCTAAGGCGGGACCTATAAAGACAGCTTCCATTTCTAAATCTTTAATATCTTTGAAAGCCTTTGCTACCCCACCCAGTACCCCCCTTATCAACTGATAAGCAATATAAAACTTAGCCGCTACCCCTAAAGCCTTACCCATGCTATGACCCATGGCGCCAAGACCGCTAGCTGCAACTTTTCCTTGTTTGCCAACGTGCCCGAGAGTAACGCCCATATCTCTAAGGGCAACATTACCCTTGATGGCCTGTTGTTGCAACTTCACCAAGTCTATAGAAACGGTTGAAAAAATACTACCTACGGAATCTTCAGCCATTATGTACCTCAGTTAATTTTGAAAAATAATTTTCCAAATAGTCTTTATTAAAACGAACTTTGCTGTGACAACTGTTACAAAGCGTTATTAGATTATTAGGATTACAATTTTTTTTGTTTTCATCTTTATGATGAACATGTAATGTTTTTATACATTCTTCTTGCGGCACTCCACATAATTGACACTTATAATTGTCGCGTTTCCGTATTATTTCTTTTAGTTCTTTATTAAAATTAAATGGGTAAGGTAATCTTGAAATTCCACCTTTCCATAAATGGCTTCTTGCGCCGCTAATCATTTTATTTTTACACTGGATAGAGCAACATTGCCCTCGTCCTGTTTCAATTCTTTTTTTAGAAGTATAAAAAACCTTATTACACATAAGGCATATTGTTTTAATGTTCTTAACGCAAAAACCATTTTTGCGATTTGCCTTACCAATCTTTTTTTTAGCATCTTCTGTATGTGCTTTAAAATGTCCCATATTAGGGTGTTTATTTCTATCAATCTTAATTCCTTTATTCCAAGTTGGTGCTCCTTTTTTAAATCCATTTATGTTGCCTATAAGTGAAATGGCTATCTTTTCCTTGGTTTTTTTGGAAAGCCTTTTGCCGCGTCTTGGAGATATTTTACCCATATGAGCAAGGCGCATTTTCTCTATAGTTTCTTTCGTAGGTCTTTTGCCTATATGGGCAATGCGCATTTTTTTTCTAGATTTTTGAGAATGATGCTTGCCGTACATAGGATGATTTTTTCCGCTAAGCGCAGTTCTCATTTTCTTTAACCTTTATTTTTTCTTTTTTCGCATTGATTTGCCGTTCATCCAACCAAACAAATTCTTTATATCATTAACTGTAGCTTCTTTCTGTTCTGCTACTTCGCCACCATGCAATTTAATCTCATAATCAATTTGCTCTTTTACCTCATCTAAGTACGCGTGCAATTTCGGTAAGCTTAAACCCTTTATTTCTTCTTCTGTCAAATGGCAATAATGATGCAATGCAAAAAATATCCTGCCCCAATTTACCTCTACAGGCTGGGCATCTCCGGCAGAGGTGACGACTTTTTTAATCCACTTATATTCAAGGCCATACCAATGATTTCACTTATTTGCGAGAGATCAAGTAATGCTGGCTTTTCTTGCAATCTTTTTTTAGTGATTTCTTTATTGTTGTAACTAAAAATCTTTTCTAAAACAATAAGCAGATTCTCCCTCTGCTCTTTGTCGGTAATCGCAATAGCTGGTATGGTGTTAATCATACTTATCTTGTCACTCATCTCAAGTGCGTCAGGAAAAGTTAATACTGGTATTTTGTATATTTTCCCGTCGAGAAGCTTTATTTCGCCGGGTTGCTGCAACATCATTTTTAATTTTTTTTCATCCGCCATTTTCATATTCTCCTTTTTTGTAGCGGGGGATTTTTTAGGTCCCCCGCTTTCATATCATTTAATGTTTTTTTATCTAATTACGTAATACCCTATTCTTTCATCACCTCTCTTAGGATCTGTAACTTTAAACGTGAAGTTTGGAATTACAAAATCCCTTGCGAAGTTTAATTTCATGTCAGTGGTTGGAATACACTTGTAGAACATAATCTCTACACCAGTGGTAACTCCACCCTCAACCAATAAACACTGATACCAAAGCTGAAATTCGCTAGGTAAAACATCTGCCTTTACCATCATAGCTTCCACATCATCAGTATTGGTAGTGTAGTTGTATTCATACACATAACTAATATATATAACTGTTGCCTCTAGGTCTGTGTTGACAGCAATCTCACCAGTTTCATAATCAGTTTCCACAAACTCTCCGGAAGCCGGAGAACCCGTAGTTAGCGTAAGTTGATTACCATCTGCATCAGCGACATGAACATAACCAGCGTTGTATTTTGCTTTGTCCACAGTTACATCACCGCTAGCTACAGTCTGTGCTTCTGCTGATACAAACCTATTAATAGCAGTTGGATCGGATGAATCAAGCCCCTGAGATATCTCAATAAAGTCTTTTTCAAAGCTCGCTATTTCAGCAGAGCACTCTATTGATTTCTCAAAAGCTCTTGATACTACTGGGAAAAGGCCAGCACCGGCAAACAACTCCTTGAATGTTCCAGAAGTAGCAATCGAAAGGCCTTGTATCGTACCAAACTTAACAAGGCTGCCGCCTGAAATCTTCGCCATCATTTCCCCAGAACCAGATAGATATAGCTTCTCACTCATACTCTTTTACCTCCTTCCTTTCTTATTTTTGTTACCCTTGGTTTTTTACTTCTTTTTCCTTGTTTCGGCAAACTCGCGTTTTACCGGTACAATGAATCTCTGTGAATAACAATATAAATTCGGATTAGATAATAACATCTGCAATTCGGTTGAATGTCGCCACACTCCGAGCCATGGTAAATCTGATGAGATAATATGATTCTCTAATAGTTGAAAATGGCGTCTTGCTATTTTTAGATTTTCTACTAATGTAGTATCGTTAGAATAAATATCGATTTGTATGGTAGCATCTTTAAATTCCTGGGCGACAGAATTGACCGGCATGCCTATCATATAAAATGACACTATCGGCAGATTATCATTAGTAAGTTGTGGCTGCCTTGTTGGTATAAGGTGCTTATGGATAAGCGCGGCAGTAGTTCCCAACATAACGGCATACGTTCTTTGGTCAGACGAATCTAACCAATTGCCATCAGCATCTTTGCCAGTATCCGCTTTGAGATAATCATATAGTGCCGTCAACACCTCAAACATTATAATCCTCTTTTTGTTAATGTAACTGTATAAGTTCCTAAAAATTGTTTAGCCAATAATCCCATCTCCGCTTGTATCCGTGGAATAGCAAAAGTAACAGCATTTCTCATCCAGTGCATAGCCGTTACTCCTTGAACCCATTTTGTAAAAATCTCTGCCCCTTTCCAATTAAAGTGCATTGCCTGGGCAAAGACAGGACCATGCGCATTTGTGCCATATTCTGTATACCATGCCTGCGGAACATTCCCGCCGCCGGCTAATACCTTACCCTCTACCAAATAAGGGGTAATCCACTTAGGGGCTACAATCCTGATCGATTCTCTTAATGTGCCCTCGTCCACAGGAACATTCTTGTCGCACTCATCCTTTACTATGTTAAGACAATTAACAAGAGTTTGCATCGCCCTCACCCTCGCCATCATCATAAGTGCTTGAACATTCATGCCCGTCGGAACATTTATTGCCATTTTATGCCACCCTTAA
>Ga0307928_10004021_pt1 | contig 11195 bp, 27 predicted proteins | sample AceLakmetagen232_FD_201815 | JGI IMG/M metagenome (GOLD analysis project Ga0307928, IMG submission 201815) | Saline water microbial communities from Ace Lake, Antarctica - #232 | ecosystem: Environmental > Aquatic > Non-marine Saline and Alkaline > Saline | place: Antarctica: Ace Lake...
TTCAATGGGCAAGATGGAGTGATTAGTTTAATTAAAAATAAGAAGATTGGCAACGCAGGTAAAACTGCTCTTTATTGCAGCATTGAAGAAGCAATTGAAAATAAATTGACAGTGAAAGATTTGGATTTAACAAAGTTAAGGAATGAGCTTGAACCATTCGTAAAGGAGGAGATGTAAATGGAATATGAAATAGAAGAAAAATTTGATGTGATTGAAAGCAATATTTTAGAATTGAAAGAGAATATTAAAGACTTAGAAGAGTATATAGATGGAGTTTCTGATGAAGTTTCTGATAAAGATTGTAATTTTTTGGAATTGAGAATAGATAAGGCAGCAACAATTGATGAATTGAAAGAATGTATGAAAGAAATTTGTCAGAAATTGGATGGTAGATAAGATGGTTGACACATTACCATTTATTTTTAAAAAAGAATCTGAAACAGCTAACGGAATGATTTTAAAAGAAAAACAATTAACTGTTCAGGGAAAAGATTTGAAGGAATGCAAGAAAATTTTTGATGAAGAATGGAGTAAAGAAAAATGAAAAAATTTAAGCCAATGTTGGCAAGTAATGAAAAAGTGGATTTAGATAATATTAGATACCCAAAATATGCATCATGTAAACTTGATGGAATAAGAGTTGTCTTTCATCCTGAACTGGGAATGGTTTCAAGATCACTAAAACCGATTCCTAATAAACAGCTGAATGAAAAGTTTCAATTTTTGGTGGATAAATCAAAAGAACTTAACAGAGTTTTTGATGGTGAATTATATGGGCATAGTTTAACTTTCCAACATATTTCCAGGGCTGTTATGACAAAAGATTTTACTGATGAAAAAACTGTAAAAAAATTAAAAAAAGAATTACCTGATGATGTAAATGTATTTGATTATGCTTTAGTTTTAATCAGTAAAATTAAATTTTATTGTTTTGAAACATATTCTGAAATCCCTGAAAAATTTATGTTTAAAGATGTTATAATGAAAAGTCTTGAAGATGAAAGAGTTGTGGTTGTTAAACAAATAATTGTTAATCATGCTGATGATGTTAAAGCTTTATTTAGTATAGCACTTGGGGATGGTTATGAAGGATTGATTTTAAGATGCCCATTGTCTTTATACAAATTTGGAAGGTCAACTTTAAAAGAGGAATGGATGTTGAAGGTCAAACCTTTTGAAGATTTTGATGCAAAAATTATTGGAGTAGAACAGGCAACTAAAGTTGATCCTAATGCTGAGAAGAAAACCAATGAGCTTGGAAGAAGTGTAACATCACAAAAGAAGGGAGATAGGATATTAATTGAGAAAGCTTCTGCTTTTCTTGTTTTATATAATGGTTTACCTGTTAAAGTTTCTTTAGCAATGCCTGATATAGAAAAACAACGAGTGTGGAAACATAGAGAAGATTATATTGGAAGAATGATTGAATATAAAGGAATGCTTGTGGGAGCAAAAGATGTTCCAAGACATCCAGTATTTGTGAGATTCCGAGATGATAAAGATGAGTGATTGGGTTGGTATACCAAATGATATTACTTCATTTACTGGATTTTGCTATATAATAATATGCCAAGTCAATCAAAGATATTACATAGGGCAGAAGAAGTTTTGGTTTAAGAGGAAATTAAAGCCTTTGAAAGGGAAGAAAAATTCTAGGCATAAGCTTGTGGAGAGCGATTGGAGAACCTATTATGGAAGCTCTAAAGGGCTTCAGAGCGACATTGACAAGTATGGAACAGATTGTTTTACTCGAAAATGCCTGTTTATGTGCAAATCTAAGGCTGAAATGAACTATTATGAGACTAAAGAGCAGTTTTTTCGGGATGTTTTATTTGATCCAAAATCATATAATAACATGATAAATTGCAGGATCGGTGGAAAGCAGATTAAAAATCTTAAGAAATGATTAAAAGTTTTAATCATTTTTTTTTTAAAATAGAAGCATTTATATATAAGTTATATAACCTATATTATTAAGGTGATTAAACATGAATAATAAAATGGTAAACGGAACAATTTTTAAGGAAACTGGAAAAAAAGTAGAAGGAACTGATCCAATGGATATGGTTAAAAAAGCTTGTCTTGGCGATGATGAAGTCATGATGGTTTATGATGAAGGAGTAAACATGTATGAAGAATATACCAATGATATGGTAAGAGAGCAAGAAATCAGAGATGAAAAAATCAGGGAAACAGTTAATGAATACACTGATGCTCAAATGGATGAACTTGAAAGAGATATCAAAGAAGAAAGAGATAAAGAATATACAGATTCTCAAGAAGAAACAGACATGGAAGAACATTTTGAAGATAAATATGAAGGTGATGAAAGTGATTTATACTGAATTATGTTTTTGGAATCAAAAAAGTTACGGTAATTGTTTCAAATTAATCATTCCTAAGAAATACAGATTACCATTGATTGCAGCTTGTATTTTTACACCTGCTACTAATTGGATGATTCCTTTCATCATAGTTGGGAAAATCATCTGGAGATACTAAAAATGAATTTAATAAAAACATATGTAAATTATTGTAATTGGTTAGAATCTAAAGGAATAGAACAAGAAACAAGGATATATGTTTGTTGTAAAATATTACAAAATATTGAGGTGGTTTAAATGAATCAAAAAGAATGGACATTAAAATGTTTTTATTGTAATAATATTTCTATTATACAATATGATAAAAAGTTTTTATGTAATAAGCATTACCAATTAGAAATAAATAAAACATTTGAGGAGGTGCTAAATAATGAATCAATTATATGTTAAGTGGGCATTCGAAATAATCAATCAAGAAGGATACAAATCAGAAAAAGAATTACAACAACAATATAATATTGAGCAATTGGGGTGCTAAAAAAATGGTAGGATTTAGGATATGTGATAATAAAGGATTTCATATAACTTTTAGTAATAAAGTGACGGTTAGTGTTCAATTTGGACCAGGGAATTATTGTGAAAATTATAATGAATCTTTTAATAATCAACGAGTTGGAGGGACAAAATCAAGCGATGCAGAAATAGCTATATGGAAAGAAGGTGGGGAATGGATTACTAAAGAATATCCTGAATTTGATGCAGATGTTGTAGGTAATATAACTCCAGATACATTATTAAAAGTTTTAAATTGGGCTAAGAAATATGGGATTTAAACAAGTAGCTAGTGGAGAATGGTATTTTTTTAAGAAAGCCACAAAAAGCCCAGAAATTTTTGTTAAACGTCAAGGAAATATAGGTTTTCTTTTATTTAATATTTATTGTCCAAAAGAATTAATTGGAAAAAGAGTTAGATTAAAACTAGAAATAGTTGGAGAACAAAAATGATTGAAGAATTAGTTAAATGTCCTCACAAACAGATCTACATTATTGGAATAGAACAACAAGACGAAGAACTCAAAGGGCAATACTGGTTTAATTGTGTTAACCCTAATTGTTTAACTACTGGAATAAGTCCATTAAAAGGATATAAGGAGAATGGCGAAATAGTTAATGAGCATTTTATGTATGAGAGGAAACAAATTATTTAAGAAATATCCTTTAAAATATCTTTATGTTCATTCATCAAGACAACTATGTTCAAGAAATGCAGATTTTGAGAATTATAAAGCTACAACTCAATTCTACGCATGGTATGTGTGGGAAAAAGGGTTTAAAGGAGATACAATAATTAAATGGATTGATAACAACAAAACTGAAAAGGAGGACGGCATTCCTCCCACTAATAAATTAGTGGGTATCCTGCCTAAAAGATTATGAAAACTAAAAAACAGATTTTGGGTATGAGTAAAGAAGAGTTGTTGGAGTATAAGTGGAGTGATGATTTAAACCAAAAAAATATGATTAATGCTGATTGCTATGATTGCTCTGATTGCTATGATTGCTCTGATTGCTATGCTTGCTCTGATTGTTCTGATTGCTCTGATTGCTCTGATTGCTCTGATTGCTCTAATTGTAGGAATTTGAATGATGGAAAAAAACATCAATACAAAATATGTAATGTGCAACTAACAAAAAAAGAATATAAAACATTTACAAAAAAAACTTGGAGAACAAAAATGAATGTAGAAGAATTGAAACAGGAAATAAATAATTTAACTAAAGAAGAGATTGGAGAAGTTGCAGAATTTTGTAATGATTTATATGATACTGTTGATGATTAAATAAATTTAATTAGGGCGTTTAATGGAGGTTATACAAACAAAATGACTAAAAATACTGGAAATGATGGAACTGGAAATATAATTGAAAGAGATGAATGGGAAACCTCACAAGAATTATGGGCTGAACTTGACGAACAATATAATTTTAAGTTTGACTGTTGTGCTAATAAAAATAATAAAAAAAACTATTAATTATAGTGATGATTTTTTAAAAGATAATGTTATAAAACATAACGCATGGATGAATCCTCCATTTTCAAAAGCTAAAGAAATGTTTGTACAATTTTTTTATTTATGTTTTGAGGGGGGTAGCTATTTATAGATGTGATAATATGGAAACCCAAATTTGGCAAAAAATAATATTAAAAAACGCAAATTGGATTTTTATACCTAATAAACGATATAATTATGTTGGAATGAAAGGGAAAGGATCGAGATTTCCATCTGCATTAATAGGTTTTAATGTTGATTATCCTAAAAATTTAGAAGGAACATTATTATTAATAAAGGTGGGCGTTTAAAGGAGGAAATATAAATGAGATATATAATTGAAACAAAAGATGAACAAGGAATAATTGGAATACAAATTGATAAATGGAAAAAAGAAAAGAAATTAGATATTATAGAAAAAGCAGACCCAATAATAGAATTAAAAAATAATCTTGAGAAAATATCTAAAGCGTTGAATTATTTAAGAAAAGCAGGATATAATAAAGAGTTAATGGAAATTTATATTAATAAAAAAACAGGAGTTCCAATTACTCATGTAAGAGCTACTTTAGATAGTCAATTAGCATATTTTAGAGCAATTGGTGTGAAAATTTAATTAGTACGATTAAGAAGCACTATGCGAACAAGGAGGAAAAAATGAGAATAGAAAATAAATGTAATTTTTGTAATAAGAAAATAGAAGATGGAAAAACTTTTTTAAATTTATATGGACAATATTTATCTATAATTCCAAGTTGTACAGAAGACAAAGATTATACTGATAGAATTGTTAAAGTGGACAATGTTAGACCGTTTTGGTCATTATGCAACGATTGTAGAAATATAATCGCTAAAGGTGCGCATGATGGTTACAAAATTGTTGTATTAGATATTAAAGATACAAGAGACTAAGTACAAATGATGCTTAAGAAACATTTTTTGAAGAGGGTTAGACGAATCTGTGACGTGCATGGAGAAGGACTCCAAACCAAGAAACAAGCAATCAACAACATTAAGTTGATATGTGAAATGTATGAAAAAAAGGAGGGAACAAATGAAACTATTAAAACGTGAAAATTTAGAATTTATTCAAGATGGAGAATATGGATTATTTGAGGGTACAGCAGACTTTAAACCAACAGAAAAGCAGGTTAAAGATTTTATTATAAAACATGATTATAAACCAGGGTTGTTGGTAAATATACGGTTTGATAATTTTCAAAAAATCTGGAGATATAATGGAACGTTGGCGAAGCTGTGATTTTTTATGTTGCGTGTAAAAGGTGTGGGACAACTTTCCCTGCTAATGTTAGGACTTGCCCAAACTGTGGAGATGATTTAAGAAAATGAAAAAAATAATAAAATATATGTTGATAATTATAGTGTTTGCTTTAGGAATAACTGCAGTAAATCATATGAACACAATTATTCATGAAGATATTCATGTTGCTATTGCATATAATCATGGATGCATTAATGTGACTAAACAAATTAATTTTTATGAAAGTAGTTGGGTTAGATGTGAAGAATATGTTGTTGGTAGAAGTGACGAGGTTAAGAACCAAAAAGATATGCTTGATTCTTTAAATGAAATAGTTGGTTATAATGTGATGACTATTTTATTTGGAATGTTTGTGTGTACTGGGGCAATAATTATTACGATGATGGTTAAAGATAATTAATCTAAGATATTATATAATCCTTGATATGTTAAAAGATATCCATGTTTTGCTTGTTTGAATCGTATTGCTCTATCAATTTGATTAATTGCTTTTGCCACATTCCTATGAGTATAATTACATTTAACTTCTAAATAAATATCATCACATAAAATATCTAATTCTCCATGAGAATATTCTATATGTTTTTGTGGTTGATGCCCAAATGCTAATAATAAATCATGGCATAGGTCTGTTAAGTTGTCATGCTTACGCTTGATTTTGATATGGTTGTTTAACTTTTCTGTCCTCGTAATAATTTCCACCCTGCGTTTATCAATATTGCTGATAATGTTACTATTATAGGTTTATAATTTCCCCAATCAATTAAAGGAATTAAGTCTGTTGCGTATGTTAAAAATGCTCCTCCAAATGCTATTCCTGCACCCTTCAAAATTTTTATTCCATCTTCTTTATTGAAACTTAATTGTTTACTTTCTTTTGTTACATTAATTTTTAAATTTTTAGTAGCTTTTTTTGCCATTTTATTTTCCTCCAACACTTATTTTTTTTCCAATATGTTCTTTAAAAACATCTTTCTTTGTGATTTTCTTATTTTTATCAACTAATCCATATTTTTTTTCAAGTAATTCTTTGACCTGGGATATAAATTGTGGTTCTCCTGTTAATGGATCTAATTTTTTTGCTTTCAAACTAAGCCCAATATTTTCAGATCCATATTGGTGTTCAACTTCAACTCGTAATTGATTCATGTATTCATAAACTTTTTTTATTTCTATTTCCATTATTTTCACCCTTCTTAATTATCAATTGCATTCTTTATCTTAACAATTCCTTGTGTAAAATCTGCACTTGCACTTATTGGTTCAACTCTAACTCTCCACCATCCTGCAGCATCAGGATAAGTATTACTATCACTTATGTCAACATCTTGATCTATTGTAATTCCTGTTGCTAAAATACTATGTTTATTATCCCAAGTTGTTGTTCCTGTATTCCAAAAGTCAAGATATAGATTTACACTTGAAGCATTTACACTTCCAGCTTCTCCCACATCATCATCAATACTGATATGATCTAAGTCTGCTGCATTAATATCATATGTTCCATCTGCGTGACTATGATCTGCAGCTGCATATGTTCCATCTGTGTGACTATGACTTGCAGCAGCATATGTTCCATCTCCATGACTGTGACTAGCAGCAGCATAACTTCCATCTGTGTGACTATGACTTGCAGCTGCTAAACTTCCATCTGCGTGGGTATGAGTTCCTATAATTTGATAATTCCAAGTCATTTCATAATCCATATCTCCACTTTCTGTTTGAACTGAAACATACACATCATCTCCATAAATATCTACTGGCATAAGAATTGGAATTGTTGCTGTGCATCCTGAATCTATTCTTGTAAATGTTCCTGCACTTGATGGGAAATAAGTTCCATCAATATATGCTCTCACTCTCACATCTCTGTCAAGTGATAAATTATCATTTAATAAAGTAACAAAATAATAAACCATATCTGAATGAACATATATTGCACCTGTATTTGTTATATTAGTCCATGAGCTATCTGTTAATGTTCCACTCCCGACACTTGCTGAATTTCCAGCGTATGAACTACTCCAAGAAGCCACTCCACTTGCAGCTGTTGTTCCAGTAACACTTGCCCCAATACTTCCACTACTATTTGCAACATCTGCCCCAATACTTCCACTACTATTTGCAACATCTGCCCCTTGTGATCCTGAACTATTCGCAACATCTGCTCCTTCATCTGCACTATCGTTTGCTACTTGTGGATCACTTCCAGTAAATGATGCTGTTCCAAATTGTGATTTAAATTTATCTATGTCATAACTAACATTAAATTCTTTAACATTTTTGTTTCCAGCTTCATCAAAAATATAGTCAGTAGGAAGATAAAAACCTATTTTTAAAGGATAATTTGTTTTAGCATTTATTCCACTTCCCCAAGTATTTTGATTTCCTGATCCCTGCATTGCTGATTGACTAACATCATAATTTTGTGCTAATTTATACATGAATTTGGTTTGATTCTCTTCTGCTTCTCTACTATTTGTATCTGATACTTGGATTGTTAATGCTTCTCCTTCATTAATTAATCCACGTCTTATTTTAACAATATCAACTGATACATTAAATAATCCTACTGATGGAGCATTTAAAATTGTTGTATCTCCTGTTTCAACATCCTCATTTGGATTATAACAAGATAAAGTATAATTATAAATACTGTTTTGTATGTATGAAAGCTCTGTTGCAGCTCTTGTATTTGCTTCTGCTGTTGTAAAAACTGATCTATCAGTAATTTTTTTTACTGGTGTTCCTGATCCTGATGTTCCAATTATTTGGTTATCACCATCTCCTTTTCCATAAACAATAACTTTACTTGCAGTAGGTTTTTTCTTTTTATAAAAAATATTTCCACAATTATGGCCCTCATTAAATACTGCTTTTCCTGTTCTGTTTTTAGCATCTAATAAAAATACTCTTTTCAAAGCATCATTAATATAAAAATCTTTTCCAGTTGTTTTTCTGAATTTTTGCATGGCGTTCCATATACTCATTGAATCAGTTACTTTAAATGAATCAAGTGTTGCACTTGTTGACCCTGTGACATCTGTAGTCCACCCTGCAGCTTCTGTTACAATAGTATTAAAAATTGTGTTATCACTTGTTGATGTCCATATTTTACTATGTTTCCCTGCATCTACAGGAGAATCTGTTTCAGTTAATTCTTCTTCTTGAGCTATACAATAAAGAACAACTCCTCCCCCTTGAGTGTTTTCTTTTTCGATAACTGCTCCTTTAAATTCAAGAGTTCCATTACGATAAATATTAACTTCTTTTTCTGTATCATATTCAGCTTGAAGTGTTGAATCAGATCCATCTGTGTAGATCTCTGCTTCTCTAATACTATTTAATGGAATATCATAAAAAATTTTTGTAGAATTCTTTACAGTAGCATCTCCAACATTTACTGTTATGGTCATTCAGCACTCCACCCATCTCTAAAATAAAAAGTTGTATTCGCAGGAACTGCTGCGCTTCCAGTATTGAAAGCTGTGTTAAGTGTTTCAGAAGCATCTAGTCCTAAAGTCATAGTTTGACCTGCAGTCGCTAAAGATAAAACTTGTTTTGTTCCACCAATGTCAGCATATAAATATTCTGTGATGTATGAATCTGCTCCTAAACTTTGTAATTTTACTAAATAAATTGTTAGTGTTCCAGTCGCAGTCGCTGTTATAGAAAAACCATTTCCGTCTTTATCTTTATAAGTATATGTTGATGTATCAGTAACGCTTGTTGTAATAATTTTTTCTATTGGAGTATAAACATTTCCTGAGTTTGCATCAGCATCATTATAGTCTCCATCTTTTTGTGCATTAGAAAATAGTATTCCAAAAGGACTTATAAAATTTGCAACATAATCTCTGAACATTGTTCTCCCACCTGTGTGTGTTACTTTTGCGCCTTGAGGAACTACAATATAAAAATTGTTGTCTGAGAAATATAATTTTTTTAATTTGTTATCATTGCAATGATCCATTAAACTTCTGATATTATTTACTTTAACTCCTGTTCCTGAATCATCAAAGAAACCATTTATTGATATTGATCTTCTACTTTTAAGTCCTTTTGTTACTCCAAAATAACTGAAAGCATAATTATAATCTCGTTGATCCACAAACTTATTAATTGAATCATCAAATACTCTACTGTTGTGTGGGAATGTAAAAGTGTTTGCTGTTCCTTCATAATTTTCTATTTTCATTGTCCACTCCTCTGTGTTCCTGCATACAACATTTTTTTATAATCAAAAGTATATTGTAATGTTTCAACTGCATTAACAATTCCCTGCATTATTGCGTCTCCAATATTTCCAGGGTTAAACTTTGATTCTCCTGAGAATATACTTTGATATGTTGTTTCTCCTTGCCCAAAAAATTTTGTGTTATCAAATGGTTCAGATAATATATCCATTGTTGGTGCGTCTTTCATTCCTTCTTTGTATAGGGTTGCAAGTTTATCTCCTGCATAATAACCTAGCATTGCACCCATCATCATACCTGGGAGGCCGAAAGGAGCTCCTAACGCGATTCCTACAGCAACTCCTACTCCTTTTGGAATAGCGTTATCTATTTTTCCCCATTCACCTGTCAATGCAGATGCAATATCTGATATTCCTTCAGTTCCAATACTTACTAAATTTTCTATTTGAGGTGCAAATCTATCTATTGCAGAAACTATTCCAGGAATTAATTTAGATCCAATCACTTCAAATAACGGAGCTAATTTTTCTCCTAAAGCGAAAGATAATTTTCTCATTTCAACTGCTATTCTTGCCATTGCAGGTGCTACTTGTGGTGATAAAGATGCGAGTCCTGACATTGCTGCAAGTCCAACTGTACCAACTTTTATTAATGTTCCTGCAACTGTTGAAACTACTCCTGATAATCTTTGAAAACTTCCTTCAGTTGAATCAACATTTGCTTTGATATCATCCATAGAATTATTTATTCTATCAGTTCCTCTATCAATATCAGTTGTGTCAATCGTCCCTTTTACAGATATTTGTCCGACTTGTACCATTATAACTTCCTCATTGCTCCCATCATTTCATTGATTCTTTTCTTTCTGTCTCGATTTTCTGATATTGCACTATCAATATCAATCATTGCATTTAGATCGGCAATCCGTTCCTTCCTTGTGATATGGCATGGAATTCCTTGTTTCCAATTGTTATACATCAGCCATAATCTTCTTTGACCCAACGAATTTATTATAAATCCTGAGTTTGGATCTTCATTTAAGATTGCCTCTATAAGTTTTTTTTGTCTTGTGTGTCTCCTGTATCAATACTGTTTATGTTATTAATAATTTCTGAAAAAATTGTTGGTTTCAAACTTCGTAGCATCAACCATTTCTGTTCTTTATTTTTCTTATTCCAATCAAGATAAGGTGTTTCTACCAAATTATATGTTTTCACTTTATTTATTTTTGTGATGTCTTCAACTTTTCTACTACATTGTTTCCCATCTTCTCCAACAAATTTTTCTGTGATCATATATTCTTTCATATAATCGTTTTCTTCACCTGCAGTCATAGGTTTAT